>ENA-OQLB01000338-OQLB01000338.1-human-gut-metagenome-genome-assembly--contig:-NODE-338-length-27377-cov-4.511670_pt1 | contig 27377 bp, 32 predicted proteins | sample MGYA00242656_ERZ504813 | MGnify/ENA primary metagenome ERZ504813 (study PRJEB26092, sample SAMD00036388) | human gut metagenome | host: Homo sapiens | study: EMG produced TPA metagenomics assembly of... | reverse complement strand
CGAATCTGTTCAGGATTCAGAGGCGAATACTTTGTGCTCTTTTGCATCTGTTCCGATTCTGGTATGACCGGAACAGATATAAGAGTTGGAAGTTACAGATAGCTGCTTAATCAGCAGACACTATTTAAATAAAATGTTACAATAAAACGAACTTTAAGAGATGAACGATGTAAAGGAGGCATTCATTTGCCGGATAATAAAGTACATTCCGGAAAAACTCCGGGATTCTTAGCAAAGCTTCGTAAAATTTTTGGTCTGAATATTGGAACTGTAATGTTCGGAGCAATTTTTATCTATATGATCTTTAGTGTGATTCTTTATCTTACAGCTTCTCATATGGAATCTTATCAGGTTCCCTCCGGTCCGTTATCCATGAATGAGACATACACAGGGCTGGCGCTCATGACAGAGAACGTAGTGCAGGCAGATGCGGGCGGTTACGTTACATATTACGCAAGGGAAGGTACCAAGATCAATGCCAACGGTGCTGTCTACAGTCTGAACAGTTCAAGATCTGCAGACAATGTAACTTCTCTGAGCAGAGAGGAACTGGCGGATATACGCAGTAATATGCAAAGCTTTTCCAAAGGATTTGATCCCAGCAAATTCAACAGTGCCTATAGTTTTAAATATCAGCTCAATGGAAGCATCCTTCAGTATGCTTCAGACAGTTCGGGAGCTTCTTCTGCAAGCACGACGTCTGAAGATGGAGAGGAAGCCACAGTTACAACTATAGTTTCCAGTGATCCAAATATCCGCCGTGCGCAGACAGACGGGATCATCCTGTATTCTACAGATGGCTACGAAACCAAAACCGTTGATAATGTCACAGCTGCTGATTTTGATCAGAATTCCTATCAGGAAACGGATCTGAAAACAGATGGACAGATAAAGGCCGGAGATGATATTTATACGATCATTACAGATGAACGCTGGAGTCTTTTGATCCCTTTAAGTGAGAAGCAGGCTGCTAATCTGAAGGAGCGTACATCGATCCGCGTCAAGTTCCTGAAAGATGATCTGACGCAGACAGGAGACTTTTCAATCATGGAGATCGATGGGGCTAAATACGGTAAGATTGATTTTAATAAGGGACTGATCCGATATGCGTCAGACCGGTTTCTGGAAATAGAACTTGTCACGAACAATGTGACAGGTTTAAAGATCCCGTTATCTTCTATCGTAACGAAGGAGTTTTATGCAATACCTTCCAAATATCTTACGACGGATGATGAAACACAGCAATCCGGATTTATGCTTTCCGGAAGAAATAAAAAAGGCGACAGTACGACAACCTTTGTCAGTGCCGGTATCTATGGCCGTGATGAGATCACAGACAAAGAAACACAGGAAACAAGCTATATTTATTACGTAGACAAGAATAAATTTAAAGAAGGCGATGCTCTTGTTGAGCCGGATAGTGGAGAGAAGTTTATCATCGGAGATACAGAAGTTCTGGAGGGAGTTTTCTGTGTCAATCAGGGATATGCGGTATTCCGCCGGATCGAGATCCTGGATGAAAATGAGGAATATGCGGTTGTATCAAAGGAAACCTATAATGGGCTTGTCCGATATGACCGTATTGTGAAAAATGCAGATAAAGTAAGTGAACAGGATATACTTTACTAATTAAAGGAGGATTTATATCATGGTAGCGGAAAATTTGGCACAGGTGCAGAAAAATATTAATGAATCCTGCAATAAAATTAACAGAGATCCGAATGAAGTCACACTGATCGCAGTAAGCAAAACCAAACCGGTGGAGATGCTGAAGGAGGCTTATGATGCCGGAGCACGTGTCTTTGGAGAGAACAAAGTGCAGGAGATCGTGGATAAATATGATCAGATGCCTTCAGATGTCAAATGGCATATGATCGGACATCTTCAGCGTAATAAAGTAAAATATATTGTGGATAAAGTTGCAATGATCCATTCTGTAGATTCGCTTCGCCTGGCCGAGACGATTGAAAAAGAAGCAGCGAAAAAAGCGGTTATTGTTCCGATCCTTATAGAAGTAAATGTAGCGCAGGAAGAAAGTAAATTTGGTCTGAAACCGGAAGAAGTTTTACCGCTTATAGAACAGATCTCAGATTTTTCACACATTCAGATAAAGGGCTCATGACAATTGCTCCCTATGTTGATAATGCAGAGGAAAATCGTGAAATTTTCCGTGAACTTAAGAAATTAAGTGTTGACATTGCTGCTAAAAACATTAATAATGTTACTATGAGTGTTCTGAGTATGGGAATGACCGGAGATTACATGGTTGCCGTGCAGGAGGGCGCTACGATGGTGCGTGTAGGCACTGGTATTTTTGGTGCAAGAAATTACGCATTATAAGACTAATAAGATTGGAGATTTAAAATGGGCGTTTTAGACAAGTTTTTAGATGCCATCAAACTGAACGACGATTATGACGATGACGAATTGTTAGATGATAGCCTTCTTGAGGATGAGGACGATTATGATGACGATTTCCTCGATGAAGATGATGATATGGAAGAGAAACCAAAGAAGAAATTTTTTGAGAAATTTTCCAAGAAAAAAAATGACGAGGAAGAGGATTTTCTGGAGGATGAGCCGGAAGATGAAACGGTTAAGGCACCTGTTGCCAAGTCATCTGCAAAGACAGCTGCAGCCAAGGCCCCGGCAAGGCAGGAACGTATTTCCAGACCGGCACCTTCTTCCAAAATCACCCAATGCGTACAAGCAAGCGTTCTTCCCAGGCTGCAAATATGGAAGTTTGTGTGATCAAGCCTACAACCATGGAGGAAGCAAGAGAAATTGCGGATACACTGGTCGATAATTCTACCGTGATCCTGAATCTTGAAGGAATCGATGTGGAGCTTGCACAGAGGATCATTGATTTTACTTCCGGTGCATGTTATTCACTTGGAGGAAGCCTTCAGCAGGTATCCAGCTATATTTTTGTACTTGGACCATATAATGTAGATATTACAGGTGATCTTCAGAATATTCTTGGCGGTTCTGTGCCGTCTGTTAGAGTGGGTTATTAACCTCATGGATAAAGAAGAACTTTTTGTTAAGAGAATCCGTGAACTGGCAAATCTGGCTATCAGAGAGATATTACCACATTTACGGATTTTCTTAATTTAAATGAACGGAATATTTTAAACAGTCAGAATTTTCATAAGCTGGGTGTTACAGCGGAAGGTTTTGGCGGATATGAGAATGCAGAGCGTCAGATGGTAGCCTTTCACCCTGATGCTCTTGCTTTTACATGGGATTATCCCATTGATTGCATCCGGCTTGAGCCAAAAGCAGTGAAATTTTCAGAAGATCTGACACATCGGGATTATTTGGGAGCGATCCTGAATCTTGGGGTTGACAGGAGTGTTGTTGGGGATATTCTTATAGAAGATCATACTGCGAGCTTTTTCTGTCTGCGTCAGATGACAGATTTTTTTCTGGAGAATCTGTGTCGTGTAAGACATACCACAGTTATGGCGTCGAAGATAGAAGATCCGGGTGATCTTCCGAGGCCGGAACTGAAACCAGTTAGTGGAACCTGTGCGTCCGTACGCCTGGATTCTCTGATCGCACTGGCTTTTGGGACTTCCAGAAGCAGTATTGTGCATTGTATTGAAGAGGGGCTTGTTTTTGTAAATGGAAAACTGATCACATCCAATGGTTATGAGCCCAAAGAGGGAGACATCATATCCGTTCGGAAAAAGGGACGTTTTATTTATGATGGAGTATCCCGTCAGACAAAAAAAGGACGTCTAGGGGTACGGATTCTGCTTTATATCTGAACAGCTAGGAGGAAAACGCAATGACAGCATCAAAATTACTTGTAAAACGAGAAGGTGATTTTCATTATCCCATCTGTTTTGAAGAAGATTTTTCTAATCTGGCGCAGGTTATGAAGGAAGAAGGACTTGTTGACAGAAAAATCTGCATTGTAACAGATTCTAATGTGGGACCACTGTATGAAGAATCTGTAAAACAGGTTTTAAGTGAGGTAAGTTCCGATATTTCTGTGTTCACCTTTGAGGCAGGAGAAAAAAACAAAAACCTTAATACCGTTTCGGCATTGTATCAGGCCCTGATCCAAAATGGTCTTGACCGAAAAAGTCTGCTTGTTGCATTAGGCGGTGGTGTGGTAGGGGACCTTACCGGATTTGGCGCGGCAACTTATCTCAGGGGGATTGACTTCATTCAGGTACCGACAACACTGCTTGCACAGGTAGACAGCAGCGTTGGCGGAAAAACCGGCGTAGATTTTCAGCAGTACAAAAACATGGTAGGAGCTTTTCACCAGCCACGTCTTGTATATATGAATCTAAGCACTCTTTCTTCGCTTCCGGCAGAACAGTTTGCCTGCGGAATGGGTGAGATTTTAAAAACAGGATTGATCTGTGATGGAGATTTTTTCCGCTATGTATGCTGTGAGCAGAAAGGGATCAAAAAGCTGGATATGGAACAGATTGCCAGAATGGTACGCAGATGCTGTGAGATCAAAGCAGGCGTTGTGGAGCGTGATCCTAAGGAACAGGGAGAGCGTGCGCTTCTTAACCTGGGACATACTGTGGGGCATGCAGTAGAAAAACTTAAGAATTTCACCCTGCTCCACGGACAGTGTGTGGGAGTCGGACTGGTAGCTGCGGCATATCTTTCCATGAAACGAGGACTTCTGACCAAAGAAGAATATCAGGAAATCTGCCAGGGATGTTCGGATTACGATCTTCCGGTGCATGTAGATGGTCTTATCCCGGAAGAAGTTCTTTCCGCAACAAAGAAAGACAAAAAAATGGAACAGGGACATATCAGGTTTATCCTGATGGATGGTATCGGAAAAAGCTTTATCGACAAAACAGTTACCGATGAAGAACTGCTTTCCTGTATTCAGGAGATAACTCTATGATCAGTCGTGTTAACCATCATCAGAAAATGTCTTTTAGTAAGTGTATGTTGGGGGACATTTTTTTGCTGATTTTACTCGTGGCTGCGGATCAGGGAGCAAAATGGCTGTCATATCTGTATCTGAAAGGACAACCATCGATTTCGCTGATTCCCGGCGTACTTGAACTTCATTATCTCTATCCGGAAAACAGGGGAATTGCGTTTGGAATGTTTCAGGGAAGTGTACTCTTTTTTGCCATTGTGAGTGTACTGTTTCTGGGAGTGATCCTCTATGCATGGATCCGTATTCCGAAAGAGCGGTTTTATCTGCCGTTGCTCACCATTGCTACAGTACTTGCAGCTGGTGCACTGGGAAATTTTATCGATCGTTTTTTCAGAGGATATGTGATCGATTTTATCTATTTCTCCCTGATCGATTTTCCGGTATTTAATCTTGCGGATGTTTATGTGGTTGTAAGTGGAATTTTTCTGATCCTGTTTGTATGCACGAAATACAGAGATGATGATTTTGCGTTTCTGAATATCAAACAGTGATCCGGGCAGAGAGATATATCATGTATCTGTCTGTTCTTGTAGGAGATATAAATGGAAATATATGATTATACAGTAGAAAAAGAAGAATCAGGTATACGAATCGACCGCTATCTTGCTGAGAAAGACAGCGGTCTTTCCAGGTCTTTCCTTCAGAAACTTCTGAAAGAAGGACAGATTACCGTGGGAGAGAAGGCTGCCAAATCTAATTATAAGGTCCGTGAAAATGACAGGATCCATCTGGAGATCCCGGATTCCAGTGAGCCGGATATCGTTCCGGAGGATATTCCGCTGGATATTCTTTACGAGGATGAAGATGTACTGATCGTTAATAAGCCAAAGGGATGGTTGTACATCCTGCAGCCGGGCATTATCAGGGAACATTGGTCAATGCAGTTATGGCACATTGTGGTGACAGCCTTTCCGGTATTAACGGAGTGATGCGGCCTGGAATTGTCCACAGAATTGATAAGGATACCACCGGGGCATTGTTGGTATGCAAAAATGATATTGCTCACCGGGATCTGGCAGAACAGCTGAAATGTCACAGTATCCGCAGACGCTACCGGGCAGTTGTGCAGGGAAATCTGAAAGAGGATGAGGGAACCATAGAGGGACCTATTGGACGGCATCCGACAGATCGTAAAAAAATGGCCATCAATCATAAAAATGGTAAAGACGCAATAACACATTACAAAGTGCTGGAACGTTTTGGCGAGGCCACGTATGTGGAATGTCGTCTTGAAACAGGCCGTACCCACCAGATCCGTGTGCACATGGCCAGTATCGGACATCCGCTTCTTGGGGACACGGTGTATGGTTCATCCAGAAATCCCTATCATCTGGAGGGACAGGCACTTCATGCAATGATCCTTGGATTTGTTCATCCACGTACCGGGGAATATATGGAATTTACAGCCCCACTTCCGGAATATTTTGTTAAATTGCTGATAAAATTGCGAAAATAGCTGGAAAACTTGTGAAATATAGTGTATAATAACTATATTAAAGAGGAAGCGGAGTTAATATTTGCAAATTCGCTGAATCTGAGCAGAAAGGATGTGGCTGTTATGAGTAACAATACAACAAGTTCTATTATTACTATCGGTCGTAAATATGGCAGCGCCGGAAGACAGATCGGCCAGGAAGTTGCTAAATATTTTGGAATCAAATGCTATGATAAAGAGCTGCTGGAGCACGCAGCCAATGACAGTGGGATCTGCAAGGAGCTGTTTGAGCATCATGATGAGAAGCCAACAAACAGTTTTCTTTATTCTCTTGTAATGGATACTTATTCATTTGGGTATTCCTCAGCCGGATTTACAGACATGCCTATGAACCATAAGATTTTTCTTGCACAGTTTGAGGCAATCAAGAAGCTGGCTTCAGAAGGTCCCTGTGTAATGGTCGGCAGATGTGCGGATTATGCACTTGCAGATAATCCGGATTGTTTCAGTGTATTTGTTCATGCAAACCTTGACTGGCGTATCAACCGTATTGCTCAGAAATACAATAAAAATGCCAAAGAGGCCAAGGACATGATCAACAAAACAGACAAAAGCCGTTCCAGCTACTATAATTATTATACCAACAAGAAATGGGGATCTGCGGACAGCTATAATCTTTGTCTGGATAGCAGCAAGCTTGGCATTGATGGAACTGCGAAGGCAATTATCGAAGCCATTCACATTTATGACAGCCTGAAAAAATAAACATCAGATTTTTAGGCACCCTGCCATTTTATGGCGGGGTGTTTTCTGTATCAGCGCGATACCCTGAAGTCGGAATTTATCTTTGCAGGTTATTGGAAAATAATGTTTATGTTTTTTTTAGACACAAACCAGAGATGCTATGTTATAATCACCTGGTGGAGGAAATTACTATGAAAATTCGTTGGAACCATCGTTATGTGCAGTTAGGTGTGACTGCATTTCTGGTTATTGCTGCCAGTATTTTATTTTATTACGGGATTTTCCATATGAAATCTCTGATCACCGGAATTAAAACATTTTTCGGTATTATGGCGCCGATCATTTACGGAGCTGCCATAGCATATCTGCTAACCCCCATTGTTAATTTTCTGGAGCGGAAGATCATTTTTCCGATTTTTGAAAAAAGGAATAAAGCACTTCAGAAAAAGGGGAGGAAAGTAGTACGCTGGATCTGTGTGATCCTTTCTGTATTTCTTATGTTTCTGGTCATTTATGCCCTTGTCATGATGATCCTTCCTCAATTGATTCGAAGCATCATGAATATTATCTACAGTTTTCCTCATTACGTAAGTGTAGTGGAAAACTGGTTAAATTCCGTCGTGGAAAAGGGATGGAAACTGAATCCGGATATGATCAGCCAGATCAATCAGTATTCCAGCAGATTACAGGAGTATCTGACAAATACGATCCTTCCCCAGATGCAGTTTATGATGAAAAATATATCCGCAAGCTTTCTGGATCTTCTTGTTTTTCTGAAGAATTTCCTTATTGGAGCGATCGTATCTCTTTATATACTGGCGGATAAAGAGGGATTTGTTGCCAAGGCAAAAATGGCTGTTTATGCAGTGCTTCCAACCAAATGGGCAACCTTTCTTGTTCATTCCATGCGTTTTACACATAAAACCTTTGGTGGATTTATCAGCGGAAAGATCCTGGATTCCGCAATTATCGGTGTATTGTGTTATGTTGGAACATCGATCATCGGAACCCCATATGCGATTCTGGTCAGTGTGATCGTCGGTGTTACAAATGTTATTCCGTTTTTCGGGCCATATCTGGGAGCAGTTCCGTGTTTTCTTCTTATTTTGCTGGTAGATCCCATTCAGAGCTTGTATTTCCTGATCTTTATTCTGATCCTTCAGCAGTTTGACGGAAATATCCTTGGACCAAAGATCCTGGGTGAGTCGACTGGACTGTCCAGCTTTATGGTTATTGTTGCAATCATGGTCGGTGGTGGTTTATTTGGAGTTCCGGGAATGATCGTTGGAGTTCCGGTATTTGCTGTGCTGAATGCTGCCGTATGGAAGCTGATCGGACGTAGTCTTGATGAAAAAGATATGTCTGCAGATGCTGAGTTTTATAGAGATATTGATTGTGTAGATCCCGTTTCCGGAAAGGTCCTGCCAATGCCGGTGAAAAAAAACGTATCAAAAGCACAGGAAGTTACAGTAAAAGCGGAAAAAAACAGAATCTGGTCCGGGGCTTGGGATGAAATTAAACGAATGTTTACATTTTTAGTTAAATTTATTCAGGCGAAATATATAGGCTTTCGATTGAAGCAGAAAAACAGACGGAGACGGAGGAAGAACAGGTTATGAAATTTGTAATTCAGCGTGTAAATCATGCAGAAGTCAAAGTAGACGGAGAAATTGTCGGAAAAATCGGAAAAGGGTTTCTTGTTCTGATCGGCGTTGGCCGTGAGGACACCAAAGAGGATGCAGACTGGTATCTGAAAAAGCTTCTGGGACTTCGTATTTTTGAGGATGAAAATGGAAAGACCAATTTGTCCCTGGCAGATGTAAACGGGGAATTGCTTTTGGTTTCACAGTTTACCTTATATGCAAACTGCCGTAAGGGAAACCGTCCAAGCTTTATAGAAGCCGGTGCACCGATGAAGCAAATAAATTATATGAATATATTATTTCGGAAGCCAGTAAACAGGTTCCGGTTGTAGAACATGGAATTTTTGGTGCAGATATGAAAGTATCTTTGGAAAATGACGGACCGTTTACCGTTATTTTTGATGAAAGCCTCAGAGGGTAACGACAAATAATAATAAAAAGTGCTTCCATAAGGAGGCACTTTATTTACTTGAAAATTTATCAAAAACAGGCAATTTTGCAGGAAGTAGCTGTTTATACTACCTATCTATTTGAAAAACTCGGGTTTGTCGTATAGATATAGATGAGTGTAAAACCACTTCTTTTAACAGGTGTTTCAGGTATTTCCTGCAAATTATGTAAAATTTATATATTAAGGAGTTTTTATGGATAACAAAATTACTTACCACGAACAAAATGACATTGACAATACTTTAAAACTCCGTGAGGTTTTAAAAACGCTTCCGCCATTTTGCAGGGATTATTTCCGGGCTATCGATGCAACGACTACAACCAAGACCAGAATTTCCTATGCATATGACATTCGTATATTTTTCCAGTTTTTACTGGAGCAAAATCGAATGTTCAAAGACAAAACCATGTCGGATTTCACAGTTGATGTTCTGGATCAGGTCAAAGCTGTTGATCTTGAGGAATATGAAGAATTTCTCAAAGTTTATAAATCCGCGGACTCTTCCAAAACGGAAACAAATGGTGAACGTGGCGTCAAACGTAAAATTTCTGCTTTAAGAAGTTTTTATGCTTACTATTATAAACATGAAATGATCACCACCAACCCGTCTGTTCTGATCGATGTGCCCAAGATCCATGATAAGAATATTATTCGTCTGGATACAGATGAGGTTGCCATGCTGCTGGATTATATTGAGCATTGCGGAGATACGCTGACCGGGCAGAAACGGATGTACCATGAAAAAACGAAGGACAGAGATCTTGCTATTGTTACTCTCCTTCTTGGTACCGGGATCCGAGTATCGGAATGTGTCGGACTGGATGTTGAGGATGTAGACTTCAAAAACAATGGAATCAAAGTTACCCGAAAAGGCGGAAATGAAATGGTTGTATACTTTGGTCCTGAAGTAGAAAAAGCGTTGAAGAAATATCTGGAAGTCAGGGAGAATATTACGCCTCTGGCAGGCCATGAGCACGCTCTCTTCTATTCTACCCAACGCCGCCGGATCGGTGTTCAGGCTATCGAGAATCTGGTTAAAAAATATGCCAGGGAGATCACAACTACAAAAAAGATCACCCCGCATAAGCTTCGCAGCACCTATGGTACTGCCCTGTACCAGGAAACCGGTGATATTTACCTTGTAGCGGATGTTTTGGGTCATAAGGATGTCAATACTACTAAGAAGCATTATGCGGCTCTGGATGATGCCAGACGGCGTCAGGCGGCCAAGGCGGTACGTCTTCGCGAGGACTGATGAATAATGGGACTGCGGAGTAACTGATTCGTTTGACATGCATTGCATATAAATATAGAGACAGTTAGTTCACATAATATAAATTATGTAAATCAACTGCCTCTATATATTTAATCAGATCAAGAAAATCTCAAATTCCCTGTAGGGTTCAAAAAACCTTAAGCAGTGATTATGGACATCTGTATTATATCCATGACCCAAAATCAAAATCCGTACTTAACTTATTTATCAAAATCTGTCTCGAATACACTCCGGAGTACGCATGGTAAGAACACCCAAGATTCAAATTCATACTTGTCCATAATTGAGATATGATATTCAAAGATCACATCATCATCAAATTTGGAAAGCAGCACATAGCTTCCATTCTCTTTCCCATCGATCTGATCGCAGATGTCGTCGTAAACGTCCTCTCCGGAAATCTTTCGCGGGTATCCGCTTGCCTTGATCTTCTCTTCGATCGCTTTATATAATTCTTCCATACCTTATCCATATCCTTTCTGATATTAATTTGCTGATAAACCAGATATGTTTTTATCATACCAGATTTATCGGCAAAAATCAGCAAATATTTGGTTGTTTCTGATAAAGTTTCAGATAGAGATACCGATTATAGGATTTGCTGCATATGAAGGATTTTATTTCTTTTCGTAAAGGAATTCTTCCGGCAGAGTTACTTTGAAATCCTTTGCAAGGGCGCGGAAGTTATTCGGTGTGATAGTCTGCAGCTTCTGTGGAGCATGGATAAGATCTTAACCAGGATCTCTGCAGATTTTTCAACGGTATGAAGAAGTCCGAAGGTCAGGTCGAAATCCTCGCCTGAGCAGAACATACCATGATGCGCCCAGATAACAACATCATATTTTTTCATCAGTTCAGCGGTTTTGATCGCGATTTCTCTTCCACCTGGAACCATCCATCCGATGACACCTACACCATCCGGGAATACTACCGGACACTCAGTTGCGGATTCCCAGAGTTCACGGGTAAATACCTTGTCATCCAGGGGAAGAACGAAGGTAAGTGCAATGGTATTGGTGGTATGTGCATGGTAAATAACACGATGTTTACCGTTGGTAAGTTTTTTTCTTTACTTCATGGTTCATCAGATGAGTTGGAAGCTCACTGGTCGGACGACCGCCTTCCACAAGACCCCAGCGGATACGGTAGTTGGTTCCTGTTTCGTCAAGCTCAATGATCGCAAGACATACTTCCGGGTCAACGATGATATTACGGAAATATTTACCGCTTCCTGTTACCAGGAAAAACTCTCCGGCAAGTCCCGGAACCTCAACACCGATGGGGGTCCATTCTCCGGGGGCGTTCAGTCGTGGGCGGATCATTTCCACTTCTTCTGCTTTCAGACGATAGCTTAAGTTTCCGCCGTTTCTTTCATGCCACCCCTGCTTATATCCATCATCTGCCATTTTGATAAAGCCCTGTACGAATTTAGATTCAAGAATTTTCATAATATATTTCCTCCGTGTTTAAATGTGGTTTATTGTTGGGTTTGCGATTGCTTCAATATGCTTTCTTGTTGTTTGTGACTTTATTATATGCCCGATTGTGTGGATTTGTAAAGGGCTTTTTTGAAAAAATATCAATAAATCCACATGTAAAATGCAAAAAATCTTGTAAACATTCAATAAACCACATAAAAATAAACATAAAGCAACAAAAATCACGAGTGGTCAATAGTAATGACATGTACATTGAATGTGGTTTGGTGTTGCTTTGTGATGTGGGATTTATAGTATGATAGATAAACTTGGAACGCCGAAGAATTGTAAGAAAAGAAAAAACAGGAACATTCCGTATTCTGTACCTTAGATACTCACACGAAAATATTCCTGCTGGTTTAAAAAAGATTTTTATTTAATTTTTTCGAAAGCATACTGAGATAAGAAGTCTGTACAGTGTCCGACATGTGATATCCCAATATGGCAAGCAGATCTTCCATTTTGGATAAAATTTCTTTCCGCTCACTTTCCTGCTCTGCGATCACCTCAAGCTCCAGAAAGTCTCCAAGTCCCTCTACCTGATCCAGACAGGCGGTAAATCTGCCACATTTCATATACTTTCGCGTTTTCATGACAGACGCTACCGGAGAAAAATCCAAATGGATGAGAATATTTTTAAGCACTTCTGCATCGGATACTTCTGTTTCCAGTTCCATTCGGGACATGGAGATTTTATCCAGTTTGGGCCCCTTAAAATTAATCTGAGTCTTAGAAATACCGGATCTGCAGTCTGTGCTTGTTCGGATACGCAGTGCTTCATCACGTTTTTTTACATCATGATAGACACTGTTAAAATAGGTATCTTCTTCCTGGATCTGTGCTGTCTCCTGAAATCCCTGATCTGTCAGAAATTTCAGGGTTTCCTTAAGATTCTTTAATGGAAGCTTGATCTCAATTTCAAACTGGGCCATGTGATTACTTCAGAATTTCTGCTTTTTTGTTCAGAAGTGCTTCGCAGGCTGCACATGCTGGGCAGTCACAGTATTTTGCACCGGAAGCTTTGATCTCCTCAGCATGAGCCAGGATCTTTTTTGCGTCATCTGCGCCAAATACCTGTGCGCCCATGTCAGAACCTGCAAAAGAGATCAGTCCGTCGATGGGCATGATATCTGCTTCCAGCTCTTTTACGTAAGCAGTTGCCGCATCTGCTTCTTTCTCAGTTCCTGCCGCATCCAGATAATTCTGTGCCGCTTCTTTTACTTCTTTGCATGCAGATGGTGCCTGAAGAAGATCCTGTGTTAATTCTTTAATTGTTTTTGCCATGATAATTTCTCCCTTCTGATCATAGCACTCCCAGAAATTACTGCATCGAGTTCAGCTGTGCAGAACATGAATGGTTGGAAGTGCTATAATAACAGATAAAATCTGCCTGTTATGTATTGATAACAATATCATACCACAACCCTGGATTATTTGCAGAAAATATTGAGACGTTTTTTATAAAGGCATGCAGGAACATCCGATTCCCAGTCCGTCCGGGCCAATATGGCAGGAAAGTCCAAGGGAAAGATCATCACACATCACATCCATTCCCGGAAAGCTTTCCCGGATCTGTGAGATCCAGTCTGCGGTAATTTCCGCAGTGCTGCTGGAAGCAGCCATAAGATATACTTTTCCGGCATCATATTCTTTTTTGAAAGTTGTTTCCAATTCTCTGTGCATAGCATCGATCATGGCTTTTCTTGATTTTTTCATGCCTCTGCATTTCTGGAAAACATCCAGTTTACCGGTTCCAAATTTCATAACCGGTTTGATATTGAGAAGATTTGCGGCCAGTGCTGTGGTGGTATTGATACGGCCTCCCTTTTTCAGATATTCCAGTGTGCTTAATCCGACATAGATCACGGTTTTTTCACGGGAAGCTTCTAGAATATCCTTGATCTGCGGTGCTGTATATCCATCTTCCACCAGGTCTATCGCATCCAGAATGGAACGGTGAAGGGGTGTGGAAACACGCCCGTTATCTACCACAAACACTTTGTTTTCGTATTTGGGTTCCTGAGACAAGGCGGCAGCAGTCATGCAGGAACCGCTTAAACTACTGCTCAACGGAATGTAAAGGATCTGATCATAAGATAAAAGCATTTCGTCCCACATTTCCATAACTTCCTGTGGGGAAGGCTGTGAAGTTGAAACATCTGCTCCTTCACGCAGCTTCTCATAAAATCCTGTTCTGGAAAAATCCAGGTCTTCATGAAACAGTTCTCCATTCAGATAAAAAGGCATGGGAAGGACATGAATATCCAGTTCCTTTGCTTCTTGTTTTAAAATGCCACTGTGGCTGTCAGCATGATTCCAATTTTTTTCATTTTCCATTTATCTCCTGCGTAATTTATGAATGTGTTTCGCAACGCGGTTCTTTTTTATAAAGAGCTACACTTTCCCGGAAGCGTTTTTTGTTTAGCTCCCGCATCTGGGAAACCTCGTTTTTCTTTACGAAACCATGACTTTCCATAAAGGTTCTTTGATCCAGCTGGTCCATATATATGGAATAATCCGTATCCTTCTCTGTTGAAATCTGTTTGAGAAGCCCGGTACCGATTCCGTTTCTGCGGTAATCTTTGCTTACATAAAGAAAGAGGATATTTCCGGGAGTCGGTTTCTCCGGGGAAACAGTCAATTGTTTTTTCATATCCTGAAGTTTGTTAAAATGCTCCAGATTCTTCCGGCCTTCCTTAGTAAACTTCAGGCGCAGGAAATGATAGCCTTTTTTCAAACGGAAAACCGGGGCAAAATGGCCATGAGATTCTTTACCGGTAATGAGCACCCCAACTACCTGATCACGGTAGGTTGCCACGGTAACGCTATCTCTGTATATCATATAGGTGTAAAAGAAAAGTCTGGTCAGACGTTTTTCGGTATGTGTTTCCTCAAACTCCCAGCGGTCTTTATAATTTCTTCGGATAAATTCCCGGATTATTGAAAAATCTTCCTTTTCTGCTTTCCGGTAGGCAGGTGCTTTTTTTAATAACATAGTCCATATCTCCTGTATTTTTTCATAAATAACTATCCTATACTTTAAAAGATGATCTGCAACTTAACATCAACTGTTTCTCAACAATTGTTGAAGTTTATGAAAAAGTTATATAAATAAAAAACAACGGAAGAACCTCATGAAAAATAAGGTGTCCGCTGTTTTTGGTTTTATGGATATGTGTAAAATATTTGTTTTACAGTATAACAGTAAAACGACAGCCGCTTCCGGGAATATTTTCCACGGAAACGGTTCCCTTACACAGGTTCAGGATCTGTTTTACAAGGGCAAGTCCAAGACCGTTTCCCTCCTGTTTATGGGAACTGTCGCCCTGGTAAAATTTGTCAAAGATATGTTTCATGGAATATTCACTGATCTGGGGGCCTTCGTTTTCTATGGAAAAACGGATCTTTTCTCCTTCCGGCATCATCCGGATATAGATCGTACCACCACAGGGACTGAATTTGATAGCATTGGAAAGCAGATTGTCCCATACATGACAGATGAGATTTTCGTTTCCAAGATACTCCACATCCATCATGTCCACATCAAATTCAATTTCTTTTTCTGACCATTTCGGTTCCATCATAACAATGGATTGTCGGATCTGCTCATCCAGACGGTACCAGTTCTGACGGGTCTGGATTGACTGGTGTTCGATCTTGGACAGCAACAGGATATTTCCTGCCAGGTGGGAAAGCCTTCTGGTGTTAAAAAGGATTTTGCTGATGTACTGCTCCTGCTCTTCTGATATAGGCATGTCATCATCCTGCAGCAGAGTTGCATAACCCTCAATAGCACTGATGGGAGTTTTGAATTCGTGGGAAACATTGGAAACAAAGTCTGTCTGCAGAATCTCCGTTGCTTCCAGTTCCTGGACCATCAGGTTGAAATTAGAATAAATATCCCGGATTTCCTTCATTTGCTTTTCCGTTTCCAGTCGGACGGAAAAATCGCCTTCAGCAACCTGTTGCATGGCTTTTTTCAGCTTTAGTACAGGACCGAAATACCGGATACTGAGAAAGTTGTTAAGGACACCCCCTGCGGTCACGCTGGCCAGGATGATCCATACGATGTTCGGAACAGCTGAAATATGCAGTACATCCATAACAAGCCAGGATATCAGAGATACACAGACAAGTTCCAACATGATCATAAAGATAAAACGTAAACGAATGCTTAAATTTATGAAGAGTTTCTTTTTCATGCCTTTACCACCTTATATCCAACTCCACGGATCGTCACGATCTTAAAATCCGGATTATCGCGAAAGCGTTCCCGAAGCCTTCCAATGTGGACATCTACTGTGTGGGCATCGCTTGCGGAATCATATCCCCAGATATCATCCATAAGCTGTTGCCGGGTAAAGATTTTTCCCGGAAAAGAAACCATCTTATATAAGAGCATGAATTCTTTCTGAGGAAGTACCATACTTTCCGAGGAGGTGGAGACCGTCAGGGAATCGCACTCCAAAATGGTATCTCCGATTCGCTGTTTCCGCTCATTGATCATCTGTGCTCTGCGGAGAAGTGCACCTACCCGCAAAACCAGTTCATTGATATTGACCGGTTTCACCATATAATCATCGGTACCGGACAGAAATCCCATACGCATATCATCAAAAGCATCTTTGGCAGTGACCATAAGTACAGGAATGGAATCTCCGGCATTTCTGAGTGAGCGGACCAGTTCATAGCCATCCATGTTGGGCATCATTATGTCCGAAATGATCAGATCGTAATAATCTTTTTCCAGGGCATCCAGCGCTTCCTGTCCGTCAGAGACCCCTTTTACTGTATAACCGTTTTTTAAGAGGACATGCCGGAAAAGCTGGCGGAGTTCCAGGTCATCTTCTGCAATGAGAATTTTAAACATTTTTACATCCCTATTCCTTGATCTTTTTAATGTCCATGTTTTCAGGCAGGATACAGCTTAAAACAATGGATATGATAAATACAACAGCAACTACATTTTGCGCAAACGGACTGTATGATCGACGGGAAAATATCCCAGATCCCGCTCTCACTTGCTGTGGTGAATCCGATTCCGACAGCAAGTGAAAGAGATAGGCGGCAGCAGTCCGAGGTGAAACAAACTACTATTATAAGAAAAATTACGGAATAATCATAACATAGATTCGTTGTGGAAACCAGACGGATTTTGATGAATAAATGTAATAATAGATGAATTAGGTCATATTATGAATATTTATACACGAAAAAAAGAAATACCCTCTTGCATTTTCGAAACTTTTACTGTAGAATTATTAACCAGGTAAACACAAATGTATGCCATACCCGAACACTGATTACAAAGATGTAACCAATCTTAACTGTATCAGTGTTTTTTAATATACAATGGGGAAACGAGGAAAAAATTATGGAAAAAAAGCATGAAATGATGAGTCTGGAGGACTCCGAACAGCTGAAAGGCAGAATGAAATTCTTTGAAAAGGAACTGGTAGAGAATCATCACATCGATCCCAACCTTTATGTGGAATACGATGTAAAAAGAGGACTTCGTGATTCCGCAGGTAAAGGTGTTCTCACAGGTCTTACTGAGATTTCCGATGTTACCGGCTATAAGCTGGTCAATGGCAGACGTATTCCTGCAGACGGTGCATTGTATTACCGGGGAATCGATGTGCAGGATATCGTAAACGGACTGAAGGACAGACGTTTTGGTTTTGAGGAGACGATCTATCTTCTGATTTTCGGTAAGCTTCCCAGCAAGGAAGAGCTTTCCAGATTTCTTGAGCTTCTTTCTGACATGGAGGATCTGGGAGGACGTTTTGTCCGTGACGTTGTCATGAAGGGAACCAATGCCAATATTATGAATGCTATGGAGCGCTGCGTACTTGCTCTCTATACATATGATGATAACCCGGAAGATATTTCTGTGGAGAATGTACTCCGCCAGTCTCTGGAACTGATCGCTAAGCTTCCTGAAATCGCGGTTTACTCCTATCACGCATACCGTCATTTCCGTAAAGACGAGACACTTTTTATCCGCAATCCGCAGAAGGGGCTTTCACTTGCCGAGAATATCCTTCTGATGCTTCGTCCGGATGGCAATTATACAGAGCTTGAGGCCAAGGTCCTTGATATCGCACTTGTACTTCATGCAGAGCACGGCGGTGGTAATAACTCTACTTTTACCACACATGTAGTAACATCTTCCGGAACAGACAGCTACTCTTCTACCTCTGCATCCATCGGTTCACTGAAGGGACCGCGTCATGGTGGTGCCAACTTGAAGGTCCAGAACATGTTTACAGATCTGAAGGCCAATGTAAAGGACTGGGAAAGTGATGAGGAGATCACGGCATATCTGCAGAAAATACTGAATAAAGAAGCATTTGATCATGCAGGTCTGATCTATGGTATGGGACATGCAGTTTATACACTCTCCGATCCGCGAGAAGTGATCCTGAAACGTTTTGCACAGGCTCTTGCAGAGGAAAAAGGAATGATAGATGAATTTAAACTCTATGATAAGGTTGAGGGTATTGCCGGAAAACTGGTCATGGAACACAGAAAGCTGTTCAAAAATGTTTGCGCAAATGTTGACTTCTACAGTGGCTTCGTTTACTCAATGCTTGGTATTCCGGAAGAACTTTTTACTCCGATCTTTGCCATCGCACGTATGCCTGGCTGGAGTGCACATCGTCTGGAAGAGCTGATCAGTGCCAATAAGATCATCCGTCCTGCTTATAAGTATGTGGGGCATCATGCAGATTTTGTACCTTTTGATGAGAGATAATAAACAGAATGATAAAAGCAGTGGGGATTTCTGACCTATTTAAGTTGGAAATCTCTGCTGTTTTTTTGTTCTCCTAAATTACAGAAAAACAGAATCATAACTATACATAATATATATTATGTAAAATAAATATCTGTTTTCACAAAAACAAGGCTCACCGCATAAGATATGATCGGATTGCCTTGTTTTTTATGGAATCTTACTTTATTATTCCTTTCCTATCGGAAGCTCTTCAGCCAGTTTACAAGAGAATCATGCCAGATGTTGTCGTATACGGTCTTTTTCATCTGGTCATCTACGGGTCCGTTTCCTGCCATTTTTGCAGGATAGCAGCCTGAAGTTCGCCTACTGTCATTTCTTCTGGTGTTTTGTGCGGATTTGGCGCAGTGACCGTTTCCGCTTCCTGTGTATTGGAGGATTCTGCTTCAGGAGTTGACGGAACATCCGCTGCGTTTGCTGTATTGTCAGAAGCTTTATCTGTATTTTCAGCGTTTGAAGCTTCTTTTTCCGGGGCAGCTTCTGTTACAGTGCTGTTTTCAGCCGCCTGCTCCTCTTCTGCCTCAGATGCAGCGTTTTCGTTCTCTTTTGCTACGGCAGTTTCCAGAACATTAGTCTGAACCGGCTTATATTCCGGCATATCTCCTGCAGGAAGCCAGATCTCACCGCTGTTTTCTGCAACACGGACACGGATCCGTCCGCCCTGTGCGGAAACCTTCTGACCTGTGAGGGCACCTACGTATTCCGGAGCACTTCCTGTTGGAAGGTTCATCTCTGAATCACTGTCATCATTATTCACAGTAACGATCACTCGTATGCCTTCCAGATCTCTTGCAAAGGCAAACTGACGGTTTGTAAGAGCCAGTTCTGCGTAGGAACCATAGCTTAATGCAGGAGTTCCCTGGCGGACCTTTCCGAGGGCTGCGATCAGTGCAGTACATGGGTTCTTTGTTGCAGCATCCGCATAATCGTTAAGATCAAGTGCCGGACGTAAGCTGGCATCGGAAAATTTTTCTTTTTTTCCGTCAATACCAAATTCTGAGCCGTAATAAATGCTTGGAACGCCAGGTAAAGTATAAAGAAGTACATGTACAGGAGCAAAATGTGCTTTGTTCTGCAATTTGGTATGAATTCGCTCTACGTCATGGTTGTCCACGAAATTGTAGAGGTCCAGATCTCCCATATTCTGAAGATATTTTACTGTATGAGCAATTTCAAAATAGTTGTGGTCATTATGTCCGCTGTAAAGTGCCTTGTGAAGGGCATAGTTAGTTACACTGTGAAGAGTCTGTCCGTTTACCCAACGGCTGTAATCTCCGTGAATGACCTCTCCCATAAGCCAGAAGTCTTTCTTAACCTCATCTGCGGTATGACGTAGAATACGCATGAAATCAAAATCCAGAACATCAGCGGCATCCAGGCGGATTCCATCAATATCAAATTCGGAAACCCAGAAACGGATCACATCACAGATATAGTTCTGTACTTCCGGATTGCGCTGGTTCAGCTTTACAAGAAGATTGTATCCACCCCAGTTTTCATAGGAAAAACCGTCATTATATTCGGTATTTCCGCCGAAATTTACATTGCAGTACCAGTTAACGTAAGGGGAATGCTCACGGTTTTTCTGGATATCCTTAAAAGCGAAGAAATCACGGCCTGTATGGTTAAATACACCATCAAAGATCACGCGGATGCCTTTTTCATGGCAGGCTTTTACAAAATTGGTGAGATCTTTATTAGTTCCAAGACGGGAATCCAGTTTTTTGTAATCGGTTGTCTCATAGCCATGTCCGACACTTTCAAAAAGCGGCCCTATATATAAGGCAGTACATCCGATCTCTTTGATGTGGTCAATCCACGGCAGCAGTGTGTTCAGTCGATGTACAGGAGTTCCGTAATCATTTTCTTTTGGAGCGCCTGTAAGTCCAAGTGGATAAATATGGTAGAAGATTGCTTCGTTGTACCAGCTCATAATATTACACCTCTGTTCTAAAAATTTGCAATTTCCTGATAATTAGAGAAATTACACAAATATCTTCTCTATAATACCAGATTCCTATAATATAATCCAGAATAAATCAGCCAGTTTTTCAGCGAAAAATCCGGCATATTGCTAATTGCCGGATCTTACCTGATGGACATATGTTTATTCGTCAAATTCTGCAGTAACTATAAAGCCGCGTGGCGTATGCTCAATGCTTTTGATGATCCCCTCTTTGGATCTGATGCGGTCTGCGTTTCTGTAGCAGCCAGACATGGCTACTGCAGGCTCAATGATATAGCTGTAGTTTGTGGCAGAGAGAAATTCGGAGATCTTTACTTTATCTCCACCTGTATCAGCCCTGTCTTTCCATTTTAAATTTTTCTTCTCGCATAAACATGCCTTCTTTCTGTATAACAAATACTCTGAATCTGAAAAATTCTCATAATCAGCCGTATAAGTTCCCGTATAATCATCAATCCCTTTTTCTTTTGTTCCTTCCAAAGATAACTTTCCTGTAAGCTCTATGACTCCAGCCGACTGAACGATATTATTATAATGATTGAGAATTTCATCTTTTGAACAGCCAGAAATCATAAAACTTCCCAAAAGGACAAATGCCAATGCTAAAACTATTTTCTTAATAAAATCATCACCAGCCTTTCTTTGGTGCTACCTTTTTGGCCTTTTTCTTTGTTTGGGTTGCTTCTCGCTCTTTCATGCACAAAATCAAGATGGCAGAAATAACGACAGCAAGCACAAGACTGCAAGAACAGCTTCCGATATTCCAGTTGACTGCGGTATCATAGCTGCGGTAGCCTACCATTCCAAGACTTGCGGTAATCGGATAAAGGTTTGCTAATGTCATATTTCCTGCGGCAAACATCCCTCCATATCCATAGACAAAAGCAATGATTACACCGACTAAAAAGCTGCCTGCCCTCCGACAAGTAAGAGCGATAATCGGCAGAACCGCAAGATATAAAAAGAAATTAACCGCAGTAATCTGCAAGGCTGCTTTTAGAGCTAAGGAAATCTCAAAGCCGGGAAATCCCACAATCATTTCTGCTATGATTGTAAACAGACTGCATATCAGCCCGAAAATAATAGACAATACGCCGCACACAATCAATTTTCCGGTCAACAGTTTCTTAAAAGAGATCGGCACAGTCAGAATATTTTTCAATGTGTCATCCGTCTGCTCACGAGAAATCATATATCCAGCAATTAGGCTGATACACATCGGAAAAATCATGGACATATTGTTTTTGATGACCTGTTCTGTAAGATAGGCAAAATCCCAAACGGAACCATCATTCGCCATAGAGGTAAACAAGGTCAGCAGGACGGATAGGAGCATGAGTGCAACGCCCGCCCAAAGGATATGATACCTTTTCAATTTATAAAATTCTGTTTTTACAATGCGAACCATGTTTATTCCCCCCTCTGCTTATATAATCTGTCAATCAGTAAGAACGAAACGAATGCCATGATCCCAAGAATGAATACAACTTGAAATGTTGAGGGAATTAGCCCTGTCATTTGCTCCAAGTCCATTTTTATTCCATGAGCCGCCATATCTCCCGCACTCCAAAATGTAGTCAGTGGCGTGGGCAGAAGCCATAACATAGTTTTAGGCAGTGTGTCAAACAATGCCGTAGCACTCATGTTCAGAACGCTGTAAAAGACACACAACAAAATGGAAAAAACATAGGTCTTACTGAAAAAGACAACAAGGACAATCAACGGGAGTGTTCCTGCCGTAATGAAGATCCCCGTTTCAACCGCCAAAAACAGCTTATAACCAATTCCATAAACTTCTAATGTTCCAATTCCGCAAAGAATTGTTGCAATGGTAGAAGCCACACAAAAAACAATTCCAAAAAGAAAGAGGACAATAATCTTTGCAAGCACCATTTGCGTGCTGGTTACGGGAATTGTACGCAGATTTTTGAATGTATCGTTGTCGCGTTCCATAAAGAACAGGATAGCGGCAATCACTCCAATAATGCAGGGCAGTAAAAACTGGATACCATATCCCAACACCATGTTAAATAGTCCATCGAAAGCATCTGCCCGATCCGTATATCGCTCCATCATAGAGGGCGTTGTCATCAGATAAGTCAGCGGGATTGGAAACAGGAAAGCAGCCAGAATAATCAGCGGAATAAATTTCTTCCGTTTCAATTTCAAAAATTCGCATTTGATTAGTTTAAGCAATTCCTTCGCCCCCTGTCACACGCTTGAAGTAATCTTCAAGACTTTCTTCACAGGTATGTGCTTCTGATACCTCCAATCCGTTTTCTACAAAGGCAGTTACAATTTTACCCACAGGCAGATCAAGGTTGTGCAGGCGCAGATTATGGTCGTCCTGTATGGAAAAATGGTTTTCATGGAAATTGCGTTCCAAAATTCTTGCCGCCTGTGCAGTATCCGAAAGCGTAAAACGGATATGCTTACTGCTTTTTTGCTCCAGCTCAGCAAGGCTTTCTTCTTCCAGCAATGCGCCGTGGTCGATAATTCCAATATCGTCAGCCAGCAAGGAAATCTCCGAAAGAATGTGACTGGAAATCAAAATAGTCTTTCCTCTTGCGTCGCAAAGCTCCCGAATAAAGGAGCGTACTTCTGCAATACCGATGGGATCGAGGCCGTTGATCGGCTCATCCAAAATCAAAAGCTCCGGATCGTGCATAACGGCAAGGGCGATGGCAAGCCGCTGCTTCATACCAAGAGAATACTGTGAAAAGAGCTTTTTATCTTTGTAGGGCAGTCCTACCAGATCCAGAGCATCTTTGATAGCATGATTGTTTGGTACGCCCCGCAGAGTAGCAAAGATACGCAGGTTCTCTGTGCCGGTCAGATTGGGATAAAAGCCGGGGGACTCAATTAGACTGCCAATGCGGGGGAGCAACTTCTTTTCATTCCCTTGCAAAGACTTTCCCCAGATTTTGACCTCCCCGGAAGTCGGCTTCGTTAAGCCCAACAGCATTTTCATGGTAGTGGTTTTTCCGGCTCCGTTTCTACCCAACAGACCATAAATTCTCCCACGCTTGACATGGATATTTAAGTCAGCCACACTCTTTTGTGAGCCGTATTGCTTTGTCAGATTTTTTGTTTCAATGATATAATTTGTATCCATATTCAAAACCTCCTGTTCTGTAAGGTATTCTATCATGCCAACCTTGCATTAACCTTGCCGCAACCTTGCATTAACCTTGCAATTTGAAATCCAGTAAAACGACAAAGGCTCCCGCCATAAAGACGGGAACCCGCTTAACTCTCCAAAGGAAAAAGCAACATAAATTCAGTTCCTTTTCCCGGCAAACTTTCAACTGTTATACTTCCACCCATCTTTTCTACAAGCTGATGGACAATAGAAAGACCAAGTCCGCTGCCTTTTTCAGAGCGTCCTTTATCACACTTATAAAGCCGTTCAAATATGTGTTTCAAATCTTCTTTCTCAATTCCCACTCCATTATCCGCCAGCAGCAGCTCCATGCTGTTTTCCTTCTTCGATAGGGAGATTTTAATTTTGTCCGCATGGCTATGAGCGATGACATTTTGAATGAGATTATTGATGATTCTCATATAGCTGTCTATATCCAATCTTACCCGGACAGGCTGTTCGGGAATATCAATGTCATAATCAACCTGTTTATCCTCAAAAATCGGTATCCAGTCAATCAGGATATTCCTTGTAAACTCTGCGGCCTCAATGCTCTGGATTTCCAAAGCAAACTCGTTGGAATTTAACTTGAACCAGTCAAAAAGCACATCAATATATTCTTTCAGATCGTGGGCTTTCCGGCGAGCAGTTTCAATATAATCATCCCGGTCTTTTCCCGTGACAATACCTTTGTGTGCAGCATCAAGATACCCGATCAGAGTGGTAAGAGGCGTCCGAACATCGTGAGAAAGGCTCGTCATAAGCTGGCGGTTGGTTTCTTCCGTCTGTCGCACAGCAGAAAGCCTGCTTTCATAAGCCACAACGATCTCATTGATTTCATAGGCAAGAGGGGCTGTTAGTTCATTTGTTGCAGACAAAATACGCCGATTGCCATTTCCATTTTTCACATCAACCAATGCATCGGTCATTTCTGCTATTTGTTTTTTTATACGCCGAACGAGAACGATGGAAGTCAATACAGCCACAACAGCAATCACAATGGACAAGAATACGATGATTTCCATGCTGACTACACCTCCTTGTTAAAGCGATAACCGATCCCTTTGACAGTTTGGATGTACTTTGGACTGGAGGGGTTGACTTCTAATTTTTTACGAAGCCGACTGATAATCGCCATAATGTTACTGTCATCATAGAAATATTCTTCACCCCATACTTCTTCATAAATCTGCTGCTTTGTTAAAATCCTTCCTTGATTTTTTACACAATAGAGCAGCAAATCAAATTCCTTTGGTGGAAGTTCAAAAGTGCCGTTTCCCGTAGTAACGGAACGATTTTCAAGGTCAATTTGTAATCCATCAAAATTCAGCTTTTGCATCGTTCCGGCTTGCTGATTAAAGCGAGTGTAACGGCGAATGAGGGACACAATACGGGCAATCAGCTCATCCATATCAAACGGCTTTGTCAGATAATCGTCCGCTCCGGCCCGTAACCCCCGCACCTTAGAAATGCTGTCATTTTTGGATGTGAACATTAAAATTGGCAAACTATGCTCTTTGCGGATTTCTTCCAGTGTTTCAAACCCATCCATACCGGGCATCATCACATCCAGTATTACAAGCTGATATTCCTGCTCTTTTAATTTCTGCAAGCCCTCTTTTCCGGTATTACAAAAATCGGCTGCTATATTTTCCGTTTGTACGCTGCGCTTAATTAAGGCACACAGTTCTCTGTCATCATCTATAATCAAAATTCTATTCATGGTACAATTCTCTCCCTTGTTTTGTCCGACCATCCACAGGTTTTTATGCTGATTTTGGTATCAGCCAAACCATTCCCATCTTTACAGGTCCTGGAATACGTCCACCAGAGCAAAAATAATTTATCCAACGAGGTGTTACTCCCCATTTTGCACTAGCTTCTTTTAATATCATATAATCCATATCCATTCCTCCGAATATTATTATAATTCGTTCTTTCGAATAATACAATCATATGCCTTCTACATTGGCACATCCTTCGGGAGTGCATGAAAGGATACCTAGCAAACACTTCCTATGTCATGACACAGACGAAATTTCCCACACTTTCCTAACGTCTGTACGATTAAATTTCCATAGGAAAGTCTTCCTGACATTCTTCTGATTTTCTTTAATTTTCCGCTAGAATATCTTGACTTTTCACGCCGTCTGTATCATTAGTTAAATTTTTTCATGTATCTTGTGAATATCTTTTGGGTGTTAAAAAGGAAAAATAAGCAGTGATCTGGAATATTTTCACAGACCACTGCTTATTTTTTTATTAAAGCGATACCCAACTCCCCACACTGTCTGTATGTACATTGGTTTACTTGGATTATCTTCTATTTTCTCACGTAGGTTACGGATATGACTCATAACAATATTATAATCGCCAAAATATGGTTCTTTCCAGACACAATCGTAAATCTGCTCTTTACTGAACACTATTCCGGCATTTTGTGCTAATAGCAATAAGATTTCAAATTCTGTATAAGTCAACTCAATCTCATTATCTTCCCGAACCACAATCCGCTTATGTTCATCAATGCGAAGTCCATCAAATATCAGTTTTCGTTTATTGACAATCTGCTGTCGTAAGACTTCTGTTTCCTCATTCAAACATGATAAAATATTGTTGATAATATGTTCTTCGTTATCTTCCAAGGACAAAATCAGCAACTTCCCAAAAGCACCACCTTCCTTTATACTTTCTATGATTGTAAACACACTACACCACTTAACAACTCTTTATTGTAGTAAGTTGATAGACTGCTGTGCAACGGCTTTTTTTCTTTTATCATCGTCCGGCACTTTGATAACAAACTATTCTTCTTTCTGAGGGGTATAATACAATTCAAATGTTACATAAATATCCGATGTAACTTTGCTTCCGACAGAAAATCAGGCTGAATTGTTACAAATCTCGTATATTTTAAAGAAATCGGATAAAGTTGAAAATCAGCGAAGCAGCATTTATTAATTACTCCGCTGATTTACTGCTATTCTTCCCGTATGGCAGGCAAAATTTCCGCTTTCTTTAATTCAACTTTGGCATATGCTACAAAAATCAGATAAATACCTCCCATAACAGCAACAAGCGCTATGAGGAACGGCCACGGCAATTTCAATGAAATACAATGGTTTACTGCATAGGTTAATTCAATCTCTTTACCTTCACGAACCACAATTCGCTTCGGGTCATCTACACAAAGTCCATTAAAGCAAATATTTCCATTATAAGTCGCCCCATACTGTACAATTTTCGTTTCGTCATCTAAATATAATAAAATGCGTTCTAACATATCTTCTTCATTATCGTTAAACTGTCAAAATTAAAACTCTCCCAAATAACCACCTCTTTTCGGCATCTGTAATTAATATTTATATTGATGCGCCTTCAACACTTCATAATTCAAGAATAATACTAAGTCTATTAGGTTGAACTTTTGCAGCAATACTTGCCAAAGAATTTCAACAAGCGTCTTAACTACCGCAAATCCTAATCATGTACTTCTATCATGTCGTGATTTATCACTGA
>ENA-OQLB01000337-OQLB01000337.1-human-gut-metagenome-genome-assembly--contig:-NODE-337-length-27401-cov-3.129391_pt1 | contig 27401 bp, 31 predicted proteins | sample MGYA00242656_ERZ504813 | MGnify/ENA primary metagenome ERZ504813 (study PRJEB26092, sample SAMD00036388) | human gut metagenome | host: Homo sapiens | study: EMG produced TPA metagenomics assembly of... | reverse complement strand
CAACGGCAGCGCCCGCAGCCCCCACGCCAGCCCCCGCTGCTGCCGATTTCTACACCCTGAAAAGCTACGACGCTCCTTTGATGATGGCACGGCCTACTACGAGTTCGCACAGCGGCTCGGCTGCGCGCTGCTGCTCAAGACCGACTACGCCGCGGCGGTTCAGTCCGTCTGCTGCGCCGTCCCCGGCTGTGCCCACGATACCGACGCCTGCCCGGCTTATTTCCCGGGGCGGGCCGGCCGCTACGAGGTGGTCGCGGCGGGGGACACCGTGTATGTCTGGCATATCGCATATTTCTATGACGACCAGAGCTGGGATGACTACTGGGCGGAAAAACTGGCAAGCGGCGTCAGGGATAGGGAACCCTTTGATACCCTGACCGATGCGGAATTTGAAGCCGAGTACCGCGGCATCTGGACCGAGCAGAGCACGCCGCCCTGCCTTTACGCCGTTGACCCCGCCGCAGGCAAGACCCGCACCGACCTGCCGCTGACCTACCGTGACTACACGGTGGATGTCTGCGATGGCAGCACGCTCTACGGTGAGCGGGTGACAACACCGTACAGAACGCAGGTGTCTCCCGGAAGAATCGGGCCAACGCCCGCCTGCCGCATCGACCTTGCCACCGGACAGGCGGAGACCTTTGTGCTGGAGCCCACCGAGCATTACCTTGCGGCTTTGACGGCGCACTGCTGACCTGCCGCTATGTGGCCGATGCGCCGCTGCCCACCGATGCGGAGCAGTATGCCGCCGCCATCCAGAACGCCACGGTGGAGATCGACCGCCTTGACCCCGCACGGGTGCGCGCACCAACTTGACCGAGCGCCCCTACAGCAATGCCGATTATGAGAATAACGGCTGCTTTATCGGTGTGTACAACGGCAAGGCCTACTTTGAGGAGCGCGAGATCATACCGGGAAGCGGCTTCCGCCGCACGGTCCTGACAACGGTGGACGCCGCAGGCCGCGCCGAAACGGTCTGGGACCCGTGGCCGCAGGCGGAATGGGTGCTGGGCGATGACGGCGGCCGTTATATCTGGCTGTATAGAGATAACTACAATACAAGCTACGCCGCCCGCGCCCTGCTGGACACTGAAACCGGGCAGATCACGCCGGTGACGCAGGCGCTGCAGACCGGCAGCGGTGCCGTCAGCCTGCGCGGCAAAGCGCACGATGGCCGCTGGCTGGTCGTCATCGGCGCAGACAGCGCCGGCAGGACCACGGACTACGGCCTGATCGACGCCGATCAGTTCGCCGCCGGAAGCACGGACTGGCAGCCGGTGGCAATGTGGCAGGGGTAAAACGGCAGCCTGCCGCCGCAGAACCGACTGCGAAAGCACAAGCTTGTCCTTGTATCAAATACAGTGGCGCGCCTGCTGCAAACAAAATTTTGAAAAGTAAACAAAAAACTCTTGAAAAATTTCTTTTGTGGTGGTAACATGAAGGCGGTGTTTGAATTTATATAAAGGAGTGTCGTTTTATGGCAATTCAGAATGCTTACCTGCAGGGTGTATATGAGGGCCTTGCAAAGCGCAACCCCGAGCAGAAGGAGTTTTTGCAGGCGGTCGAGGAAGTCCTCGAGAGCTCGAGCCCGTTGTAGCTGCCCACCCCGAGTACGAGAAGGCCGGCTGATCGAGCGCCTTGTCGAGCCCGAGCGCATCATCATGTTCCGTGTGCCTTGGGTGGACGATGCCGGTAAGGTGCAGGTCAACCGCGGCTACCGCGTCCAGTTCAACTCCGCCATCGGCCCCTACAAGGGCGGTCTGCGGTTCCACCCCTCCGTCAACCTGTCTATCCTGAAGTTCCTCGGCTTTGAGCAGTGCTTCAAGAACAGCCTGACCGGCCTGCCCATGGGCGGCGGCAAGGGCGGCGCTGACTTTGACCCCCACGGCAAGTCTGACGCCGAGGTCATGCGCTTCTGCCAGAGCTTTATGACCGAGCTGTACCGCCACATCGGCCCGGATACCGATGTGCCCGCCGGTGATATTGGCGTTGGCGGCCGTGAGGTCGGCTACCTGTTTGGCCAGTACAAGCGCCTGCAGAATGAGTACACCGGCGTCCTGACCGGCAAGGGCATCCCCTTCGGCGGCTCTCTCGCCCGTACCGAGGCCACCGGCTACGGCCTGTGCTACTTCACCAAGGAGATGCTGGCCGACGCCGGCAAGAGCTTTGAGGGCCAGCGCGTTGTGATCTCCGGCTCCGGCAATGTGGCCACCTACGCCAACCAGAAGGCCACCCAGCTGGGTGGCAAGGTCATCGCCATGTCCGACTCCAACGGCTACATCGTGGACGAGAACGGCATTGACTATAAGGTCATCAAGGAGATCAAAGAGGTCAAGCGCGCCCGCATCAAGACCTATCTGGAGTATGTCCCCACCGCCAAGTATGTCGAGGGCAGTCAGGGCATCTGGACCGTCCCCTGCGACATCGCCCTGCCCTGCGCCACCCAGAACGAGCTGCGTCTGGACGGTGCCAAGCTCTGGTTGCCAATGGCTGCTACTGCGTAGCCGAGGGCGCCAACATGCCTTCCACCCCCGAGGCCATCGCCTACCTGCAGAGCCACGGCGTTCTGTTTGCCCCCGCCAAGGCATCCAACGCCGGCGGTGTCGCCACCTCCGGCTTGGAGATGAGCCAGAACAGCCTGCGCCTGTCCTGGACCTTCGAGGAGGTCGATGAGCGCCTGCACAACATCATGGTCAACATCTACAAGCTGCCGCCACCACCGCCGAGAAGTACGGCATGAAGGCAACCTTGTGGCCGGTGCCAACATCGCCGGCTTTGAGAAGATCGCCTCCGCCATGATGAGTCAGGGCATTGTCTGATACAAACGCAGACAGCCCCGGTAATGGACGGTAAACTTTTTTAGAAAAACCTATTGACACACGCGCCGTGCTGTGGTATTATAATCAAGCACCGTGAAACAAGCGCGTGTGTCATATATCGCGGAGTAGAGCAGATGGTAGCTCGTCGGGCTCATAACCCGGAGGTCGCAGGTTCAAGTCCTGTCTCCGCAACCAACAAAAGCTCGTTGAGACGACAAGTTTCAACGAGCTTTTTTCTACTTTATGGCAAAAGTGGTAACAAGCTGGTAACTTTGACCCCAAAATGACCCCAAAACGGCAAAATGACTGCGCCGGACGATTGAACTTTTCAACCGCCCGGGCGCTTTTTGTGGATAAATTTTGCGGAGTTGGCAGGTAAATATAGGAGCGGTCAGCGTAGTCAGCTTGCCTTGACGAGTATCATTAGGCCGGAATTGTGCGGTGTTGCCTTGGGTAGCGACGCAGGATTTTGCCATCCCCACGCCGGATGCCATAGAGCATCAGTATGTGGAGCAGCGTGTAAGAGCATTTTTTTTCGCGTTTTGCAGATGCGAAAGCTATTTTGGTGGTTTTGGCTTATTAGATTATCAAGGCACTATGCAAGAGTATCTATAAGATACGTCAATGAGTTTAGCTGCCTTTACATAAATAACTTTCAGAGAAACAGCCTTCTTGCAAAACCCGCGTAAACTTGTTACAATGAAAACGTATCTTAAAGTCAAGCGTTAGAATGAGCAAGTCGAAGCGTTGAAAGCGTGTGCAGCGGGAAAACCACCGGAAAATGCGCTTACACCGGGCCGTGCAGTGCTGGCAGAGTTTATTGCGGAACCGCAGTATATTATAAGTAATCGGGAACTCATGGAAATATATAACGGAGCTTTACTAAGAAGCAAGCGAAATATCCGTGTGATAAATATCTTGCAAAAGAATCATGTAGAAGGGATGGGGTCAAGGTTTTGCTGCAGATAGCCATTGTGGAAGACGAACGCTCAAACCAAGAACAGCTTTGTGAATATATCACCCGCTACGGGGCCGAGACAGGGGAAGAATTTTCCATCCGCTGCTTTATGAGCGGCGAGGCGTTTTTTGCGGGAATATGATGGCAGATATGACTTGGTTCTGTTGGATGTGGAAATGCCGGGAAAGGACGGCATGGAAACAGCCAGATTCTACGAAAAATAGATGAGCAGACCGTTTTGGTTTTTATCACCAATATGGCGCAGTATGCGATACAAGGATACATGGTACAGGCGCTGGACTACATTCTGAAGCCGATTTCCTATATTTCGTTTAAAATGCGCTTTGCCCGTGCGCTGGGTCGGGTGGACCACCAAAAAGATGCCCAAATTCTGTTGGATTGCAATGGACAAATCGTGCGGATTGCCGTTCGCAGCATTCTTTATGTGGAAATTCAGCAAAAACGCCTCTGTTACCACACAGAACAAGGAGATTACACGCTGCGCGGCACTTTGAAAAGCGTAGAGGATATGTTAGCAAAATATCCCTTTGCCAAGGGAAATTATTGGTATCTTGTGAATCTGGCGCGTGTGAGTACAATCGGAGCAAAAACTCTTTTCATCGGTGATGGTGATACAGAATTGCCTGTCAGCCGTGGATGCCGTGCGGAATTACTGGCGGCCTTTAATGATTATATAGGCAACACACGGCGGTAAGGGAGGAAATAATCGGGTGGACGGACGTTATTATGTCAGCCTGTGGATGGTTTTGCATGTAATCGTTTTTTTGCTTCCCATGCCGCGCCGCAGCCATTGGAAATCACGACTTGCAGCAGGTGCCTGTGTCCTTTTAATAGCAGGGCGTTATCTGCTGATGCTGCAAAGCTATGTCATCAGCATCCCATTGGTGATACGGCTGCTGATGGGTGCAGCGGCCACGGTGTTTATTTTATGGTGCAGCCCGACTTCTCCTCAGCAGGCAGCTTACGCAACTGTGTGGAGTATGATGACCCATCAGACATCGCAGAATATGGTGGGGGTTTTGATGAATTTCCTGTGGAGATTAGATTATGAGCCCCTGTATGGGATTACATTCCTCTGCTGGGAGATCGTTTCGATTCCACTGTGCTACTTCTTTTGGCAAAAACATTATTTAAGCGTCAATACAACATCAGCCGATACCATTTAGAAATTGTTGCCGTATTATTTGTAGAGTTTGAACTGGTACAGGGCGTTCCGGACATAAAGGTTATCCGTAATGGACTGGGACAGAATTATCAGTTTGTTCTCATGAACAGCATTTGTCTGCTGGTGGCGCTCTATTTGGTACATACACTTTTTGCGAAAAAGCGGGCAGAGGACCAACTTGCCATAGCAAATGCACTACAGCAAAGTCAGCGTATGCAGTATGAGAGTGCTAAACGCAATATTGCACTGATCAACCGTCACTGCCATGCGCTAAGGATGCAGCTGGCTGATTTGAAAGCGGTGCATAACGCGGATGAACAGCAGCAGCGTCTGCAGTGTCTCAGCGATGCCATTGATGGCTATGACAGTCAATTTTCGACAGGGAATGAAACATTGGACCTGGTGCTGTCGGAGCAGCAGGTATTTTGTGCGGAGCGCAATATCAATCTTCACTGTGTGGCGGATGGTACGCTGCTCAGCTTTATGGAGAATGCCGATTTATACACGCTGTGTACCAGCATGATGAAGAACATCATCCCATGGATTGGAAACTTCGCTGACCCGGAACAACGACAGCTGGACATAACGCTATACAGTCGACAGGGAATGATTGTACTAGAGATGGCAGGTATGCTGCCGGAAAAGGCAGAAACCGCTTTACCTAAAGAGCCTGCCGGGTTGGATAATATTCTGGAAAAATACAGCGCCGTACTATTTATTAGAGAAGAATATGCCTGCGGTGTGATGCGCTGCCTGATTCCGCAGAAAGAGAAATAAAGTAAGACTGCATCGCAGAAAAGGTTCTCTGCGGCGCAGTCTTTTCTTGTCGATTTGCACAGTAAATCGGAATGAATACAGTGCAAAATCACAAATGCTTTTTACAGCGAGGGCGCGAAAACGACCGCTCAGGCCAAAAGTATTGCACTCCCAGAGGGGTGTCTTTATACTCGAAGTATAAAAACATTCCGAAAGGGACTTACCATGAAAAAACAATTCGGGAAATCTTTACAACTGCTATCCCTGCTAGGAGCAGGGGTGGCCTTGGTCGGACAAATTGTATATGTGCTGTTGTACGGTTTGGTGCAGCGCAGCATGAACAGTATGTCGTGGCCTGCTGTATGGGTTATGTGCATCGGTCTTGCAGCAGCAGGGGTGCTGTTCGCTGTTAAAAGGGAAAAATGGGCTGCACCGGTTCTTTCCGCCGCACAACTTGTTTCTTTCTTCCTATACATCTACGCGCTGTATCCCTACATCTCCGCGGCAGTAGTCGGCATCGACTCGACATGGGAAGCAGAATTTTTCATTACACTGGCACTGTATTTGGTGGGGCTGGGCATCAATATTGCAGCCACCTTCCGATCAATAAAAACGGGCTCTGCGCTGTGCAAGCCGGTGGCACTGGTAATGTCGGTACTGTGCGGGCTCAGTTATACGGGTGGCATTATCGCCAATGAAAACGCACCGCAAATCAATACGGCGCTGAACACGCCAAACTTCCGTGCGATTGCAACAGGCGATGACAGCGCGGACACCGAGTATTTCAAATCCAGCTATGACAATCTGGACACGCTGATGGGTGCAGGTCGTGTGCTGGGCGAACAGGCCATGGCCGAGGGTATCGTTCTGCTGAAAAATGACAATAACGCGTTGCCGCTGACAACCGCGGAGCGCAAGGTGAGCTTGTTCAGCATCGGCAGTGTGGATCCCGTCTATGGAGGTACGGGTTCCGGTGCAGTCGATGCGTCCACGGCACCGACCTTCAAGTCTGCCTTTGAGCGCGATGACAATTTTGAGGTCAACGAAGGTCTTTGGAACTGGTATTCCTCTGAGGATCAGGCAGGTTACAAGCGCGTGATGGGCGAAACCGGCCGCGGCGTCAAGGGCGTCAAGGTCATTGGCGAAGCGCCGTGGAGCGAAGTGAAGAGTGCCAACGGCACAAGCTTTGCCGCCTACGGTGATGCTGCCGTTGTCGTCATTTCCCGTGTGGGCGGCGAAGGCAGTGATATGCCCCGCGGTAACCGTTCTTTGAGTTCTCTGGATGATGTGAATGGTTCGGCAGGGGACTCCACCGACGGCAATTATCTGAAGCTGTCTCCTAAGGAAATCGAACTGCTGAAAGGCATCAAGCAGGAAAAGGACAACGGAACCTTTAAGAAGGTAATCGTCCTCCTCAACTTTGCCAATCAGGTAGAAGCTGATTTTTTGAATGATTCTGCCTACGGAATTGATGCGGCGCTTTGGATCGGCACGCCCGGTCAGACCGGCTTGTATGCAATCCCGCAGATTCTGAATGGTACGGTGAACCCCTCCGGTCATTTGAGCGCGACGTTCTGGACCACGCATGACAAGAACCCCAGTCTGGCAAACTTTGGTGCAACCGCTTATGCGGATGCTCCCGGTGCTGTCAACTCTGATGGCTCTCTCCAACAGGACAAATACTACGTCGTGTATCAGGAAGGTATTTACGTTGGCTATCGCTATACCGAAACCCGTTACGAGGATTTCGTTATGGGCACAGCCAACACCGGTGATTACAGCTATGCCGATACCGTTGCCTATCCTTTTGGTTACGGTCTTTCCTACACCAACTTTGACTATTCTGATTTTACGGTCGTCAAGGACAACTCCGGCGCAGAGCTGTTTACAATGTTTCCGTTACCGTAACGAACGGCGGCAGTGTTGCCGGCAAAGAAACGGTGCTGATTTATCTGCAGAAGCCCTACGGCAGCTATAACCGTGATAACAGTGTGGAGGCGGCCGCTGCTGAGTTAGTCGGCTTTGATAAGACCGATTTGCTGCAGCCGGGTCAGAGCCAGCGTGTGACGGTCACGGTCAATGAGCGACAGTTTGCATCCTATGATGCTTATAACGCCGAAACCTATGTTCTGACCGAGGGCAATTACTATCTCACAGCTGGACGAAATGCACACGATGCTGTCAATAATTTCCTTGCAAAGAAAGGCTACACCGTAGAAAATACGGAAAGCCGCATGGATCAGGATGGAAATGCCGCGCTGGTCTGTGATGCTATCAACTGCGCTTTTGACGCCGAAAGTTATTCCACTTCGGCAGCTACGGGTGCAGAAATCACCAACCAGTTCAGCTATGCTGATTTCAATCTTTATGAAAATCGCGGTGACGACAGCGTCACTACATGACCCGCAGTAACTGGCAGGCACGACACCCAAAACTGATGATGGTGTGGTTCTGCACTGGAGCAGCAAAATCGAAGAAGATGAAAACAAGTATGGTCGTCAGGGTGAAACCAAGGTTCCGGAGGTTGAAGGTGAGTACCCTGCCTATGAAACCTTTAAGGACGGCGAAACAATTGGCTTGATCGCTCTTCGTGTGGACGAAAACGGCAACGAGATTGCCTACAACGACCCGTTGTGGGACACTTTGCTGGATGAGCTTTCATGGAACGATTATACCGATGTGATTACGTTCGGTATGCGTCGTACTGCAAAAATCGATGCCATCAACAAGCCGGAAACGCTGGATCACAATGGTCCTTCGGGTCTGACTGAGCCGTACAGCGCCAATACCCGCGGTCTTGCCTCGGAAACGAACGACCCGCAGAAAGATTCCCGCGCCATGTGCTATCCCAGCGGCGGTATCCTCTCCGCATCCTTCAATACGGATTTGATGTACCAAATCGGCGATCTGATCGGTGAAGATGCCCTGTGGGCTGGTTACAACGGTCTTTACGGACCCGGTTCCAACATCCAACGCACACCGTACTCCGGTCGCAACTTTGAGTATTACTCTGAGGACGGGTTCCTTTCCGGCATGATCTGCGCCTACGAGACCTCCGCGATGGAGAGCCATGGCCTGTATGTATACAATAAGCATATTGGTTTGAACGATCAAGAAGATCTTCGTCGTGGCATCTGCACATGGGCCAATGAGCAGAGTATCCGCGAAATTTATATGCGCGCCTTTGAGTTGCCCATTACAATCGCAGGCACTGCGTATACTACGCCCGATGGGGAAGATGTCACGATGCAGGGAGCAAGCTGCGTTATGCTGGCCTTCAACCGTATGGGTCTGCATTGGAGTGGTATGCAGAAGGGGCTTTGCACCAACTTCCTGCGCAATGAATGCGGTTTGACAGGCATTGTTGTTACCGATATGTGGTATGGCACGGCCAGCCCTTATATGAATATGCCCCAGATGCTTCTGGCTGGTGCCAATCTGGTAGACGGTATGATGAGTGCGGATCATCTGGCAGCCAGTGCCCCCGGAAACAATCATTCCGATGTGGCATGGGCAATGCGTGAATCTATGCACCGCATCCTTTACACCGTTGTTCACTCCAACGCTATGAACGGCATTTCTGTCAATACTGTGATTGAGCATGTTACCCCGTGGTGGCAGACCGCTATTTTGGCACTGAAAGCTATTTCTACCGTAGGTCTGCTTGCCTCTCTGGCATGGTGCTGGAAATCTGCTGACAAAAAGAAAAAGCAGCACTGAACGAAAGCGGTAAAGTGAGAGCTTCTCCGACCGCACCACTTACCTAACCATCCTCTTTTCTCCTTGTGAAATCGACCTATTCATCAAAGGCTATCTGCCGCAACAGATATGACCTGCGGCGGATGGGTCGATTTCCTTATATTTACACAATCGGGAGGAATCGCTTATGAATGAAAACCAAAACAGCAGCGCGGTCAACCGCGCCAAGCCTTATCAGCTGGTCTTGTTCCCGCTGAACAACGGTGCCACGAACGTGTACTATGTTCTGGTGCTGTCCTACATTGCAACCTTCGGCAGCAAGGTTCTGGCGTTGTCCATGATCTTTGCCTCCGTCATGGTCACCGGTATGCGTCTGTTTGACGCTGTCACTGACCCCATCATCGGTGCGCTGATGGACCGCACGAACGGCAAGTTCGGAAAATTCCGTCCGTTCATGGTCATCGGCAACCTGATCATGGCCGTCAGCATTCTGGTGCTGTACTGCCTGACCCCGCTGATTCCCGACACAATGATGTGGGCGCGCTATGCCGTGTTTGTGGCGCTGTACGCAGTCTGGGTCATCGGCTACACCTTCCAGACCAGCTGCACCCGCTCCGGGCAGACTGTTCTGACCAACGACCCCAAGCAGCGCCCTCTGTTCACGATTTTCAACACCGTCGGTTCCCTGCTGGGCATGGGCGCGATGCAGTTCTTCGCGCCCATCCTGGCTAAGAACTACGAGGGCGGCTACGGCTCCGCCGGTTTCTTCCGTATGCTGGCGCCCGTCGGTATCGTTATCTCCATTGCCCTGACCCTGCTGGCGGTCATCGGCATTTGGGAGAAGGACCAGCCCAAATATTTCGGCATCGGCGGCGAAAAGACCGAAAAGCTCAAGGTCTCCGAGTACGTCCAGATCATAAAAGAGAACAAGCCCATGCAGCGCCTGATGGTTGCCGGTGCGGGCTGCAAGCTGGCGCTGTCCATCGCCACCAACACAACGGTCCTCTGTATGCTGTACGGCTGTATGATGGGCAACTATGACGGGCTGTACCTGCCCATGATGGTGCTGGGCTACGTCTTTAGTGTTCCGTTCTTCCTGCTGACTGTGCGCACCAGCCAAAAGCACGGGCAGAAAGCCAGCCTGATGCGCTATGTCAGCGTGGCGCTGGTGTGCTACGTCGGCGTGTTCGTCCTGCTGCTCCTGTGGAGCCACGGCGATGGCTTCACCCTGAGTCTGCTGGGCGAGGGGGGACTCTCCCTCAACCTGTACACCGTCCTGTTCATCCTGTTGTTTGGCATCGGCTACGGCGCGTACTATGCGACCGCCGATATGCCCATCCCCATGGTTGCCGACTGCTCTGACTACGAAACGTACCAGTCCGGCAAGTATATCCCCGGCATCATGGGTACGCTGTTCAGTCTGGTTGACAAGCTGGTATCCAGTCTGTCCGCCACCGTGGTGGGCATTGCCGTCAGCTTTGTGGGCTTGCAGAGCCTGCCGACCCAGTATGATCCCTACACCCCCGGCATGAACGTGGTCGTCATCGTTCTGTTCTGCGTTATCCCGATGATCGCTTGGGCGGCCACGCTCATCGCATGAAGGCTATGCCCTGACCGGTGAGAAGATGAAGGAGATTCAGGCCGTCAATGCCTGCCGCCGCGATGCCGTGGCGGGCGGCATGAAGTTGGAGGAAGCAATGGAAAAATATGTAACGATGGAAGACATTACGAAATAAGACCGTTTGCGAACCTAAGGCAACACCGCACAATTCTCGCCTAACGGCTTAAGCACCTCTCTGGCGGCTGTGGCACTTAGAATTGTGCGGGGTTGCCCTATATTTTTGCTGTGCAGAATTGAGGGACATCTTAGAGGACACCCTTGGGGGACATTGGGTGATATCTTGAATGACACCTTGACTGCCATGCCGTTCAATAGTCATAATGAATACCTTACCGGTTGCCACGCAGTCAGCATGAGGTGAGGAATCTCGTCCATTTGTGCTTGGAAAACGCGCCCGGTAGCATTAGCGATGCGCGCGATTTGGTTAAGGTTGTTTCTGGGGATTTAAAGCTTACGAGAAAGTTTGACATAAGCAGCATCGGGGGCAGCTTTGACCTTGCAATTAGAAAGGAGTTTTCGAATGAGCAGCTCCATTTCAGACCAGATTGCGCGTTGCGTTCTTTCAGAACAGCGTATCTTTTTGTGACGCCTGGTCAACAAAATATCGTTGAAACGACAAGATTTAACGATATTTTTCTACATTATGGCAAAAGCAGTAACAAGCTGGTAACTTTGACCCCCAAATGACCCCAAAACGATAAAACGACTGCGCCCGGACGATTGAACTTTTCAACCGCCCGGGCGCTTTTTGTGGATAAATCTTGCGGAGTTGGCAGGTAAAAATAGGAGCGGTCAGCGTAGTCAGCTTGCCTTGACGAGTACCAACACACTGTTGTTTGGTACGACGATCTGTTCCTGTTTGGTGGGAATGGGTGGGTTTTTGTACTGGCGCAGGGCTTTTTCGATTTGCTGCTTGACTTCCAGCAGGGCGGCGTCCAATGTAGGGGTCTGCACTTCAATTTTTGGAAAGTCAGGAACATGGGCGGTGTAGCCGTCTGCCGAGAGTGTACAAAGCACAGGATAAGGCTGGTTCTCTACGGAGACGCTGTACTGCATCCCGAACATATCGTCCATCTTGTTCATCTCGCGCCGCTTGTGTTCGTCCATGCTGTGGACATAGGTGTCCATTGTGAACGCTACGGAGTAATGACCGAGGATGGCTGACAAGGTCTTGTAGTCCATGCCGCGCTCCAGCGCACGGGTGGCGAAGGTGTGGCGCAGGGCGTGGAAGGTAAAGTGGCCGATGTCAGCATCTTTCAACAGGCGGTCGTAGTAATCCTTGAAGGTTTTCTGCTCAAAGTAGTGACCAAACTCATTGGTGACGATGAATCCCTCGTCGGTGTACTTATCCCCTGCCCGAATCTTGTCCTGCGCCTGCTGCTGTTTCCAGCGGGCAAGCTCGTCTGCCATTGTGCGGGTCAGCGGAATCATGCGGCGGGAGTTTTTCGTCTTGGGGGTGCCAAATACAATTTCGGTCTTGTTCTCGCCGTCATGGGCTTCGTACTTGGCAAGGCGGTTAATCGTGCGCCTGACATGAAGCTGCGCGGTAGAAAAGTCGATGTCCTCCCACTTTAGTGCCAGCAACTCCCCCATGCGTAATCCGGTACACAAGTCTAAGCGGATAAACACGCCGTAGCGGTGGCGGTAGCTGGCCTGCACCAGCGCCCGCTGCTGGTCGTTGGTAAAGACTACGACTTCGGGTTTCTCTCCGCTGGGCAGGGTCACGGCATCGCAAGGGTTGTACACTAATAAGCGCTCCTTTACGGCCTGTTGTAAGCACTTGTGTAATGCCATATGGTAGTTGCGCAAGGTCTTGGGGGATAAGCCTTCCTCGCGGAATTTGTAGTTATAAAATTCCTGCAGGGTATGAGGTTCAAGCTTCTTGAGCAGGATTTTCCCCAGTACACAAAAGTGCTTGTTGAGATAACTGCGGTAGCTGGCGTAAGTAGATTGCTTGACTGTGTCCTTCATATAGGTGTCCAGCCAGTATTCGTACCACTCGCCAAGAGTCACCGACATCGGATCGCGCCAGCTGTGTGCGGACTTCATGGCTTGCTGCTGCAAAATGGCAATGGCCTCCTGCCGCGTGTTACAGCAGGTGGATGTGCGCCTGGGTTTGCCGGTCTTGTAGTCGATTCCGGCAGATAGCCGCACCTCCCACCGCCGGTCTGTGCGCTGACGAATATTGCCCTCGTTATGCCCACGGCGCAGGGCTTTTTTGGATGTGTCTTTCACGTTGCATCGTCTCCTTTCGTGACACAAAGACTACCACAGGTACGACCACAAAGCTATTCATCATACCCGACAATCTTCGGGTTCTCGTTTTGGGCTTTATTGACCTTTTGCTGCTCCAGCCAGCCCAGCAGTTCATCCCGCCGCACCAGCAGTCGGTTTCCAATGTGGAACGCAGGAAAAGTTGCGTCGTGAAATATGCGGTAGGTGGTCGAGCGTGAGATACCGAAGTAAGTTTGCACCTCCTTGGGGCTGACAACATTGGGCAAATTTTGAAATTCCGTGTTCATGGGTTCCTCCTATGTAGATAAAATTAAAAGTTCTTCACTATATAGCCGCTGAGAACGGCGAAAATTACGAGGTTTTTTAAACTGTTTAGAAAAGTTCAAACTTTTTGAAAGATTCCAAATCATATCATACAGACCGGCAGTTGCAATTTTTGCAACCGTCCTCAAAATTTTTGAAAAAGCACCTCTACTATATAGCCGCTGAGAAACGGTCAAATATGTCGCAAAGAAAAAATATTTTAAAGATTTCGCATCTGACTAAATGCCCAAATACACTTCAATACCAGCATATCACCCATTGTGCTAAAAACCCTTGCACTTTTACAAAATATCTAAATCCATTTTAACAAGCAATGGGGCAAAAACCCTGCCACATTACTCAAAATAAAACAGGCAAGCCGCAGATTAAAACGGCTTCTGTAGAATGACGATGCTGACGGTGATGACGATGTTTTTGATATACCTCTTTACCCTATCCCACAAACACCGTCACCATCGTCACCACCGTCACGCTTATAGTGAAATGACGCTTGCAGTTTACTACTGCTCGAAACAAAAACAATGATACTACGAGAAACACAAAATCAGAATGACGCAGATGACGCTAATGACGCTGAATCTAGGACATGGTATAGGGATATCCTCAAAACAGCGTCACAAGCGTCATCAGCGTCACTATCGTCACGCAAGAACAGCGCGGGGGTCTGGGGTACGCCCAGAAATGCGTTTGTGGATATCCAAATGCTATGCTAGCAAAACACGTCTACTCCAAAACGGTAGCAATCAAACCGGACAGCCATATAAATTCGTATAAATTTCAGAGTGAATCCGTTTAGATTCATCCCAAAATCTTGACTCGAAAAAGTGAATCCGTTCTGATTCACTTTCCAAAAAGAGTTACGCAGACACCTTGACAACTGTACCGCACTGCGGTATGCTGTAAGAAAAGTGTAAGTGCTTACAACGCCGCAGCTGCGGCAAAGGCGGACAGCGAGGAAGTCATGAACATCTACGATATTGCCAAGGAGGCGGGCGTTTCCATTGCCACGGTTTCCCGTGTGCTGAACAACAAAGGCACGGTCAGCGCGGCGACCCGTGCGCGGGTGGAGGCTATCTTAAAGCAAAACAACTACACCCCCAGCGCCATTGCACGCGGTATGGTGAGCAAATCTATGCGTACCGTCGCGGTTTTGACGGTGGACATCCGCGTACCGCACTACGCCCGCACCGCCTATACCATTGAGCGGGAGTTCAGCCGCCGTGGGTATGAGGTCATCCTTTGCAACACAGGCGGTGACCGGGCAGAAACACTGCGCTACCTGCAGGTTGTCAACCAGAAGCAGGTGGACGGCATCGTGCTGGTCGGCTCGGTGTTTGACACGATCTGCCAGGGCGCCGAGATGGAAAAGCTGTTGACCGGCGTGCCGGTGGTGCTGGCAAACGGAAAGCTCGACCTGCCCAATGCCTACTCGGTCACGGTAGACGATAAATACGGAGTCTCGCTGGCGGTGGAGCATCTCGTTGCGCGTGGACGCAAGAATATCTACTACATCAAGGACCGCGACACGGACAGTGCCAAGTCCAAGCGCGACGGCTTTTTGGAAGCCATGCGCCGCAATGGGCTGGAATTTGCCGACCACGTGCTGGAAGCAGGCGAGACGCTGGCATCCGGCATGGAGACGGTGCAGGCGCTGCTGACGCAGGGCATTGTGCCGGACGGTATTGTCTGCGGCGAAGATCTGACGGCAGCCGGAGCGCTGAAAGCCTGCTGCGCGCGGGGCTGCGTGTGCCGGAGCAGGTCGCCGTCGTCGGGTTCAACAATTCCGACTATGCGCACCTGTGTGAACCGGTGCTGACCTCCATCGACAACAAGCCGGAGCAGGTTGCACTGCTTTGCGTACAGCTTTTGGAAAGCAGCATCGAGCGCAGCGAAGCGTATTCCTCTGTCGTATTGCAGCCGGAGCTGGCGCAGGGGGAGACGAGCTGAGGGCAGTGACAGGCGAGAGGGCAATATAGGCAGCGCAGCCCCTCATCCGCCCCTGCGGGGCACCTTACCCCAAGGGGAAGGCATTACCGTTGTAGGGGTCGATGTCCCCGACGACCCGCAGCACGTCACGGCAGCTATAACCATAGAAAGATAACTTCTCGACAGGTCACTTTGTACAAAAGTGGCCTGTTTTGTTTTGCACTGTGTAAGCGGTTACAGTGAAATTGTATAAAACTTAACAGGTGAATTTGTAGCATTCTCCGAATTGTAACCGCTTACATAAAATCTATTGACAAACTCATAAGCAAAGAATATAATCCAATTAGAGTAAGCGCTTACACAACCAATGCAGGCGCACAGATTTGACAAACGCACGAAAACAAAGGAGAATGTAAAATGAAACGTGTACCTTATGAAGAAATGGTCGCCCAGTTTGCCCGTGTGCTGGAAAAGAAGGCTTTACCGCCTCTGACGCGCAGGATGCTGCCATCATCTTTGCGCAGAACAGCTTGGCAGGTGTGTTCAGCCACGGTCTGAACCGCTTCCCCCGCGTCGTCAGCTATCTGGAAAAGCGAGATCGACCCGCCGCCCGCGCACCTGCGTGTCGAGCATGGGCAGCATCGAGCGCTGGGACGGCCACCGCGGCTTCGGCCCGCTGAACGCCAAGCGTGCGATGGACCGTGCCTGCGAGCTTGCCAAGCAGAACGGTGTCGGCGTTGTGGCGCTGGGCAACAACAACCACTGGATGCGCGGCGGCACCTACGGCTGGCTGGCAGCTGACCACGGCTGCATCGGTATCTGCTGGTCGAACACGATGCCCAACATGCCCGCATGGGGCGGCAAGGACCGCAAAATCGGCAACAACCCGCTTATCATGGCAGTGCCTCGCTCCAACGGTGAGCACGCGATGATCGATTGCGCGGTCAGCCAGTTCAGCTACGGCAAAATCGAGGACTGCCGCCTGCGCGGTGTGCAGCTGCCCGTTCCCGGCGGCTACAACGAAAAGGGCGAGCTGACCACCGACCCCGCCGAGATCGAGAAAACCTGGCGCGTGCTGCCGATGGGCTACTGGAAGGGCAGTGTCTGTCTATCGCCCTTGACCTGATCGCCACCGTTCTGACGAACGGCAACTCCGTGCATACCATCGGCACCTTCGGCGACGAGATCGGTCTGACCCAGATCATGATCGCCATCGACCCGGCCAAGTTCAACACCGTTGAGGAGACCGACGCCATTGTGGACGCCATTCTGGCGGACGTCAAGAGCAGCGAGCCTGTCACTGAGGGCGGCGAGGTCTACTACCCCGGCGAGCTGGAGCTGAAGAACATCAAGGAAAACAAGGAGCTGGGCGTTCCCGTTATTGAGGAAGTCTGGGAATCCGTGCTGAAGATGTAAGATGCTGCAGGGCGTTTTGTTTGACATGGACGGCTGATGTTCGACACCGAGCGCATTGGCCGTGACGGCTGGCACAAGGCCGCCGAAATCCTGCACATCGACCTGCCGGAGGGAATCATCGCCGCCATGCGCGGCACAGGCACAGACCGCTGCCGCGAAATTTTCAACGCGGCGATACCGGGCAGTCTGTATGACACTGCCCACGACCTGCGGCTGCGCTATGCGGACGAGGTCATCGCTGCAAACGGCGTGCCGGTGAAGCCGGGGCTGCGGGAACTGCTGCGTCGGCTGAAAGCATCGGACATCCCGGCAGTGCTGGCAACGTCCACCCGGCGCGAAAAAGGCACTGGCTTACTTGCAGCAAACGGATGTCGAGCGGTACTTCACGCGGCGGTGTTCGGCCCGGAGGTCGCGCGACCCAAGCCCGCGCCCGACATCTTTCTGGCGGCAGCGGCGGCTATCCACGCCGACCCCGCGCACTGCGTCGTGCTGGAGGACAGCCCCAACGGTCTGCAAGCGGCAAAAGCGGCGGGCTGCCCGGCCATTGTCGTGCCGGACCTGACCCCCGCCCCGGCAGAAAGCGAACATCTTTGGAACTACCGTGCAAAAGACCTGCGCGAGGTACAGCAAATTTTGCTGAAGGAACGAGAAAAACTATAAGGAGCACAATCATGGAATATGTTATCGGCGCACTGCTGCTGGCTTCCTTCTTTGGGCTGGCAGTCTACGCGGTACGCGGCGGCAACCTGATGATCGGTATGCTCATCATCGGTACGCTCTGGACGGTACTGCCCCTGTTCGGCAACACGTTTGCCACCAACCCTGATTTTATTGCGGCGTATCCCGGCGTGACGGACATCAGCTTTGTGGACGCCATCACAAAGGTTTACCAATCCGGCCCCGAAGGCTGGGGCAGCGTGCTGGTCAACGTCGTGTTCGGCGCGTGGTTTGGCCGCGTTTTGCTGGAAACCGGCATCGCGGACGCTCTGATCCGCAAGACCGTTGAGCTGGGCGGCGATAAGCCATCGTCATCAGCGTTCTGCTCTCCATCGTCACCACCGCCATCTTCTCCACCCTGTTCGGCGCGGGCGCAGTCGTCGCCATCGGCGTCATCATCCTGCCCATCCTTATGAGCCTTGGCATCCCCAAGGTGCTGGCCGTCGGCTCCTTTATGATGAGCGTCGGCGCGGGCATGTACCTGAACCCGGTTCTGAGTGGTCAGTTCCTCGCCTTCTTCCTCGATGAGAACGGCAAGCAGCTTATCACCTATGACGACCCCGCCCGCCTGCGCTGGGCTGTCATCGGTATGCTGGTGCAGCTGGGCATGGTCATTGTTATGACCGCCGTTTCCCTGCGCAAGAAAAAGACTGTTCATGCGTGGGTGGCTTCCGCTGCCCGCCGCGCCCGCCCCGGCTATGTGCCGACCAAGGCGCTGATCGCCCCCATCCTGCCGGTCCTGCTGCTGGTCATCTTCAAGGTGCCCATCATCCTCGGCTTCACCCTCGCCAGCCTGTACGCTATGCTGGTCTGCGGCAAGATGAAATCCTTCCGCGGCGTATGCCGTACCATCAACAAGGACTTCTACGACGGTGTTGTTGACACCGCCCCGCTGGTCGGCTTCCTGCTCATGATCCCTATCTTCAACAAGTCTGCCGAGCTCTGCGTACCTTATTTTAATGCACTGCTGGGCGGCATCATCCCGAACAGCACACTGGTCATCAGCATCTTCTTTGCGGTGCTGGCACCCCTTGGCTTGTTCCGCGGTCCGTTCACCCTGTTCGGTTGCGGCGCGGCTACGCTGGGCATTCTCAAGGCATCGGCTTCTCGACGCCGTACCTGTACGCTTTGATGGTGATTCCCTCCATCACGATGAATGTCTCCATCTGCATGACCCAGAGCTGGATCGCCTGGGGCGTCAGCTACGCCAAGGTCTCCACCCGTGAGCACCTGAGAAAGACCCTGCCCTACGCATGGATCACCTGCGCCATCATGCAGGTCATCACCTTTGTCATGTTCGGCTGAGGAGGAATGGAAAAATGAGTGAAAGAAAAGTACGCATGGGCATCGACGTCGGAGGCACCCATACCAAGGCCGTCGCCATCGACAACGCGACCCACGAGATCATCGGCAAATCCTCGGTCAAGACCACCCACGACGACAAGGCCGGTGTTGCCACCGGCGTTGTGCAGGCGTTCAAAAACTGCCTGAAAGAAAATAACATCGACCCGAAGGATGTCATCTTCGTCGCGCACTCCACCACGCAGGCCACGAACGCCTGATCGAGGGCGACGTCGCACAGGTCGGCGTCATCGGCATCGGCGGCAAAGGTCCCGGCGGCTGGATTGCCAAGCGCAGACGAATCTGAAGGACATTGACCTCGGTTCCGGGCGTTCCATCCATCTGCATAACCGCTATCTTGTCGATGATACCCTGTCCGACGCATCGGTCAAGGCCGCCATTCAGGAGTTGACCGGCGAGGGCGCACAGGTCATCGTCGCCAGCGAGGTCTACGGCGTTGATGATATGGAGAATGAGACCGGCGTATGCGGCATTGCCAAGCAGATGGGGCTGGAGCTACCGCCGCCAGCGAAATTACCAAGCTGTACGGTCTGACCCGCCGCACCCGCACCGCCGCCATCAACGCTTCCATTCTGCCCAAGATGCTGAACACTGCCAATGAGACCGAGGAGAGCGTCCGCAGCGCGGGCGTGGAAGTCCCCCTGATGATCATGCGCGGCGACGGCGGCGTTATGGAAATCAGCGAGATGAAAAAGCGCCCCGTCCTGACGATGCTGTCCGGTCCCGCCGCGTCCGTTATGGGCAGCCTGATGTACCTGCGTGCGTCCAACGGCGTCTACTTTGAGGTTGGCGGCACGACGACGAACATCGGCGTCATCAAGGACGGCCGCCCCGCCATCGACTACTCCATCGTCGGCGGTCACCGCACCTACATCAGCAGTCTGGACGTCCGCGTTCTGGGCGTGGCGGGCGGCTCGATGGTGCGTGCCGACAAGAGCGGCGTCAAGGATGTCGGTCCGCGCTCGGCGCACATTGCCGGTATGGACTACGCCGTCTTTACCCCGGAGGAAGAAATTGTTGACCCGAAGGTCATCTTCTTCTCCCCGAAGGAGGGCGACCCCGACGACTATGTCGCCATCGAGCTGGCAAGCGGCAAGCGCATCACCATCACCAATACCTGTGCCGCGAATGTGCTGGGGCTGATTTCCCCCGATAACTTCGCCTACGGCAATGCCAACGCTGCCCGTAAGGCTATGCAGCCGCTGGCGGACTACATGGGCAAGACGGTCGAGGAGGTCGCTACCCAGATCCTGACCCGCGCCTACGAGAAGATCGAGCCGGTCATCACCGAGCTGGCCGCAAAGTACCGCTTGGAAAAAGACCAGATCAGCCTGGTCGGTGTCGGCGGCGGTGCAGCTGCCTGATCGGCTTCTGCTCTGACAAGATGGGGCTGCGCTATTCCATCCCCGAAAACGCCGAGGTCATTTCCTCCATCGGTGTGGCACTGGCAATGGTGCGCGACGTCGTTGAGCGCGTTGTGCCCAATCCCACGCCGGAGGACATCCGCTCCATCAAGGCGGAAGCCATCGACAAGGCCGTCGAGAGCGGCGCAACGCCGGACAGCGTCGATGTGCATATCGAAATCGACCCGCAGACCTCCAAGCTGACGGCCATCGCCCTCGGCTCCACCGAGGTCAAGACGACCGACCTGCTGAAGGAATGCACCCGCGAGGAAGCCGCCCAGCTGGCCGCCGACGACCTGAAGGCCACGACTGCCGAGGTCAAGCTGGAGGGCGCGACGAAGAACTTCTTTGTCTACGGTCTTGACCGCAAGAACAAGCACCCGCTGCGCATCCTGGACAAGAAGGGCTTCATCAAAGTCCAGCGCAACGATGGCAAGGCTGTGCTGTGCAAGGCGGGCAGCTACCGCAACATCGTCTCCCAGCTGTGGGAGGAGCTGGCCATCTACCAGCAGGATGCCATTCTGCGGCCTGACTATTACATCTGCGCCGGTGCCCGCGTGATGGACTTCTCCGGCTCGGTGGACCTCGACAAGATCATGATGCTGATGGAAGTCGAAATGCAGATGATCAACCCCGGCGACGATGTGATCATCGTCGGCGCGAAAAACAGCCTGTAATTTACAAAGAAGGAGAACCGCCATGACGGACTTTTCAAGCGACTATTGAACCAGCCCGAGCCGCCCGCTGCACCCGATGTGCCGCCCGCGGAGATGGCGGCGTATCTCCGCAGTCTGGATGACCGGCAGTGGGGGCGGTACGCCTTCAGCCGTGAGCCGCTGGAGGGAAAATTCACCCCGCAGCAAAAGGATGCCTACACCGCCGCCGCCAATGCCTGCGGCGCGGAGTGGGCGGACAAGCTGGCCGCGGAACATGGCACCCGCGACCCGCTGACGCTTTGCGGCGAACTGGGGCTGAAGCTGAAAACCCCGGCCACGCCCGCAGGCGGTGGGCAGGTGCTGTTCGCCCAGTTTGTGCAGCCGGATGAGATCACGATCTTCACCGACTGTCTTGACAAGGCCGAAACACTGGGCGGCTTACTCCCCGCCCGCGCCAGGCTGCAAAGCATCATTCTTGCCCACGAGCTGTTCCACGCCGTTGAGGAAGCGAACCCTGATATTTATACCCGCACCGAGAAAATTGAGCTGTGGCGCAAGCCGTTCTCCAACAAAAGCTGCATCGTCTGCCTATCGGAGATCGCGGCGATGGCGTTTGCGAAGCAGCTGCTGGGGCTGGACTTCAACCCCTACGCGCTGGATGTGCTGCTGGTCTACCCCTATGACGCGCAGGCCGCCTGCGGGCTGTATGCGGAAATCTGCGATCTGATGAAGGAGGAATGAGCCATGCTGACAACAAATTTGAAGCTGGCCGAGAAATACAACTACCTTGACCCAAAGTTCAAAAAGGCGTTCGAGTTTTTGCGCACGGCAGACTTGGCTGCCCTGCCGCTGGGCAACACGCCCATCGACGGCGACGAGGTCTTTGCCAATGTGCAGGCGTACACGACGCTGCCCGATGCGGACGCGCCGTTCGAGAGCCACGAGAAATATTTTGACGTGCAGTTCGTCGTCTCCGGCGAGGAACGCTTCGGCTACGCGCCGCGCGATCTCTGCAAGCCCGCAATGGCTTACGATGCTGACCGCGACCTTGTGTTCTATGAGGAACCCGCCGAGAGCGGCTGCATCATCCTGAAAGCGGGCGATTTTGCCATCGTCCCGCCGGAGGATGCCCACGCCCCCCGCCGCCAAACCGCCGCAGCGCGTGCGCGGTAAAAAAAAATCGTGGTAAAGGTCAAAGTGTAAAAGACAAAAACAATGCTGCTGTGGTTGCGTTGCGCAACTGCAGCGGCGTTTTTTGTGGCTTGCGGGAAGCGGCGATGTATGGCAACGCAAACAACAACCGTTTGTTCCTTTTATCCCGAATATGCAAGCCCTTCTTCTGTGCACCAACGGACAGCAATGTCTCTGTAGGCCATTTCAAGACAGTCGTACCACTGCTGCTCTAAACCGTGATAGCGTATAGACTCCTTGAACCGGCGAAAAGCACCTTTTCCCCGAATGCTATAAGAAAGATCGCTTTGCACCTTTCCGGGAGAAAGCTGTTCGATAAAGTCCTCCATGATGCGGTATTCGTGTATCTCGTACTTGGTCGGAAATCGAAGGAAGCGTTTTGGGTCGTTTTCGATTTCGGCAGCCAGCACTTCGTCGGTTTCTCCGTTAAGCAGTGGGTCGGCAGGATAAACGGTTTCTCCGGTTTTAGTATCCCAAAAACTTGTAAAGAAATCGTCGGACATTTCAATCGATTCAATGACCTGCTCCAACTTGATAGTCATTTTCTCAAAACCTCTCTGAATGGGCAGTGCTTTTCGGAGTCTCTTTGTAGTCAACGGAGAAACTCTCCAAGAGTAAGTCGTTCAGATTCACGGTATCACCTGCCGATACGGTTTTGTTGTGGAGCCGAGGTTTGTCCGTGATTAAATTATACTACGCCCAAAGCGTCAAGGCAATCGTAAGTTGTACTCTCCGGTGTTAAGTTGTACGTATTGCCGTAAGATCACAGAGGGAAAAATTCCTCCTTTTGTGGTTTTACGGATAGGATACGATAGTATCTTAGTATTTTATTTATTTAGTTATTTATTTGTGTTGGATTTACCTGTACAGGGAAATCCGTCTAGGTAAATGCCGTTGCGGTAAAATAAAAATCCCCGGAAGGCGGGGAATTGAAGTGACCCCCAAAAGTTAGACAATATTTTGAAGTAAAAATTGTTCAAGCAGCCGAAAGGGCTTGCTGTCTGTGAATTGCAGGCGGCAAGCCCTTTAGCTTTTCCTTGATCCTGCGGTTGTTGTAGTAATCCAGATATTCGATCAGTTCCTGTTTGAAGTGTTCCATGGATTGAAATTCTTGCAGATATAACAGTTCACTTTTGAGCAGTCCGAAGAAATTTTCTATCACAGCATTGTCCAGACAGTTTCCCTTGCGGCTCATGCTCTGTCGGATCCCCTTCTCGCGAAGCATCCGCTGGTACTGCTTGTGTTGATATTGCCAACCTGATCAGAGTGGAGAATCAGGCGTGTTCCGGCCGGGATCTTTGCAAACGCCTTGTCCAGCATGGTGGTTACCATGCTGAGTACAGGATGATCCGATATGGTGTAACTGACCAGATCGCTGCTGTGCAGATCGAGAATCGGGGACAGGTAGAGCTTCTCTCCAAACAGGCTGAATTCCGTCACATCCGTGACCCATTTCTGATTCGGCTTTTCGGCATGGAAATCCCGATTTAGCAGATTTGGTGCGCTTTTGCCCACTTCTCCCTTATAAGAGCGATACTTCTTCATCCTGACACGGCAAACTAAGCCCAACTCTTTCATAAGCCGCTGGACAGTCTTGTGGTTCACAGAGAATGTACGCTTGCGAAGTTCTACCGTGATCCGGCGATAGCCGTATCGACCCCTGTTTTCGTGGTAAATCGTTGTGATTCTTCCTTAACAGATGCATATTTGTCTTCTTTCTGCATCTGCTTCAAATGATAGTAGAAAGTTGCACGGGGCAGTTGAGCGATTGAGAGCAGAATACGGAGTGCGTGTTTTTGCCTTAGCTTCTGAAATACCAGCGTTTTTTGTGCTGGTGTCGCTCGTCTTCCAAAACCAAGGCTTGCAAATTTTTTAGGTAATCGTTCTCCGCACGCAGTCGCTGCACTTCGGCCAGCAGATCTTCTTCTACCTGCTTCGGCAGCTGCTTTGGCGGACGACCCTTACTGCTGCGGCCACGCCGTTCGACGGCAAAGCCTTCCGGCCCTTCCTCCAGATAGATTCGCTCCCATGATTTGATTCGATCTCTGCTGTTTACCTCAAATCTACGACAGGTTTCGCTGTAACTTAATTTCTCTTCCTGCATGGTTTCAATCACCAGTTTTTTGAATTCCGGCGTATATCGTTTGTTTGGTACTCCTTTTGGCATAGAAAAACACCCCACTTGTTAGATAGTATACCATACTGTCTAACAAATGGGGTGCAGTTCAATGCCGTCCGCTTGGGGGCTGATTTTCTTTTACATGCCCGCTTTGGAAGGTGCGGAGAGCTGGATGGAAAGCTCGATTTCAAACGGGCGATGCCAGGGAAAGGAAATTTGGCTGATTTCCACCTGTGCAGGGAGAGAAAGGCCTTTGGCCAGCCGGCACATCTGCCGTGTCACATATTTTGCAAGCAGCTGTTCCTGCCAGGAGCCGTCAAAAGAGAGCCCTTTTCGCTGCGCGTATGCAGCAACGTCCTGGCGCACCAGGCTCATATAAAGCCAATCCTCCAGAATCCGGTGGCAGGTGAACAGGGCACTTTGTGTGCTATCTTTGCCGCAGAGCATTCCCTGGGCGATGCAGCAGCCGGCAGCATTGGCCGCTGTGTTCCAGCTGCATAGGCATAGAGCGTTTTCAACAGATTTTGCTGCTGCAAAAGGTCCATCCATTCCCGGTCGGCTCCGTTTGTGACAGCCAGGTCGGCCAGAATCACAGGCTTTTTGGCGGCCAGCGCCCGCAGATTGGCGGCGAGATCGGGCAGGCATCGTTCGCCAAAAGCAGAGTGAGGGGCGGGAGATTTGGCGTCGCCCATGGCGCTTTGCCCTTCGGTGGGGGCGTTGACAACAAGGATGTAGTCGGCTTCTTGCAGGGAAAAGCAGGTTCTGCCGCCGGCCGCGGCGACCAGCCATTTGAGGTTTTCGCCCAGCGGCCGGTCTTCAAAGCGGGGAATAACCATAGGTGCGCCGGCGCTGCTGTAACAGATGTGCACCGACGGGGTTATGCCGCGGCTGTGGTTGACCGCCCGTGCCAGCAGGATGCAGCCGGCCTCATCGGCGCCGGAGTAGCTGTATATGCGGCTGCCCAGCGCGTGGCTGCGGATAGCGGCGGCGAGCTGCTGCCGCTCTGCGGCGGCCCATCCCAGGAGAGCACAGTCGTCCAGGGGAATGGTGAGAAAATCCAATACCCCCTGTTCCGCCAGAAAAATAGTTTGCAGATTCACCGCGTGGTTGGTGCTGCGCCGGCTGCAGAAATCGGAGAGGACGGAGCGCGGAATGCTCTGTTCCAGGCCGGAAAGCTCGGATTTTTCTTCGGCTGTGGCCAAATTGCGCTGGATTTTGTCCCGCAGCACTCCCACACGGAAGAGGGAGCTCCCGTGCTCGGCAAAGTAGTCCGGCTCCTCGTCGGCAGAATTGTAGCAGGCTCCCGCATGATAAGGCTGAAGGCAAAGAGCTTGACCTGGGGATATCGCGCGCGCAGATCGGCCAGAAGATGCAGGCGATCCAAACATTCCCGGGTGGTTTGATGGTGCAGCCGGGAAGGGACGATGCCGCCATATACGAGCATATCAATCGAGATCACCGCATAGTCACAGCAGGAAAAGTTTTTTTTCCAGCCATTGCGCCAGCAGCAAAAACGGGGCAGGCCGCTTTTTGCTGCCCATCAGCTCTTTGGGAGGGAGCAGCAGCTGGACATCGGTGCATTTTTCGACCATTAACGCGGGATAGAGAAAGTTGCAGGGGCGCTCATCCAATGGCAGCAGCAGGATACGGGGCATAGCCAGTCCTCCTTTTTATGGAGCGAGAATCTCGTCGATGAGCTTGTCCGCCATGGAAAGGCTGCGGGGCACGTGGAACGGGCCCTTGAAGGTGCTTCCCTTGCAGGCAGGCAGCGTGGGTTTGCCGTCCCGGCGCAGGTATCCATACCACTCCCCGTATGCAGGGTCGGCGAAGTGGTCGCGGCAATAGGCGATGGTTTTGTAGAACCAGTCCAGATAGGTTTCGTCCCGGGTGTCGCGGTAGCCATGAGGCTGGCGATGAGGATTTCGTTGTGGGGCCACCACAGCTTCATGTCGTGTTCATAGGCTTCGGGGGGCAGCCCCATGCAGTCAATGAAATAGAGCAGACCGCCGTATTCCTGGTCCCAGCCGGCGTTGATGGCAAAACGGAACACATCCTCGGCCTTCCGGTGCAGGTCCCGGCTGCCGATGCGGTTGGCTTCCTCCATCAAAAACCAGCTGCACTCGATATCGTGGCCCGGGTTGACGACGCGCCCCGCGGAAATGTCGCTTTGAAATTCTCCGTTCATCCCCACCGATTCCAGGGTGCAGTGCAGATCGGGTTTGTGGTGGTAGGCGAAGATGTCGTGGACGCACTGGGCGGAATACTGGTCGTAGAGAGCGGCCTGTTCCGGGTCTACACGGCGCAGAACGCTGGTCATGTTCAAAAAGATCATGGGGTCGGCCAGAGCGCGCCCCTTTCGGGTTTCGGGGATGGTTTTGGGGCCAAGCCGGTGGGGTCGGGAGCGCCGTGGTTCAGATCGTATACCAGCTGATAGGCCCGGCGGGCCCGTTCCAGGCATTTTTCTGTCGCCGGTAATGCCGTAGTATTCCGCATTGGCGATGGCATAAAATTCCTCGGAAAAGCAGTACCGGCGCTGGCGCAGGGGCTTTCCGTCTGCCGTCACGGTGAAGTACATCCGGTTTCCGGCACTGCGGTTGATGCAGTGTCTTCCATAAAATCCAGACAGGACCGGGACGCTTCCAACCATTCCGGCCTGGTGCCGTACAGGCGGCACATGTGGCAAAAATCCAGCCGCACCGTCCCTGCATCCAAACGCTTTTATCGGTGGAAAACACCTTGCCTTCCCGGGTCAGGCAGGTGTAGATGCCGCCGTGCTCGGGATCCATGCCGTTTTTGAGCCAAAAGTTCACAGAGGATTCAAGTTCGGTGCGAATCCAGCTTTGCCAGCTGCGCAGTTTTTCGGTATCCATTGTTGTAAAAACCTCCTTGTATGTGATTGCCGCCCTGGTTGTCTGGTCAGGGCGCTGTGGGGGCGGAGAGCCCCAGCGCCGTTTGATGATCCGCCCGGCACAGCTGCGCAGCAGCCGGCGGTCCAGCCTGCCATCGCGGAGAG
>ENA-OQLB01000336-OQLB01000336.1-human-gut-metagenome-genome-assembly--contig:-NODE-336-length-27418-cov-6.589169_pt1 | contig 27418 bp, 36 predicted proteins | sample MGYA00242656_ERZ504813 | MGnify/ENA primary metagenome ERZ504813 (study PRJEB26092, sample SAMD00036388) | human gut metagenome | host: Homo sapiens | study: EMG produced TPA metagenomics assembly of... | reverse complement strand
AAAAGAAAGAAAATGGGATAGATATAAATTAGATGCACAGAAGTATTGGGTATTATGAATGAAAAGTTTTATCCATTTAGATATGGGATAGTATATTCAAGCCATTTGCAACCAATTATTGAGAAAAAATGTAAGATGATTTATTAAAACAGAGAACTAAAGGTCTGGTAGAAATTGAGCAGAATGTCAGAAATATTGCAGCTCATAATATTGTGTCAGCTACACCTGAGTGGGTTAAAGAACAAGCTGGCAGGAGTGTAGAAGATATTTTGTGGCTGCTGAAATATATTTGCGAACAGGTAAAAATAAATACCAGAAAAGAAAATTGGGATTCGTATGATTATATGAATAAGAGAATTATTGAAGAATTGGATAGATGAGTATGCTATTTCCCTTTTATGGGAAAATGAATTGCTGCTGGATGAGGTAAAGAAATTACAAATGAAATAACATTCTTAGAATTATGTAAACAAAACCAGGGGATTGCCACCAGGCAATCCCCTGAAATATTTCATATGAAATTATAAAATTATTTCGCTTCAGCTTCAGCGCCTTCAGCGTCCTCATCCTCTTCCGGAGCTGCCTCATATTCACCGATATGAACAACAACTGCATCCTCAGGAGTGATGAAGTGGACGTGTTTGCCTTCCGGGATCGGGAGGTCTTTTACATGGATATCACGGACGTCTGCAGGATAGCCGTTGAAGTCGATGACGATGGTGTCAAGAAGGTTGGACGGATCTGCTTTGTAGTGGATCTCTTCCATCTCCTGCTCAACGATACCCTGAACCATGTCGGTGTGCTCCAGTTTAACAGCGACTGTTGTGGAAACCTTCTCACCGGCTACCAGTGCCTGGAAATCCAGAGCCATCAGCTGTTTTTCAATTGGATTATAGTCAATATTTTTTACCAGGGCATCAACTTTTTCGCCTTCGATGTCCAAGTAAACCTGTGTACCTTCTTTATTTGCTTTAATGAATTTGGCTGCCTCGGCACCGTTAAACTGAAGTGCTACAGGCTCTTTCATTTCTTTTCCACTAAGAATTCCTGTGACGTAACCCTCACGTCTTAATTTTTTAGCTTTTACATTCGGGTTTCTTTTCTCTGCTTTCAATGTGATCATGTCAAATTCCTCCTCCTGATGCATGGATTCCGGTAATGTTGCTGTTCGCGCTGTTCGCAGTAACACGAATTCTGCATTTCTTTTCTGACTGGGATTATTATAGCACTTCTCGGACGAGGTGGCTAACAAAAAGTTAGAAAATTTAAGAATAATATTTTGTATTGTTTAACTTATGTACAAAACTTCAAGGGTAAAATTAGACAAAAACAAAGTATATATTTGAGATTTTACAGAAAAAATTAAAACAACATAAAAAATTGCACAAATCAAGTGATCATAAAAGCCTGAAAGTTGGCATTTATCTGGAAGAGAGGCAAGTATTAAATATGAATATTCTATTTTTATTTGATTCAGATATGCGAGGAGACGGGAAATATCCATATTGCTGACATATTGGAGAGAGCTGTTGTGATCAATGTAATAAAAATTGGAAGATATGATGCAGGACAGAGATGACGGCGAAAGAAGGTGGCAACATAACACGATGGGTATTTTACTCTGGAGAAAGAATTTAACGGAATTGCATATAATTTCTGAAACAATTTAACATACAATTCACAAAGCTTTATCTCAATCACGATATCTGAACAGCCGGAAAAATCCTATACTACAAACTATGTGAGCGAGAGAAGAGAAAGGAGATAAATAATGTCAGAAATTGCACTTAGAAATGTATGTAAGCAATTTGATTCGGAGCATTACGGTGTGAAGGATTTTAATCTTGATATACATGATAAAGAGTTTGTGATCTTTGTAGGTCCGTCCGGATGTGGAAAATCCACCACTTTGCGTATCATCGCAGGCTTGGAGGAGATCACAGACGGTGAGCTGTGGATCGACGGTGAGCTTTCCAATTATCTGGAACCGAAGGAGAGGGGAATGTCCATGGTGTTCCAGAACTATGCCTTATATCCGAACATGACGGTTTACGGAAATATGGCATACGCCCTGAAGATCCGTAAGCTTCCGAAGGATGAGATCGACAGAAAGGTCCATGAGGTGGCAAAGATCCTGGAGATCGACCAGCTTCTTGACCGGAGGCCGGCGGCTCTTTCCGGCGGTCAGAAACAGCGAGTTGCCATTGGAAGTGCAATTATCCGGAAGCCGAAAGCCTTTCTCATGGATGAGCCCCTTTCCAACCTGGATGCAAAGCTCCGTGCTCAGATGCGTGTGGAGCTTGTGAAATTACATAAACAGCTGGACACCACCATTATTTATGTAACGCACGACCAGACAGAGGCCATGACTCTTGGGACTAAGATCGTGGTCATGAAGGATGGTCTGATCCAGCAGGTGGGAGCGCCTCAGAGTATTTATGACAATCCGGTAAATCTTTTCGTGGCAGGCTTCCTTGGTTCTCCGTCCATGAACTTTTTCCGGTGTACGGTAAAAGCAGAAGAAAATAATCGCACGGCCCTTCTTCTGGATGATGCCAAAACTGTGAAAAAGGTTTATCTGGACGGAACCAGAGGAAAACAGATCGCAGACAGATATAACGGCAGACACGTGATCCTTGGAATCCGTCCGGAGGATATCTACGAGTTTGATGAGGCGAAAAAGCTTGGTATTGAAAATGAAAGCGTAGATGTAGATGAGCCTGTAGTAAACCGGGAGATGCTGGGAGCGGAAGTGATCCTCTATTTTGATGAGCAGGGCAAAACCCTGGCAGTCCGCTTAAGTCCGGAAAATCAGACACAGGTAGGGGAGAAGGTTTCTCTGTATTTTGATATGGAGAAGGCCCATGTGTTTGATCCGGAGACAGAAGAAAATATTTTTGTGTCATGAATTTATGTCACGGAAGAGCTTGAGTACAGGCAGATCAGCCTGTAGATAGAATCTGATTATGCAAGGAGGAGAAATAGTTATGGAAAATAACAGCAAAAGCAAGATCACACCGTACTTATATCTGGTGCCTTGTATGCTTATTTTTGGAATTTTTCTGTTTTATCCGTTTGTGAAAACAATTTATTTAAGTCTTTACAAGACTAACAAGATGGGACAGGCAAAGCTGTACGTTGGTCTGGGAAACTATAAAGAACTGCTTCAGTCAGCATCCTTTATCAACAGTCTGAAGGTAACGCTGATCTTTGTGCTGATCGTTGTGGTCGGCGGCATGCTTCTTGGTCTGATCGCAGCAGTGCTTTGTAACAAGGCGTTTCCGGGAATCCGGGTGTTCAGTACATCCTATGCTCTGCCAATGGCTATCGCATCCAGCTCTGCAGCAATGATCTTCCAGATCATGCTCCACCCGGCAGTAGGTATTGTGAACAAGCTTACCGGCCTGGATATCAACTGGCTGAACGATCCGAACACGGCTCTGATCTGCGTAGCCATTCTTACTGCGTGGCTGAACAGCGGATCAATTTTCTGTATTTTTCCGCAGGCTCGGGAATATTGATGAGACCATTTATGAGAGAGCTTCTGTGGATGGAGCCAGCAGTGTGCAGCAGTTTTTCAGCCTGACGCTTCCGGGACTTTCCCCGATCATGTTTTACACACTGGTGGTAAATATCATACAGGCCTTTCAGTCCTTTGGACAGATCAAGATCCTGACAGAGGGTGGTCCTAATGAGTCTACCAATGTTATTGTTTATTCCATTTACAGGGATGCGTTTTTTAACTACCGCTTCGGAAGTGCGGCAGCCCAGTCTGTTATCCTGTTTGTGATCATCATGATCATCACACTGATCATGTTCCGTATTGAGAAGAAGGGAGTGAATTACTGATGAGCCAGATGGAAAATATGGCAGTCCCGGCAGTGGGAAACATGTCAAAAGAGGAGCTTCTGGAGCTGAAAAAAGCTATGAATGCAAAGGCTCTTGCAAAGAGAAGGACAAGAACAGCGCTCCGTGTTACGGCAAATGTGGTGTTTGCAGTTCTGATCCTGCTTCCATTGCTTTATGCCATCAGTATTGCACTGATGCCTTCCAGTGAACTGTTTACTACAGAGTTGAATCTCTTTCCCAAGAATCCGACCTTTTCCAACTTTATCAATGCATTCCGCACCGTTCCACTTCTCCGATTCATATTGAATTCCTTTATCATGGCGGGATGCATTACCATCGGACAGATCATTACCTGTTCTCTTGCTGCTTTTGCGTTTTCTTTCCTGGAATTCAAAGGAAAAGGTATTCTCTTCATGGTTGTGATGGCAACCATGATGGTTCCGGGAGAGGCAACGATCATTTCCAACTACCTGACGGTATCAAGCTGGGGAATGCTGGATACTTATCAGGTACTGATCGTGCCTTACCTTACATCCGCAATGGGAATTTTCCTGTTCCGTCAGTTTTACATGACTTTCCCGATCTCACTGTATGAATCGGCAAAGCTTGACGGCTGCAGCAATCTGAAATTTATCGTAAGGATCCTGCTTCCGCTGACAAAATCCGCTATTGGCGCTATGGCAGTGTATACCTTTATCAACGCATGGAATATGTACATGTGGCCGCTGCTTGTAACAGGCTCCAACAATATGCGAACCGTTCAGATCGGTATCAGTATGCTGGATAGTGTGGATTCACAGTCCATCACCCTGATGATCGCAGGCGTTGTTATGATCATCATTCCGTCCATTTCCATTTTTATCGTTGGACAGAAACAGCTGATCAGAGGAATGTTCTCGGGTGCAGTCAAGGGCTGATATCGGAGCAGGCAGCAACCCTGCAGCATCCTGCTGTAAGGGGAAAAATAATGCAAAAAGATACTGCAAAGTCGTAAGACGGGCAGTTCATCTTATATAAAAAAATGAAAAAAGAGAAAATTTTTCAAGAGGAGAAAAAAGTTATGAAGAAAAAAATCATCGCAGCTTTCCTTACCACAGCAATGACTATCGGTTCTCTTTCCGGAGTAACTGTATTCGCCGCAGATGCCGGCACAGATGAAAAAGTGGAAATGCAGATGCTTCCGATGTAGATGGAACTACCATTACCTTCTGGCATTCCATGGGTGGTGTCAATGGTGAGGCGATCGATACACTGGTAAAAAAATTCAACGATGAGAATGAATACGGAATTACGGTAGATGCTCAGTATCAGGGGGAATATGATGATTCCCTGAACAAGCTGAAAAGTGCACAGATCGGAAACATGGGTGCGGATCTTGTACAGGTATATGAGATCGGAACAAGATTCATGATCGATTCCGGATGGATCGTGCCTATGCAGCAGATGATCGACGCAGATAGCTACGATGTATCTGAGATCGAGCCGAACCTGGCTGCATACTACACCATCGACAATGAGCTGTACTCCATGCCGTTCAACTCTTCCACACCGATCATGTATTACAACAAGGACATGTTTGATAAAGCAGGCATCACAGAAATTCCGGACAGCCTGGAGGCATCGGTGAGATCGGACAGGATCTTCTGGACAAAGGCGGCGCAGGCGAGGTAATGTCTCTTGGAATCTACGGATGGTTCTTCGAGCAGTTTATCGGAAAGCAGGTCCTTGAGTATGCAAACAACGGAAACGGACGTAAAGAGGCTGCTACAGCTGTTGCTTTTGACGAGAATGATGCTGCAAAGAATATCCTTACAGCATGGAAGGATCTTAACGACAAGGGCTTCGCACCGGTCGTAGGAAAAGGCGGCGATGCTGGTCTGGCAGATTTCTCAGCAGGAAAATCTGCGATCACTCTTGGCTCCACAGCTTCCCTGAAACAGATCCTTCAGGATGTAAACGGAAAATTTGAGGTTGGTACTGCATACTTCCCGAAGATCAAATCCAGTGACGAGGGCGGTGTTTCCATCGGTGGTGCATCTCTTTGGGCACTGAACAACAATGATCCGAAAAAGCTTCGTGCAACATGGGAGTTCGTAAAATTCCTGATCTCTCCGGAGTCTCAGGCTTACTGGAACGCACAGACCGGATATTTCCCTGTAACTGTAAAGGCTCAGGAAGAGCAGGTATTTAAGGCTAATGTTGCAAAATATCCGCAGTTCCAGACAGCGATCGACCAGCTCCATGATTCTTCTGCCGACTATGTAGGCGCTCTGTTAAGTGTATTCCCGGAGGCAAGAGCTACCGTGGAATCCGAGATTGAGAGCATGCTCAACGGAAAAGAGGATGTGGATACAGCTGTGAAAAACATGGCAGATTCCATCAACAAATCCATCGAAGAGTATAACCTGGTGAATGAATAATTCGAAAAGGCGTGGAAACTGAAAAAGAAAAATAAATATATACAGCCAAAAATCCCCGGGTAAGCTCCTGGGGATTTTTGCTATAGTCACGGAAAAAAACATCCTGACAGGAAAATATCAGGAGAAAAATCAGAGGAATCTCTGGACGTAAGAGTATATATTGGCTATAATGATGAAGTTAATATCTACTCCTCAGGAAGGAAGAAAAATCTGTGAATAGAAGTAAAAGAGAAGATTATAAGAGATTTGTGGTATTTTGTCTGGCAAGTCTGATCGTGATCGCACAGGCAGCGATCTTTGCTTATGTATGGTATGATTTTTACAGTGACCTGATCCTGAAGCCATTCTGGAGAAAAGGTAACTGGGTAATGATCCTGATCTATGCGCTGATCTATCTGATGTTTGCCAAGCTTTACGGAGGTCTGAAGGTAGGCTATCTGAAGCGTATCGATGTATTTTATTCATTGACGCTGGCAACGATCTGTACCAATGTTGTGACGTATTTTCAGATCACACTGATCAACAGATGGTTTATGTCGGCCAGACCGGTGATCGAAATGACCGGAGTCCAGCTTGTTGTGACGGTACTGTGGATCTGGGGCTCCAGGTATATTTACTCCAGACTGTACGGAGCCAGAAGGCTGCTGGTGATCTACGGAGACCGTGATCCCGGTGATGTGATCCACAAGATGAACACCCGAAAGGATAAATACGATATCAGCGGTAAGGTTCATATCCGTGAGGGCGAAGAGAAGATCCATGCCATGATGGAAGATTATGAAGGCGTGATCATCTGGATCTTCCGTCCCAGATCCGAAACAGGTATCTGAAATACTGTTTTCTCATTCCATCCGTTGCTATATGAGCCCGAAGATTTCCGATATCATCCTGCTTGGAACAGACAGGATCCATCTGTTTGATACGCCGCTTCTGATGTGCAGGAATCAGGGACTTTCCATGGAGCAGCGTGCAGCCAAGAGAGTTCTGGATATCATTGTTTCCGGACTTGGGATCATCGTATCCTCACCCATCATGCTGATCATTGCCATTGCGGTGAAGGCTTATGACGGCGGTCCGGTATTTTATCTCCAGGATCGTCTTACCTATCAGGGAAAGGAATTCCGCATCCGGAAATTCCGAAGCATGTGTGTGGATTCCGAGAAGAACGGAGCACGTCTTGCGTCCAAGCACGATTCCCGTATCACACCGGTAGGACATGTTCTGCGTAACCTGCATCTGGATGAGCTTCCCCAGCTGTTTAACGTGTTTATGGGTGATATGTCTCTGGTAGGTCCACGGCCGGAACGAGATGTGATCATGCAGGAATATGAGCAGGAAATCCCGGAATTCCACTATCGTCTTAAGGTAAAAGCCGGACTGACCGGTTATGCTCAGGTATATGGCAAATATAACACCACACCGTATGATAAGCTGAAGCTGGATCTGTTTTATATTGAAAATTATTCATTCCTTCTGGATATCAAGCTTCTGTTTATGACTGTAAAGATCTTTTTCCAGAAAGAAGTTTCCGAGGGCGTGGATGATAATCAGAAGAACGCTCTTAAGGATTCCGAAGACAAAAAATAAGTAACGAAACGAAATGCGTGTCAGGCTGCGGCAGATCATCCTGACGCGCATTTTGTGGATAGAGAGGACGGAGGTTGTTTTTATGGAAAAGCCGTTGGTTTCCGTAGTGATGCCCGTATATAACGGGGAAAGATATATTGGAAAAGCGATCGAATCAGCACTGGGACAGGAGGTTCCGGTAGAAGTGCTGGTCATTGATGACTGTTCTGCAGACGGCACAGAACTTGCTGTAATGAAATATATGGACAGCGGAAAGATCCGTTATATCCAAAATGAACAGAATATGGGGGCTGCCCGTTCCAGAAACCGGGGCGTAAAGGAAGCCCGGGGAAAATATATCGCATTTCTGGATGCGGATGACTGGTGGGAAAAGGGCAAGCTGAAAGCCCAGACAGAGGTTATGGAACAGACCGGCTGTGCGATCTGCTCCACCGGAAGAGAACTGATGACGCCGGATGGGCGCACTACCGGCAAATATATTCCGGTAAAGGAACGGATCACATACAGGGAGCTTCTGAAGCATAACAGCATCAACTGTTCTTCCGTATTGCTGCGCAGAGAAGATGCACTTGCGTTTCCAATGGAGCATGATGACAGCCATGAAGATTACATTACCTGGCTCCGGATCCTGAGAAAGGGAGGATTTGCAGCAGGGATCAACAGACCTTACCTGAAATACCGGCTCAGTGAAGGGGGAAAATCCAGAAATAAGCTGAAGTCTGCGGCAATGACTTATCAGGTGTATCGGTATGTGGGATATGTCCGCTGAAGAGTCTGTTTTTCTTTGTTTCCTATGCGCTCCACGGGATATGGAAATACCGTTGAAAAATTCTGGAAGAGGTGAATAATTCTGACATATATTAATTCTTTATTTCCAAATTCATAAATATATGTTATTATTTATTCATACTTTTATCAAATATTACAAGGTGGAAACAAATGAAACAGAGAACGGATAGCCAGGGAGTTCCGTATTCTTACCTGGTCGATAACATTAAAGTAGTACTGATCTTTCTTGTCGTATTTAATCATCTGATCGCATTTCAGCTGGTCAAGGTGGACATGGTGGTGCGTTATGTATGGTATGGGATCACCATTTTTCACATGCCTGCTTTTATTTTTATATCTGGATATCTTTCCAAGAAGCCACAGGATGTACTGAAGAATGTGAAGAATCTGCTGATCCCTTATATTCTTGGATACAGTCTGACCTGGTATGCTTATATCTGGACCGGCAGAAGCATGGATTATGAGCTGCTCCGTCCGTCCGGAACAGTTATGTGGTATGTGCTGGCATTGTTTATCTACAGGCTGACTATCGAAGCACTTGGCAAGATACGTTTTATCGTGCCTCTGAGCATTATTTTTGCATTGTGGGCAGGAACAAGACCGGAATTTACGACCTATCTTTCAAGCTCCAGGATTGTTGTATTTTTTCCGTTTTTTGTGGCAGGCTATCTGTGGAAGAGTGATTACACAGACGTGGTCCGTAAATTCAAGGGTAAATGGATCCTGCTCCTGGTTTCAGCCCTGCTTTTGTATGCAGTTCCGAATTTTATGATCGCCAATGAGATCCCGGTAGATATTTTCCGTGGGAATCATACGTATCAGTTATCGGGAATGGATGATATCACAGGAATGCTGATCCGCCTTCTGATGTATCTGGTATCTTTTGTGCTGGTGCTGACGTTTCTGGCATTGATCCCGGATGTGAAGCTGCCGGTTACCTTTGTTGGAAGAAATACCATGGGGATTTATTTTTCCATTATCCGATCATGATCGTACTCAACGGCCTGCTTCTTCTCAGCATCCCGCAGATGCTGAATGTCTGGGTGCTTTTCGGAGTATCCTGGGTGCTTGTGCTGATCCTTGGAAGCAAGCCGGTATCTTTCCTCTACGGAGGGGTACTAAACCTGCTTACATTTATTCTGTTCAAACGTGAGAGGCAGGTGCAGGATGAAGGACTTGAGGATGAATATGATGAAGATGACCGTTATGAGATCATACTGAAAAGAAAGAAAGCCATTGAGGAGCTTGCGGCAACTCTGGACGAGGAGGATGCACGTAAGGTGAAGGACGATGTGGCGGCTGTACTGGAACATGAGACAGAAGAGACGGAAGAAATCCGTGGCGAGGATTTCTTTGTAGATGAGGATCTTGAGATGGAGGAAGGCATGGATGATGCCGGAGCTCCACAGGAATTTGAGCAGCTCCAGGACCTGGATGATATATTAAAGATCACAGAACCGCAGGGGGAAATGGAAGTGCTTTTGAAAAATAAAGAAGAGAAAGCGCAGGATTAAATTAATAATGAAAAAAGTCATTACTTACGGTACCTTTGATCTGTTCCACCAGGGACATTACAATATTCTGAAAAGAGCCAGGGAGCTGGGGGATTATCTTGTTGTGGGTGTCACCAGTGAAAGCTATGATATCGAACGCGGCAAGCTGAATGTACAGGACAGCCTTCTGAAGCGTATCGAAAATGTCCGCAAGACTGGTTTTGCGGATGAGATCATTGTAGAGGAATATCAGGGCAGAAGCTAAATGACATTACAAAATACAATATCGACCTTCTGGTAGTCGGTTCGGACTGGCGTGGCAAATTTGATTATCTGAAGAATTACTGTGAGGTCGTTTATCTGGAACGTACCAAAAATATTTCCAGTACCAAGCTCAGAAGTGAGGGTATGATCTACAGCATGGGCATTGTTACGGATGATACAGAGGACAACGAAATGGTGATGGAGTCCAAGTATGTCAGCGGACTGCATGTAGAAAGTGTGTATTCCGAGGATGTTTTTGTTGCGAGAGAATTCTGTGACAGATACGAACTTGACTCTTATGGTACAGATTACGGGCAGTTTCTGGAAGGATTGGATATCATTTATATCCGATCCGGTCTGAAAAACAGGGCAGATTATATCCGAAAGGCACTGGAATGTGATAAATATGTGATCAGTGACACGCCTATGGCTCTGGAACCGGAAGAGATAAGAGAGCTGTTTGCACTGGCAAAGGCACATCAGGTTGTTCTGGTAGAGAAGCTTACCATGGTCTATCTGCGCGCGTTTACACAGCTTGTCTGGCTGACACATGGAGCGCTTGTGGGAGATGTGGTAGCTGTAAAATGCGCGATTTCTCAGGATGATTTTGAGGGCGGAAAAAATTTCAGCGAAACAGTCAGCCAGGCGCTGTGTGCATGCATCAAGCTTCTCGGTAAGGATTACCTGGAGGTGAAGAGCAATGCGGTGAAAGCAGTGACGGCTGCTTTATTTATGATATGATCACGATGAAGTATCTCCGGGCACTGGCGACCATTGAGATTGGAACAACGGTGGATGTGGAAAACGAGCTTGCGATCATCGGAACCAGGGGGCGTATCACCGTACCCGGTGACTGGTGGAATACCGGATATTTTGAAGCCAAAATAGAAGGTCAGGAATTCCTGAAACGCTACAGCTTTAATTTTGAGGGAAATGGTCTTCGCTATCTGCTTCAGGAGCTGGTCATCATGATTCGTGACAGACGGACAGAATGTACGAGATTTTTTATGAAGAATCAGAAACTCTGGCTGAGCTTTTGAAAATAATTAATCAAAGAGGTTGACAGATGACAGAAAAACAGAAGCTTCTTTTGCAGCTCTTCCGGGAGGTTGATGCGATCTGCAAAAAGCATGATCTTAGATATGTAATGGCCGGAGGTACTCTGATCGGTGTTCTTCGAAATGAAGGCTTTATCCCATGGGACGATGATGTGGACATTTACATGCCCAAAAGTGACTGGGATAAATTTGTAGAAATATGTCAGAACGAGATGCCGCCGAACCGGGCGGTTTATTGTGCAGAAGTGGATCGTAATTATACCAACGGTTTTCCGCGCTACGGAAGTACGGATACCTGTGCGATCCACAAGCATCAGATCATAGGGGACGACAAGCTGGTGAGATCATTGACGTACTGACTCTGGATCCCATTCCGGATGATGACCGTGAGTATGAGAAATACCGGGACCATATGATGATCTATACGGAACTTCTGAATATCAGCATGGTCGTGGGAGTCAGATGGGAAATTTCTCCCTGGCGGTATCTGTACTGGCTTTTCCGCTATACCTTCTGCGGAAAGGACAGAACCTTAAAGAAATTGGAGAAGATCATGTTTTCTTATAAAGAAGAGGAGTGCAGCCGCTATGCCATGCGATGGGGAGGCTGCCCGTTTCTTTTTGACAAGGATATGATGTTCCCTGTAAAATATATGGACTTCGAGGGCGAAAAGGTTATGATCCCTCACAGGACCAGCGATTATCTGATCTGGCATTACGGGGACGAATGGTCCTATATACCGCCTCATGGGGAAAGAGAATCTCATGAGTCTGTTGATGTTCCGGGCGCCAGCTATCAGGAGGTGCGGGATGAATATATGCCAAGGATCGACAAAAAACGTATCCGCAGACAGATGCTTTTCCGCAAATTCTACTGCCTTCTTATGGCAAAGGGAGACCATAAACAGGATGACAGACGAAGAAGGATCAAAGCCGGTGTTGTAGCCCGGGATGTGTCTGCCCGGCTGATGAGATCCGAAAAAACAGCGGAGACCCTGCTGAAAGAGAGAAGATATGATGTGCTTGGTGAGATCTTTGAGGAGTATTACCGTGTACAGCTCAGCATGGAGTTTATCGGGCGTGAGGATTTTAACGGGATCCGTCCGTTCTATCATCCGATCCTGATCCCGCTGGAGGATAAGGCTTTTCAGGCGGCTATGCTGACACTGATCTATCAGGAGCGTGTTTCCAAGGCATACCGTATGTACGAGGTACGCAAGAAAATGGATCATCTTACTCCGGAAATGGAGCAGACAGTGGAGGATATCCGCCGTTTCCGAAAAGCAGCCAGCCACTATGAATTTAAAGAAATGCAGGAAGCAGAGGCGATCGTGGATGATCTTCTCAGAAAATATCCGGATGCTCCGGGATTCCTGAAATTTAAATGTCGGTTTGTGATGGAGCGCCTGGAAGGACCGCAGAATGCTTCGGAAGCGGAGAAATTTCTGTCTTACTGCCTGAGAGTATTTCCCCAGGATGGATATTTTATGAAATATAAGGGGGATCTTCTCTGGAAAAAGGGCCTCCGGAACGAAGCAATGGCAGAGTATCTGAAAGCCAGAGAATGCACCAATAACGGCATTGTGCAGCTGGAACTGGATAAATTCCTGAAAAAACAGAAGTCCCAGGCGATCCGAGACTGTCGGGATCTGCTTGTAAGCCAGAGAAGATCAGAAGCACTCTCTCTGATGGAATTTTGGAGCAGACTGATGCCGGAGGATGAGGAGATCAGAGGCGCTCTTTATCTTGCGAAGGTATATTCCGTCCGTACAAAAGGGGAGCTGGAAGAGCTGGTGAGAGAGCTTTGCAAAGAACTGGGGATCACCGGTAATTCTCCAAGGGAGGGAACCTTGAGGAGCCAGTGTACAAAGAGGCACTTACCTGTGCATGGCAGAGATTCGGCTATCCCAAAGCACTGGCAGAGGGTCGTACCAGGATCCTGTGCAGTGATGAAGAGGGCGAGATGGAATATCTGGCAGAGGAGATCCGCAGCTTTCTGGTCCATAAGGAATGGCAGGGAGAGGTATACAAGCTTCTGGGAGATATCCGGAAGAAACAGGGGCGTACCCGGGAAGCCTTCGAAAATTATTTCCTAGCATTGGATCATGAGCGCATCCCTATATAAAAATGAGCTTTCTAGGATCTTCCTGGAGGATCTTTACGATGGAAGCCGGCGTACCGGATTTTTCGCAAAGAAGGCAGACGTGACAGAATTTCTGAACAGCTGGCTGGATAAGTATAAAAGTCAGGAGGAGCTTCAGGAGCTTCTGAAGCGGATCCTGTAATGACAGATCAACAGAAACGAGGCAGAGTGTATTGAACAGAGAACAGCAGAAAGTACTGGAACTTCTAAAAGAAATAGATACCATATGCAGAAAAAATAAGATCACATATTATCTTTCTCCGTATCTTACCCTCTGTGCGGTAACGGAGCGCCCTTTTCCCATGAATCCGGCAAGCAATGATATTTATATGAAGACCGGTGATATGGCCCGGTTTAAAAATATCTTTGATGAAGAACCAGAGCTGCGCAGAACTCTGGAATCTATGGAGAATAACAGCCGTTTCCCCGGATTTTTTCTGCGTTATACAGATAAAGATACATTGTTTTATAAGCTGGACGAGTACGGAAAATACAAACATCCCGGACTGGGAATCAATATCCTTCCGCTGCAGTGTGAATATGGCCCAAAGGGAAAATATCTCTGGAACCGTATGCGCGAAGATGGATGGAAAAGGATCTACGGAAAAAAAGGCGAGTGGAGGAACCGGCGTGAGCTGGGATGTATCTGGATGGTGCGAGTCCTTTCCCTTTGCGGACGAGGCTGGCTGGCAAAGAGCATATTCCGGGATCTGCTCCGGCAGCCGCAGGATGGCGCAAAAACATATGTACTCCGATATTTTGACCAGAATCTTTATTTTCCTGCGCATATTTTTGAAAATCCCGGGGAGGCAATGCTTGGAGGAGAATCCTTTATGATCCCGGGAAACACAGACAGCTATCTCACCCGGGCCTACGGCAAAAATTATCGAAATAAGTCAATGGAAAACTATGTTCCCGGCTCGCTGGTGGTGTGCAGCACACTGATCCCATGCGAGGAATTTCTGCAGCAGTCAAAGGAACTGAAGAAATTTGCTTCTGTCAGGAAGAAAAGGGAAAAGCGCAGGCAGTTTGGAATGAATTACCGGGAATATCTTGCACAGTGCTGGATTATGCAAAATTCTGCGGGGAAAAATATACCTGTGCACTGGCTTATCGCAAAAAGCTCAGCTATATCCGGAATCTCTTCAAAAATGAAGATTATGTGGAACTGGAAAAAGCATTTGCAGGATATACCAGGATGAATGATCGCTGCCTGAAATATGAAGAAGCATTTGAAACAGATCCGGAGGTTTTTGACCTGTATCTTAAGTATCTGGAAAAAACAGGAAGGATCTCGTATATGGAGAAGGTAAAAAAATATGTCTAAGGTCAAGCTTACAGATTATGTTGTGGAATTTTTGCAGAAAAAAGGGATCCATGATTTCTTTGGATACCAGGGAACCATGATCGCACATCTGGTAGATCCATTGAGAAGAATCCCCATGCAAGAAGTCATTCCAGCTATCATGAGCAGGGAGCTGCTTTTGCCGCCTGCGGTTATGCTCAGGCAAAGAATGCCTGCGGCTGTGCCTATGCTACCAGTGTCCGGGAGCTGCCAATCTGCTTTCTGGTGTGCAGATGCGTATTTCGATTCTCTTCCGGTGATCTTTATCACCGGACAGCTGAATACCTATGAATATTCCGGTATTACAGGCCTTCGTCAGCAGGGCTTTCAGGAGATCGATATGGTTTCCATGGCAAAGCGGTAACCAAGTACGCGGTGCAGGTCCGTGATCCGAAAAATATCGTTCGTGAACTGAATCTTGCATGGCAGATCGCCAATACAGGACGGAAAGGGCCGGTTCTTATCGATCTTCCCATGAACGTGCAGAGAGGCGAGGTGGAAGATCCGGCTTATGATATGGAATTTTCCGAGGAAGAGATCGAGACAGCTGTATATGGAAAAAATGATCCGGAAAACGGGGCAGCCTTTTACAGGGATGCAGTTGCAAAGGCGGATTCTTCTGATGGAGCAGAGGCGGCAGAATATATTCTGAATAAGATCAGGACTGCAAAACGGCCGGTATTTATGATCGGTCACGGAGCTTCCGGAGAAGCAGAAAAAATGCTCACAGATCTGGCGCGTGCCCATCACATTCCGGTGATCACAAGCGTACTTGCCCGGTCCGCACTGAGCTTTGATGATCCTTTGAACTTCGGGTGCATTGGAGGTGCTTACGGACACCGGTATGCAAATATGATCGCCAATGCAAAAAGCGACCTTCTGCTCTGCTTTGGAATTTCCCTGTGTACCCGTCAGATTGGTACTAAGGTTCATGAGTTTGCGAAGAATGCCGAAATCATCCGTGTGGATATTGATCCTTATAATCTTCAAAGAGAGATCCATGAGGGAAGAGAAGGTGAGAAATGCTTTTGCGTCAGCGCAGAGACTGTGGTGCGTAAGCTGACAGAGCAGCAGGCACAGATCGGTTCCTATGAGGAATGGCTTGCTGTCTGCCAGAAGATCCGTAAGGAACTCTGGAAAGTGGACGATGAGACACCGCAGCGTTATCCGAACCGCATGATCGCATATTTGAGTGATCAGCTTTCCGATACCGGAGCGGTTGCTGTGGATGTGGGACAGCATATGGTATGGAGCTATCAGTCCTTCCACAATCAGCAGGGCAGAAGACACTTTTTTCCGGCGGACATGGTGCTATGGGATATGCACTTCCGGCGGCTATCGGAGCTTATTATGCTACCGGCAAGCCGGTGGCATGTATCTGCGGAGACGGAGCCTTCCAGATGAATATCCAGGAGCTGCAGTGGGTGAAGCGTGAGAATATCCCAGTGAAGATGATCGTAATGAATAATGAGGCTCTGGGAATGATCCGTCATCTTCAGAGAGATTATTTTGACTGTGTATATGCGGATACCTCCGATGGCAGCGGATTCTCGTCCTGCGATTTTACAGATGTGGCGCAGGCTTACGGAATTCCTGCAAAGCGCATCCAGGGAGAAGACGTGGAAAAATATGCCGGTGGATTCCTGGAGCAGAACGGACCGGAGCTTCTGGAGATCATGCTGGAGCATGGAACCTACGCATACCCGAAGACCTGTCTGGGTGAGCCGATCCACAATCAGCAGCCTTATATACCGAAACCGATATTTGATGAACTGATGGAGCTATAAAATGGGAAAAATAACTGTGATCACAGGCGGTACCTCTGGAATCGGAAGAGGGATCGCCGAAAAGATCCTGGCAGAGTCAGCAAAAACTGACAGGATCTTCGTAACATATGGACATGATGAGAAGAAGGCACTGTCGTTTCAGGAGAGCCTTCCTGAGGAAAAAAGATCTCAGGTGACTTTGATAAAGGCAGATATGTCTTCCTATGAAGAGATGATGGTTTTTGTGGAGGAGCTGAAAAAGCAGACAGACCATATTGACTGGCTTGTAAGCAATGCCGGCATCAGTACCTACGCAAAATATGAAGACTACAGCTTTGAGGAGTGGACACGGATCGTAAATACCAATCTTTCCGTACCTGTATTTATGGTCAAAGAGCTGAGATCCATGATGGTAGAGGGCGGCAGTGTGCTCTTTACCGGTTCTTATGCAGGACAGCAGGCGTATTCTTCCTCCTTGTATATGGAGTCACCAAGCAGCCATCCATTTCCTGACAAGATCCCTGGTAAAGGAATTTGAGCCAAAGGGCATCACAGTCAACGCTATTGCACCTGGCTTCATCGAAACTCCGTGGCACAGCGCCCGCACCCAGGAGAGCTACGACCGTATCAACCGGAAGATCGCACTCCACAGGTTTGGAACTGTGGAGGAAGTGGCGGATATGGCTTATGCAGTGCTGTCTAACGGATATATGAACGGCAGTGTGGTGGATATCCACGGTGGTTATGACTACTTTTAATAGAAGTTGAAAGTGTGCAGGAAGACAGAAGAAGACATGTTGTGCCTGCACATAAGGGTCTTCTTATTACTTTCTGTACAGGGGCGACGTCCCGAAAACGAAATGCAGCGAAGCAGAATCGGGTTTGCGCACTTGAGACGTCCGTACGGAATCTGTGAAATTCTTTATATTTAAGCGAAAAAGGCTTGACTTGCACACCTGCTCTGTGATAAAATTGACGAGCGACATGGAAGTTAGGTCTTTTTTATGCCCGAAAATGACGACGGATATACGTTCCGGGCGGCGCAAAAGACCATGCAAATGAAAACACTGGAGGTGGAAGTTGTGCGCGTTAAGATTACATTAGCATGTACCGAGTGCAAGCAGCGTAACTACAATATGACGAAGGAGAAAAAGAACCATCCTGAGAGAATGGAGACCAAGAAATATTGTAAGTTCTGTCATACACACACTCTGCACAAGGAAACAAAGTAATCACAGAGATTTGTGAGGTTATGCTATGGAAAAACAGAAATCTGAGGATAAGCCGCAGAAGAAAGTTGGTTTCAGGGACTTCAGTCAGAATTTGAGAAGATTGTCTGGACAGACGTCCCACACTGGCAAAGCAGACTGTTGTGGTCGTGATCATCACGATCATCCTGGCAGTGGTTATCAGTGTAATGGATTCCGGAATTCTGGAATGCATTAATTTCTTAATGAAGTAAGGACAAGGTGATTATATGTCAGAAGCAGCAAAATGGTACGTTGTCCATACCTATTCTGGGTATGAGAACAAGGTAAAAGCCAACATTGAAAAGACGATCGAGAACAGACACCTGGAAGACCAGATCCTGGAGGTACGTGTCCCGCTGCAGGATGTAGTGGAGATGAAGAACGGAACCTCAAGACAGGTTCAGAAAAAGATGTTTCCAGGCTATGTGCTTCTCAATATGGTGATGAATGACGATACCTGGTATGTTGTCCGTAATACCCGCGGTGTTACAGGATTCGTAGGACCGGGATCAAAGCCTGTGCCTCTTACAGAAGAGGAAATGATGCCGCTTGGTATCCAGAAACCGGATATCGAAGTGGACTTCGCAGAGGGCGACATGGTAGTCGTTACCGGTGGTGCATGGAAAGATACCGCAGGTGTGATCACAGGTATCAACATGCAGAAACAGACGGTAACGATCAATGTTGAGCTTTTCGGTCGTGAAACACCGGTAGAAATAAGTTTCACAGAAATCAAAAAAGCTGAGTAATTCAAAAACAAGGTAACAGCAAGTGGGAGGACACACCCCCGCCAATACCACATAGGAGGTGCCGAAAATGGCAAAGAAAGTAACAGGATATATTAAATTACAGATTCCGGCTGGTAAAGCAACTCCAGCACCACCTGTAGGTCCGGCTCTTGGACAGCACGGTGTAAACATCGTACAGTTTACTAAGGAGTTCAACGCAAGAACAGCTGATCAGGGAGATCTTATCATCCCGGTTGTTATCACTGTTTACGCTGACAGAAGTTTCAGCTTCATAACCAAGACTCCGCCGGCAGCAGTTCTTCTTAAGAAAGCTGCAAACATCAAATCTGGTTCCGGTGTACCGAACAAGACCAAAGTAGCTAAAGTTACTAAGGCACAGATTCAGGAGATCGCTGAGCTGAAGATGAAAGACCTCAATGCAGCATCCATCGAGGCTGCTATGAGCATGATCGCCGGTACAGCAAGAAGTATGGGAATCGAAGTCGTAGACTAATAAATACCGAAGCTTAAGTTCGGGGTTCCCGTAGAAAAAGTGAAATTTTCAAGTGGGAGGGCTTTTCCCCGCAAATACCACAGGAGGTTATAGAAATGAAACGAGGAAAGAAATATGTGGAAGCTGCGAAAGCAGTAGACCGCGCAACATTATATGATGCACCAGAGGCTATCAGCCTTGTTAAAAAAGCAGCTGTAGCTAAGTTCGACGAGACCATCGAAGTTCACATCCGTACAGGCTGCGATGGACGTCACGCAGATCAGCAGATCCGTGGAGCAGTTGTTCTGCCACACGGAACAGGAAAAAAAGTTCGTGTACTTGTATTTGCTAAAGATGCTAAGGCAGAAGAGGCAAAGGCAGCAGGAGCAGACTTCGTAGGAGCTGAGGACCTCATTCCGAAGATCCAGAACGAGGGATGGCTTGACTTTGACGTTGTAGTTGCAACACCGGATATGATGGGCGTTGTAGGTCGTCTTGGTCGTGTACTTGGACCGAAAGGTTTAATGCCAAATCCGAAAGCTGGTACTGTAACAATGGACGTAACAAAAGCTGTTAACGACATTAAAGCAGGTAAGATCGAGTATCGTCTTGACAAATCCAACATCATCCATGTTCCGATCGGAAAGGCTTCCTTTACCGAGGAGCAGTTAAGCGACAACTTCCAGACGCTTATGGGAGCTATCACAAAGGCTAGACCTAGCACACTGAAAGGTCAGTATCTGAAGAGCGTTACAATCGCTCCGACAATGGGACCTGGTGTTAAGCTTAACCCGATTAAATTAGCTCAGTAATAAATTTTAAATACCCTGTACAGAGAAAACTTTGTACAGGGTGTTTTTTTATACATTTATACACCTTGATTTTTGGGGACAAAAATCCTACAATAAGGCACAAACAGAGTTGTAACAGACCGAAAGCTCATCAGAGCTTTTTCATATAGATTTTACAGAAAAAAATAATAATCATGTTAATATAAAAAAGATGGGGAAAACGTTTCTGTAAGTTTTTCTTACAGATGAATTTGTCTGAACAGGGAGTATAAATTGAGATCAAAAAGCGTAGAGCGAAGAAAATAAAAAAAACAGGTAATAAAATAAAAATGATACTCTGCCTGGTGGTAGAAGCTATCGTGATCCTGACACTTGTAGTGATCATCGGCTGGAACAAAGGGGTAGGTGACTGGATGGAGTCTCTGCAGAGACCGGTTGTCCGTAAGCTTGAGATGAGCGGTATCAACAGTCCCTACGCAGTGCTGATGCAGGTAAAAGGCGGAAAGATCATCGGAAATATGAAGGGCGATGAGAAGATCTATCCGGCTTCCATGACGAAGATCATGACGGTGCTCGTGGCTATTGAGAACCTGGATGATCTGGATCAGGAGATCACACTGACCCAGGAAATGTTCCAGGGGCTTTATGAGCAGGATGCCACCCAGGCAGGATTTCAGCCCGGTGAGACCGTGCGGGCCATCGATCTTCTTTATGGTGCCATGCTGCCATCCGGTGCGGAGTGTTGTATCGCACTGGCAGATACTGTAGGCGGTTCCAGGGATGGATTTGTGGAGCTGATGAATAAGAAGGCACAGAGGATTGGAATGAATGGTACACATTTCTGTGATACCACAGGGCTTCATGATCCGGATCATTACAGTACGGTGAGAGATATTGCGGTGCTGCTCAGGTATGCGCTTCGGAACGATACGTTCAGAGAGATCATTGAGAGTCCGCGGCATTCCACAGGAGTGACGAATATCCATCCCAGCGGGATCACATATTACAGTACCATGTTCAAAAATCTTTCTGACCCTTCCGTTACCGGCGGCAAGATCCTGGGCGGCAAGACAGGATATACCAGCGAGGCGGGTCTGTGTCTTGCAAGCTTTGCAGAGATTTACGACAGGGAATACATACTGGTAACGGCAGGCGCATCGGGAAATACCGGAAGCCACTCCATGTGGAGGATGCGGTGACGATCTATAACCGCCTTGGAAAGGCCATTGAGGCACAGATGACAGGCAGTGATGGATCGGAGTCTTGAAAAGATAAAGGACAAATTTTGTGTATCGCGAAGCGTGTTGCAGAGAACGGAGTGAACAGTAATATTTTTGGATAAATAAACACTGGCACAGAGGTGTATGCTGCTGTATTGGCAGCATAACGCTTCTGTGCCGTTTTTTGATTCTTCAAAATGAAATCGTATAGCGGGAACCTGCAATGTATTCACGGCTGATGTAAAGCGGATTTCCATCAGGAGCTTCCATATAGGAATCCAGGATCAGCACGGGATCACCGGAAGACAGACGCAAAGTTTTTGCCATATCCGGGGAGGCTGCAGTAACAGAAATGGTGCTGCGGCTGGATTCTGCGATCGTACAGCGGTAGGTGTTTTTGATATATTCAAAAAAGAACCGTTTTCTACAGCGTTCGGATCAAAATCCGGGAAAAGCCGTGTGGGGAGCCAGGTGTGAACATCAATAACCGGAATACTGTCAGCCAGAAGAAGACGTTCCAGGAAAAAAACTTCCTCATCCGAAGTAAGCTGCAGAAAATCAGAGGTTACGCTGTTCGCAGGTTTTTTGCAGAAGGACAGTACGTGAGATTCCGGAATACGGTCATTCTGACGGCAGGATTCGGAAAAGCTCATATTTTTCTGGGATTCAAATTTCCGGAAGATCATGGGGGATTTTACAAAGGTTCCTTTTCCCTGATGCTTGATAAGATAGCCCTGCGTGCAAAGCTCCTCCACGGTACGTCGGACAGTGATCCGGCTGACATGGTAAAGATCGGCAAGCTCCGGCTCAGGAGGGATTTTTTCTCCGGGCTTATAAGTACCGTTTTTAATCTGCTGGGTGATGATATCCATAAGCTGCTTGTAAAGCGGCTGGATCGAATTTTTATTTAACATGAAAATATCCTTTCTGAGGTTGTTCATAAAAGATATTTTACTATAGTGCGGATGTATTTGTCCAGTAAGGGACAAACCTCTGCAGTGCGTCAGAATGGACATTGGATGAATAATTAATCATAAATCATGAATATACTCTTTACTATAACGTTATAATATGTTATATTCTTCAAAAAGGTAAAATGCAAAAGTACAAGAAGGAGAAATTCATCTGAAAATCCGAAAAAAACCTGTATTTTCAATGGATTCAGAGGATTACCAGACGAATTTCCACGAAAACCGGAGGATGAAAATGGACGCAGTAAAAATCGTAAATAAGATCAACAAAGAGCATGGAACAATCAAAAATGTGTATTTTCTTGCATGCGGAGGATCTCTTGTGGATCTGTATCCGGGATATTATTTTGTCCGTGCGGAATCCGCAGTGATGGATGCACAGTGGATCCCTGCAAGAGAGTTTGCACTGACACCGCCGAAGAAGCTGGGAAAAGACAGTCTTCTGATCATCTGCTCCCACAGTGGCAAGACAAAGGAGTGTCTGGAGGCAGCAAAAACAGGAATGGATGCAGGTGCAGCTGTTGTTACAATGACACATGCGCCAGGTTCCCCATGTGATACCGATAAATGGATCTCCGTTGTATACGACTGGGCACCGGGGGTAAAGGAAGCAGAGAAGCCTCAGGGAATCGTACTTCGTATTCTTAATGAGCTGATGAAGGTACAGGAGCCGGGATATAAGCTTTACGATAAGATCGTGGAAGGCTTTGAAAAGATCGATGATGTTATTGCAGCTGCAGTGAAGGATCAGCAGAATGCAGCATGGCTTTTTGCAGAAAAATATTCAGAGGAACCGAACCTTTATATCATGGCATCAGGAGCTTCCTATTCTCAGGCATATGGCTTTGCGATCTGCTCACTTCAGGAAATGCAGTGGATGGACTGCGGTTATCTGAACAGTGCAGAATATTTCCATGGACCGTTTGAGGTAACGGATGAGGATCATCTTTATATCCTTATGATGAGCCGGGGCAGAAACCGTATGATGGATGCGCGTGTGCTGACTTTCCTTGAAAAATACGGAAAGAAATACGAAGTGATTGATGCAGATAAGCTTGGTATGGAAGCAATTGATGACAGCTGTGTGGAATATTTTACTCCGATGCTGTTCTACACCATGACGACCGTTTACCGTACCGCTCTCCAGGATAAACGCCGTCATCCGCTGGATATGAGAAGATATATGGGCGTTGTAGAGTACTAAAGGTGCTGCTGTGCCTGTGCACAGAGAAAGGGAAAATATGAGTAAATACAGTACAAAGCTTCTTGGCTTCGGAGACAATGTAGTGGATATCTATGATCATCTGAAAACCATGTATCCAGGCGGAAACTGCGTAAACGTCAGTGTTTACGGAAAGATGGCCGGATGTGAAAAAACTGCGTATATGGGATATTTCGGAGATGACGACAGAGCAGAACTGATCATGGATACACTGGAAAAAATCGGCGTGGAAACCGTAAAGTGCAGACAGCTGCACGGCGAGAACGGTTATTCCAGGATCACATTAAAAGACGGAGACCGTGAGTTCCTGGATTTTAATGATGGTGGTATTCGTGGAAAAACACCGTATATCCTTGATCGTTTTGATCTGGAATATATGAAAGGCTTTGATGTGTACATAGCGGAAATTACTCTTTTACGGAGGAAGAGCTGCATAAGATCAAAGAGGCGGGAATTCCGGTTTCTTTTGACTTTTCCGATGATTCCACAGAGGAATATTATGAAAAAACAGCACCGGAGGTTACTTACGCATTTTGCTCCTTTGACGGAACCGACCAGGAGGCAGAAGAGCATCTGAAAAAGATCATCTCCATGGGGCCGAAGCTTGCCATGGCCTCCAGAGGAGCCAGGGGCTGCATTCTTTATGACGGAAGGAATTTTTACCGACAGCCGGCAGCGCCGCTTACGGAAGTAAAAGATACTCTTGGCGCCGGGGATTCACTGATCGCATCTTTCCTTACCGGGTATATCGGAAGAATGAAAAACGGCATGGCGGAGGAAACCGCGATCCGTGAAAGTCTTGAAGAGGCAGCTGCTTTTGCAGCGGGCATCTGTGGCATGGAAGGTGCTTTTGGCTACGGGAAAAAATATGAATAGCAGGAGGGGAAAATAATGGGACGCAATGGAAAAAGCAGAGCTCTTATCTGTTTTGTACTGTGTATGATCATGGCTTTGCCGGTGTATTTCAGCAGTGCAGTGGCAGTAAAAGCGGCAGAACAGCAGACCATCGTCATAGGAACGAACGCAGAGTATTCACCGTTTGAATACCTGGATGATAATGGAAATATTACAGGTTTTGATTACGATCTTCTGGAGCAATCGCCAAGGAAGAAAACGTAAAGCTGGTATGGAAGGATATGCCTTTGATTCCCTGATGGGTTCCATGGAGCTGGTGATGTACAGGTGATCGCAGCCGGGATCGGACCTACGGAGGACCGTAAAAAAAGCGTTGATTTTTCCGATGTTTATTACACCGGTACACAGTGCATCATCAGCCGTAAGGATAATCCGATCAAGGATTTTGAGGAGATGTCCGGAAAAACCGTTGCAGTTCTGGAGGGTGCACAGAGTGATATGATCGCATCCGGCGAGACTACCGATTACGGTGAAGTTAAGGATGCCAAAGTAAAAAGATTTAAAAACGCTTCCAGTGCAGTCATGGAGCTGAAAAATGGTGGAGCAGATGCAGTTCTGATCGACAATATCATGGCTGAGATCTACTGCAAACAGAACTCAGACCTGCAGTATGAGTCCGTGCCAAGTACAGCAGAGGATACGGTTTTCTGTATTGAAAAAGGAAACACAGAGCTTGTCCAGATCATCAATGACGGGCTTGCAAAAGTAAAAAAATCCGGGGAATATGATGATCTTTATCAGAAGTATTTTGTGGACACACTTGAAAACAGCGAAGATGTGACAGATGTAGCAGCAACCGATGGTTTTCTGGGACTTTTAAGCTTTATTTTCCTTCAGGATAATCGTTGGAAGTTTTATATTAACGGTCTGGGGATTACGCTGATCGTTTCCCTTTTGTCAGTGATCGTAGGTATCCTGATCGGTCTTGTAGTGGCTTTGGTACGTCTTGGAGCTGCGAAAAAAGGCAGAAGAACCATTCTTTCCACGATCGCGGATATTTATGTTGATGTGATCCGTGGAACACCGTCAGTCCTTCAGTTGATGATCATCTATTTTGCAGTGTTCCACAGCAGGCTGGGATATGTGGCAGCAGTGGTCAGCTTCGGTATCAACAGCGGTGCATATGTTTCCGAGGTTATCCGCGGAGGTATTTTATCTGTAGACAAGGGGCAGAGCGAGGCAGGTCGTTCTCTGGGCCTTGGGTACAAAGATACCATGCGTTTCATTATCATTCCGCAGGCTGTAAAAACCATCCTTCCGGCAATGGGTAATGAGTTTATCCAGCTGATCAAAGAAACATCTATTTTAGGTTATGTAGGTATCATGGATCTGACAAAAGCGGCAAGCTATGTTTCTTCCCGTACTTATCAGATGTTTATTCCGCTGATCGTTGCAGGTATCATGTATTATCTGATCGTGAAATGCCTGAGCCTTCTGCTGAAGAGATTTGAAAGGAGACTGAGAGAAAGTGATTGATGTTAAAAATCTGAAAAAGTCCTTCGGGGACGTACACGTATTAAAGGGAATCACAACTCACGTAAACAAGGGTGAGTGTATCTGCATCATCGGTCCGTCCGGCTCCGGAAAATCTACATTTCTGCGCTGCCTGAACCTTCTGGAAAAACCGGAGGAAGGAGAGATCACCGTAAACGGACAGCAGCTTCTGGATCCGAAGCTGGATGTAGATAAATTCAGGGAAAATGTGGGAATGGTTTTTCAGCATTTTAATCTGTTTCCAAATATGACAGTATTGAAAAATATCACCCTTGCGCCGGTGCGCCTTGGCAAATGGAATGTAGCGGAAGCTGATCAGAAGGCGAGGGCTCTTTTGAAAAGAGTCGGCCTTGAAGAAAAAGCCGATGTCTATCCCGGAAAGCTTTCAGGCGGACAGAAGCAGAGGGTTGCCATTGCCAGAGCCCTTGCAATGAATCCCCAGGTGCTTCTGTTCGACGAGCCGACATCAGTCTTGATCCGGAGATGGTCGGAGAGGTTCTTGAGGTTATGAAGGAGCTTGCAAAAGAAGGCATGACCATGCTGGTGGTTACCCATGAGATGGGCTTTGCAAGAGAAGTCAGTGACAGAGTGCTCTTTATGGATGATGGGGTGATTCTTGAGGATAGAAATCCGAAAGAACTGTTTGGGGATCCTCGAGAGGAAAGGACGAAGGAGTTTCTTTCCAAAGTGTTGTAGGGTTTTTCGTGGAAAAGTTTTGCTTTGAAAAAGCGGGGAAATTCGTGGGGAGGGAGGCACTCGGAGTTGCGAAGCCCGTTCCCCTCCCCACACCCCACCCCTCCGGGCACGCCGCTGTGCTACGCCTTGGAGTGTGTTAATTTATCGGCTTAGTCCTGTATGCTGCTGTATTGGCAGTGTCAGGCTGAGCCGATTTTTATTTCGTCGGACGGGAAAGCGGCCCGCGCAGCGGGCCTGTTCCCTGTTGTTAATGGGAGCGGGTTTATGCCAGTGAGGCGACAATAGATGGAAGCAGGTGAGCGTCGGCAATACAACAACAGACAGAAGTAGGTCTATGCCAGTGATGCGACAACAGACGTGAGCAAGTGAGCGCCGGCAATATAGCAACAGGCAGAAGTAGGTCTATGCCAGTGATGCGACAACAGACGTGAGCAAGTGAGCGCCGGCAATACAGCGACAGGCAGGAGCAGGTCAGCACCAGCAATACAACAGGCAGGAGCAGATTAGCGCCAGCAATAGAACAACAGGCAGGAGTAGATCAGCGCCAGCAATACAACAACCACCAGGAACAGGTCTGCTGCGCAGACCGCCTTCCGTCCGGCGAAAAAAAATCGGCTCAGCCTGATGCCACCAATACAGCAGCATACAGCATTTGCCAATACACTACCCCATACCACAGCGCAGAACAGCGACGTGCCCGGAAAGGGGGAGCGCGAGGGGGAAAAGCGGGCTTCGTAACTCCGAGCGCTTTCCCCCTCGCAAACCTGCCCACTGCTCAAGTGTCCCCCTGAAAGGGAAACGCCCCACTGCTCAAGTGTCCCCCTGAAAGGGAAACGCCCACTGCCCAAGTGTCCCCCTGAAACGGGAAAACCCACCTGAGCAAACTCGTCCCCGTAAAAAGAAAACCGCCACAGCCGTCCAGGTG
>ENA-OQLB01000335-OQLB01000335.1-human-gut-metagenome-genome-assembly--contig:-NODE-335-length-27423-cov-3.362068_pt1 | contig 27423 bp, 35 predicted proteins | sample MGYA00242656_ERZ504813 | MGnify/ENA primary metagenome ERZ504813 (study PRJEB26092, sample SAMD00036388) | human gut metagenome | host: Homo sapiens | study: EMG produced TPA metagenomics assembly of... | reverse complement strand
TGGGACTTGATGCTTCCTCGGCCTAGCCGGGTACTCCGTAACCAATCCTGACAGGCAGTTGCCGTGTCATTTTTCGAAAACTGTTTTACGGATACCCAGCAGTCGGGAACGCTCTGTTTCTCTTTGCTGGGGGTGTGATGAGCCTGCTCTGCCTGCCACGCGGCAAACTCCCTCTGGCCTTCCTCGCTGTTCCAGCAGGCAAGGATGGCCGGGTAGAATGCCCGTGCCAGACGGTCGATGACTTCATCGGGGTAAGGGGAAGTGTTTGTGGACTTTTTCTTTTTGTTCAAACGCACGCTCCTTTGACTGTCCCACCGTGCAAAGCCGGGCAAGAAAATCAAAGTTCCAATTTCATGTCAGGCGCAAGGGCGCGGATGCTTTCCGCCCTGCACTTGCGGCTGGTGGCTCGTTGATGGCTTACAAGTGCCTGTCGTTATGCGACTTTTTCATCGTTCAGCATTTCTTCAAACTGTGCCATATACGCCTTGTGCTGCTTCAGGATCTTCGTGGTCTCCACTTTCACATAGGCATCATCAGGCACCTTGGGGAGATACTTCATCAGGAAATCAACATCCTGCTGGATTCGCCGGGCGGCAGTTTCCAGTGCAGAATAGTTGATTCCGTAGATTCGTTTCTGCGGAGCAGGGCGGTCCTCCGGGTGCAGGATCTCGTGCACGATCTGTTTGCGGTTCGGAAAATCTGCCCTGGCAAGACGGTGCATATCGGCATCACGGACTTTGAACTGCCCGGACAGGACCTTCTCTTTCGTACCGGGCATCATCTGCTCCATGATCTCCACGCCCCGCATGAACTTTTCAGAACGGGCAACGTAAGATTCGCTGACATTGTTCCGCTCTGCAATCTGCTTGCGGATGCTCGCTTCCGCAGAGGTGGGAGGAATTGTGTCAATTTGATACAATTCCTCCGGGGCCGTTTCCTGCGTAGTTACTGTATACTGCCTTCCGGTGCGCTGTCAGCTCTGCACGGTGCTGTTCTTCAAAGGCTGCGGAGCAATCTTTTTGGTATTTCTATAAATAACAATTAAGAGGACGGCAGCTTTTGTTGTCACCCTCTTGATTATTATTTATTGTTCCCACGTTTTGGCTTTTTGTCGGACATTTATAATTTGGAGCTGGTATAGAATGCTGGGAATTGCAGAAACCAATGAAAAAATACCCAAGACAATAGAATGCTTGGTAATGGCAAACAGTGCAAACAGGAGCAGCAGGAATAGCCATGGGTTACGCAAATTGCGGTAGTATTTTTCTTTATCGGCATAAGAAGTATGAAGTTCAAAAGGCTTTCCGTCGTTTGATTTTTCTACAATCAATAGTTCCCTGTTAAAAGTTGTTGCGTTTGTTGCAATACGACCGCCCATTTCCGCCCATGGACGCAATCGAACTTTTCCGACAGAATAGTTTAGATTGATGTTTTTGAAAAATACCTTGTAGCCCATATCCTCCAAAAAAACAGCGTAGTCCGTTGCATTCTCTTTTGATTTTTCTCCGATAAACTCTACACAATAGGTCACTTCATCAGGACTGCATTCTTCAAATTCATAGAGCACCCTCCCTGTCCGGACAAGTCGATAGCCTTTTTCGGACATTTTGTTTAACCATTTTGCCTGTGCATTTAGCAATCCACCAAAGAAGCGATAACATTTTTTACTCATACTGCACCTCCAATAATTTCACTTGCAATGCTTACAAGTTCGTTTAGTCTTGCAAGCTCTTTTTCTGCAATTTCTTTTCCCTGTGCTGTAATGTGGTATTCTTTTTTTCTTCCCTCACTATCGCCATAAGGTTCAATCCACTTCTTGTCCTGCAAAGAGTTTAATGCTCCATATAAAGTGCCTGCGCCTAGGGAAAGCCGTCCGTCTGTTTTTTCTTCAATGAACTGCATAACAGCGTATCCGTGTTTTGGCGTATAAAGAGAAAGCAAAATATAAAAGGTGACTTCTGTAAGCGCACCACCTTTTGCATTATCGCGCATGGTTTGCCTCCTTATTACGGTTACTGTAATAAGTATATCGCTAACCGTAATATTTGTCAAGCGGATTCAGGAAAATTATTTAATGGGTGTGTGAAAGAAGAACGGTCTGCTCTCTATTTGTTTTGTTGTTCGGCGTGTCATGGCGGTGGGGCGTGCTGGGATTTGCTTTGACATTCGTTTTGTTCATTGAACCTCCTGTCTGTTCGATAACTCCTCGGTGAAGTTATGTAAGCACGACACGCCGTTTCTGTTCGCACCGTCAGGTGCGAACCATGAGCAGGGTTTGGGCAGGCACGCCCCAACAAGATCACATCGGAAATGCAGACGCATTGAAGAAGTGAAGTCCCGGTGGAACACAACATTTCAAGAATTGAAAATTTGTGGCCACGGGACGGTTCTTGCTCTCCACCGCCGCGCTCAAAACGCATTTCCGAAAGTTGTTTCCGAATTGTTAAGACGCAAAAATAAGTAGAGAGTTCCGCTGCTCGTGTATGTTGATCGCCGTTTGCTCCGAACGAAGTTCCTGCCCCTGTTTTGCAGCGGCGTTGGCCGAAAAGCCGGTATCACGCTCGGACGGCTCATGAAATTCTCAAGGTACGGCTTCCCCAAAAAGAAAATACCGCCCACGCAGTACAGGCGAAGGATTTTGTCGGGTGAAACAGACGGCAAAATGATCGGGTGTGTTGCGGGGCGGTAAATCTTCGCAGGAAATAAAACCGCACAGAATCGTTTCTTTACAGAAATCGCTGTGGATTTGTTGGGAATGATAACATAAGTATTGATGTGTGTCAACACTTCAGGATAATGAATACATCAGATGAATGAAACACACAAAGTACAAGCAAAAGCAAAGCAATGTTTTAGGAGAATGTTTTAATTTTCGCAGTTCAGGCGGACTTGGACGGTAAACACACCGTCTTTCTTTTTCGTATAGAAGTCACCATGGTTCTCCTGAACGATACGATTTATATTTTTTAGTCCGTAACCGTGATACTCTCCGATGCGGATTCCGCGAGAAGTATCACTGTATGGGTTTTCCAGCCGATAGAAGAGGCTTCGATACTGCTTGCGCAGCTGTAGATGAATGATTCTCTGTTCCGCTGGCAGGTCGCAACAGGCTTCGATGGCATTGTCAAATGTGTTTCCGATAATGATGCTCAAAGACAACGATGAGATCGTCAGGACTTCAGGAATCGTCACATCCAGTTTGACGTTGATGTTATTCCTTTCCGCAATTCGTAAGTAATAATTCAAAAGAGCATCAACAACAGGATTTCCGACCGCAGAAATATTTGTGGAACGCTCGAAAACATCCGTGGCAGCCTGCGCAATCTTGTGAAGTTCTTCGGTATCACCGTGTTCTGCAACTGCCTGCATCGCCAGGATGTATTTCTTCACATCATGCCGCAGAGAACGGACTTCTTCCTGGCGTTCTTTGAGCTGCTGGTAGTATTCCATTTGAAGATTGTACTGCTGTTCGTTGAACTTAACTTTGAATTTTTCCAGTTCATTTTCCCGGAGAGCTTCCACATAGAACACGATCAGGATGTTTATAAGGAGAAGCACCGCCATAAGACCGACCATATAATCCGGGAAATACTCATCCGCAGCATGATACTGTGCCACATAACAGACAGCAATACTTGCGATTTGAATCGCAATGATCGGCAGCAGCCATAGGATACGCAGAGCATTTCCTTTTCGGCTGAAAAAATGTGAGATCAGGACTACGAGTGGAATTTGAATCAGGTTTGAAAAAACAACATAGACCAACCGTGCTGCCCCAGCCTGCATTAGAATGTCGGTATCCGGGATACGCAGCCCAATCAGAAGCATTGCAAGCACTTCCACCAAAGCAATCAGTGTGAAGAAAGCTCCGCTTGCAAAAACCGCCTGCCACGGTCGAACCTCATAGAACAGCAATGCAAGGAAAAATCCGCCAACTAAAAGATAGATCGTGCGCTGCGTCACCCAATCCGGGAATAAACTCAAAGCACACTGCCCAGCAATCAAGAGTGCAACATAGGCATAGAACCACCTTGAGACGGGCTCCTTTTTGGGAAACAGCCGACCGATAAAAAGCAGCAACAGGGCAATGTTGGCAAAGCTCCCTGCAAACTCAACGAAATAATAAAGCATCATCTTCCCAAATAAGCGTTGAAGATCTGATTGAACTCCTGACGCTTCCTCCTGCTGATCGGCAGCTGATGTCCGCTGGAAAGAAAAACAGCGGTTTCCGTAGCGTAAACAATGTGTTCCATGTTGACGAGATAACTTTTGTGTGGTGACACAAAGCACCGTTTGGGAAGCTGCTCCAAGGCTTCAGGAATGCTCATTCGCAATGTAAGGTCTTGCTCCTTGCAGTGAATCAGAACTTTATGTCCGTGGCTTTCCAGAAAGTAAATGTCCGATGTTTCCAAGGACATGGTAACACCATCGTATTCGATCGTGAAATGTTTGGAGTTCAGTTCCTGAAGGACGGCATCCATTGCCGCAGCGAACAGCGTCTGATCCAAAGGTTTGACAAGGTAGCGGAATGCAATGCCATATCCCTGCACAGCGTACTCATGCCGCTTCGTGACAAATACCACCAAAGGATGCTTCTCCATCTGAATCAAAGACTGCGCCAGCTGAAAACCGTTGGATGGCATCTCGATATCGAGAAGAAGCAGATCAAAGGATTTCTTCTGCATTTGCAATTCGCTCAGAAGTTCGTTTCCATCCATGTAAGTTTCAATGTCAAAGCAGCCTTGCACATCGTACTGCTGGACGCTTTGAACAATGCCATCAAGGTCTGATTTCTCATCATCGCAGACTGCAACGTGGTACTTCAGCATTTCGACAACCTCCACAAAATAATGTCCTGCTACTATTATAGACTGTGCAAAGGCTCCTTACAAGTAGCCTGACCTACCACTTTTGTCACCAGAACGACCAGTTTTGCCAAACCTCTTGATTTTGCTGAAATTTATGATACAGTGAAGCAAAAATCAGAAGATAAGGTGGCGCAACTGCAATGTGGGAACGCACGCTGTCTCAAAAATCAGTCCGTCTTTTCTGCGAGCAAAAAGTGATAGATGAAGCAAAGGCGGATGCGTATGTCTATGGGTACGAGTTGCTCATATCATCTGTTGTGAGCGTTCTGTCTTGTTGTTTTAATCGCTGTTGTGTGTGGTGATGTGCGGTACGCACTTTCATTTTTGATTGGGTTTATCCCACAGCGAATCTACATTGGCGGATACCATGCAACATCGCACACCAGATGCTATTTGGCATTCTCCGGACTGGCACTTATCTGCATTTTGCTAAGTAAGGCAATCGCAGCAAATCACCTTTTCCGTATCCTGACAACAGTAGCTCTTTTGGGCATCTCTATCTTTCTCTCACCTATCGAAGCAAAGAATAAGCCTTTAAGTGAAAAGAAGCGGTCAAGTTACAAGATGGTCGCATCTGTTCTTTCGTCAATAGATTTCCTGCTTGCCATTTTTAATGTGCTTCCGTATACACGTCATGTAGTTTGCTACTATCTCTCCAAATGGGTATTGATTGTATTCTCAACAATTCCTTTGGTTCAACAAAAATTTAATGCCAACTTTTGTAGATAGGGAGGTGATAACATGAAAAAAAAACAAATGGGTGCTGCTTCTTATCGCTTTTGTTGCATTTTTGGTATTGGTTTATTTTATTGGTGCTTGCCTTAATGCAACGGCAGAGGCATTGACAATTATTTCGCTCTGCATCGGCATACTGGTCATTTATTTAGTCGTAAAAGCAATCAAATCAAAATAAGGAAAGGAAAATGTGATCATGAGTACAAGAAAATTCATCAAAAAACTTACGGCGATAGAATATGAAAGATGTATCTCGAAGAGAATTCTTGAAAACTTTATGTTTAGGCATAACAGTAGCCGCTTTACAAAATTTGCCAATGACAACGGCTTTTGCAGACAGTGCAATCAGTAAAACAAAAATTATTTCTAAAAGCGACCGTGAAAATTTGGTGGCTACTGTTGCAAGAACTGTGCAAGTGTCCTACAAAATAGATAAAAATACGATCATTGAAGTAACTCGCTTTACTGATATTGATGGACAAAATGTTACCTTGAACCGGAGCGTTAAAGAAGATGGTACAGGTGAACTTGTCTATACGAAAGCCCAAAAAACGAAAAAAAGCAAATTGACCAATCAAAGCTATGATGTCTTTTTGAAATTAGCAACTTCAAAATCTATGCCTCAAACAAGGGGAGCCACTGTTGGAAGTGATGTTACAGGATCACAGTATAAGCATATATTTGTATCAAATCTCAGCTATACAATTGACAATACGGCGATTGCGCAAATTGAGATTGGTGGAGTTGAAACTGCAGCAAGCCTTTTAATTACTGGGTTGCACTTGCCGGGAAGCACTGCTGTTACGGTTGGATCCTTTTTGGTTAGTGTGGTTCTAGCTACTTCTCCATCGAAAGTTGTTATAAATCAATCGCTGTATGAAGTCCATTTCGCATATGATAATAGCTACTATACCCATTGCTATCATGATATTTTGTATTCGTATGATTCCGGTGGACACCTTATGGATACTACAAAATCGTACCATCAAGCTGTGGGAGGCTAAGAATGAAAAAAGGCAAAAGCAACTTTTTTCTTATTGCTCCTTTTGCCTTTGGGGCTGCATTTCAGTATGGACTAGTATCTTGTCCGATTGACAGATAAAAGCGCAGTACCTTATGCTTGGGCTTCTTTGTTTTTCTCATATGGAATCGTAGCAGTGCATTATATCCAAGTGGCAGTATCCTCCAAAGGCTGTAACAATGCCGAAAACGAAAAAATTGCATGGGTTCAGCTTGGGCTTTCAACTTTGTTCTTGATAGTAGCTGTTGTTCTAGCTATTCAATGAAGGAAAGCAAAGTAATCACCCAAAGCAGTGTAAGGTAACATGGAGAGTTCTTTATACAAAGGCCAATGGATTGGGCTTTTATATGAGTGGAACTACCGTCGGTATTGGCCCGGATTTAATAAAAAATGTTTCAGGAACGGATTACTACACGAGCTATTCCGATAACATCGAACGAAGCTGCCCATTTTCAACGACAGCACTAGTTCCAGAACAAAGTATATATAATACAACCTATACATATGACTTCTATGATGTTGGAACTTATCTTGATTGCAGCGTTGGGTGTTATTTTGGAGTGGTTGGCTCAAGCAAACCAATCTATTGGAGTGCAACTACACAAGTTACCATCCCGAAATTATGATTTTGACCAGCTATGGATGAAATTGTTTTTGAACCCAGTGATGTCAATATGTTAGCAGCTTTAGGCATCGTCGAAAGTGTAAAGTTGTTTCCGTTTATGTTATCAATGGGAGAACTTCAATATGCTTGCGATTCAGAATATCGTTGCAAACAATTCGTGAATTGCCTTTCAGAATATTATCCTGACAGCCAAATTGAAGCTAGACAACTGTGGTCGAAATATCATGGTACAGCGAATGCGGTTCAATGTGATATGATAAATCATAAGCCACTGCGTGTTTGGGTCAGGAGTTCTGCCGATTGTTGGTGCGGCATTTATTATATTTGTTACTATGCAGCAAAGTATGGTACAAATAGAATTTTGCTTGCATCCAGAGAAGGTCTGAAAGAATTTATGGAAGGGAAAACCGATAAGATCTCACAAAAGTATTTGACGGAAGAAACTATTACTGAGTATGCCAAAAGATGGGGAAAGCTATTAAACGAAAACACCTCCATGCGTATTTGGCATGCGAACGATGTTAAAAGCGTTAACATAGATTATTTCGACCAGAGAATTATTAGTTTAGTATCGAGAATTCCTATTTCGGTTGGTGAACTTACCGCAGACGTATTAAAAGCGATTTCTGCTCCGGTAAGTGACTGGTATGTCATGAAACGCATAGAAGCACTTTTGAAAAAGGGTGTTCTTCAAGTCGTTATTCCAAACAAAATCTTTTATAATACCATCGTCCAGCTAAACGAAGAATAAAGGAATCCGAGCAAGTCGGCCCAACAGTCACCTCATTTCAACGAGAGGGGTGGCTGTTGGGTCAATTGTTCAAAAAGAAAAACTGAAGATAATAAAAAGTCTTGATTTCTCCATCAAAACATGGTATATACATTATACGAAACAGTGCTTTGAAAGAACGCTCCACCGTTCAATGATGTAGAATGAGAGGTGTCCGTCATGACCGCTGTAATCTACGCCCGCTATTCCAGTGATAACCAGCGCGAAGAATCCATCGAAGGCCAGATTCGTGAATGCACGGCCTATGCCGAAAAGAATGACATCACTATCGTCAAGCACTACATTGACCGCGCCATCTCTGCCAAGACGGATAATCGCCCTCAATTCCAACAGATGATAAAGGACAGCGACAAGAAGCTGTTTGATATTGTTCTGGTCTGGAAACTTGACCGCTTTGCCCGGAATCGCTACGACAGTGCCCGGTATAAGACTCAGCTGAAGAAGAATGGTGTCAAGCTCATGTCGGCTACGGAGATCATCTCCGAGGGGCCAGAGGGTATCATTCTGGAATCGGTTCTGGAGGGCTATGCAGAATACTACTCTGCCGACCTTGCCGAAAAGGTTGTCCGTGGACAGACAGAGAACATCCTGAAAGGCCGCTGCAACGGTGGTCGTGGAACGTTTGGATATACGCTGGATTCCGAGCGGAAATTTCACATCGACCCGCTTGCCTCCCCTTTCGTGCTGGAATCGTTCACGAAGTATCGGGATGGCCTCACGATGAAAGAGATTCGGGACTGGCTGAATGAAAACGGCATCAAGAACCCGGTCGGAGGCGAATTTACTTACAACAGCGTGGAGCACATGCTCAAAAACCGGCGTTATATCGGAGAACTGAAATTCCGGGATGTGGTCGTGCCGGATGCGATTCCGCCCATCGTGCCGCTGGAACTGTTCGATGATGTGCAGGAAAAGATTGCCAAAAACAAGAAAGCCCCTGCCCGAAGAAAGGCAGAGGACGATTACCTGCTGACAACCAAGCTGCACTGTGGTTGCTGCGGTGCGCTGATGTTTGGCGAAAGCGGCACAAGCCGGACGGGAGAAGTCCACCGCTACTATAAATGTGCCACGGCCAAAAAGAAGAAGGGCTGCAAGAAGAAAACTGTCCGCAAACAGTGGCTGGAAGATCTGGTGGTGAACCAGACCATGCAGCTTGTCCGGGACGATGCCGCCATGGAATCCATTATCGCCAAGGTCATGGAGCTGCAAGACCGAGAGAACACCAACCTTCCTCTCTATGAGAAACAGCTTCGGGATGCAGAATCGGGTATCCAGAATATGCTCAACGCAATTCAAGCCGGAATCCTCACCAGTTCCACCAAGGAACGGTTGGAACAGCTCGAAGAAACCAAGCGTGAGCTTGAAGCCCGCATTGCGGAAGAAAAGCTGGCAAAGCCAAAAATCAAAGAGGAATTTATCCGTTTCTGGCTGATGCGCTTCCGTAAACTGGACATGAGCCTGAAAGACCAGAGGCAAGCGTTGGTGGATACGTTCATCAATTCGATTTATCTGTACGATGATAAGGTTTTGATAACCTTTAACTATAAAGAAGGTACACAGACCATCACGTTTGAGGAAGCGGCCCAAGCCGCATCAAAGGAAAATGGTTCGGATTTGGATTGCTTTACTGCACCATACAATGTTCTTACAGCATTTAGCTGTTGAAGAGCATTCGTCATTTTTTATTTGCTAAATAGCGACATCACAGGGGGCGTAGTTCACAACTACGCCTTTTCTTGTATTCACCGACACATCGGGTGTCGGCAAAGGAAGTGCGCTTGGAATCTCGATGGTGCCCACGCAGTTGTAGTGAATGCGGAGCCGCTGCTCCCATACACCGTTGACCTTTTCTGCATTGAACACTTCGATTTTTTCAACCAGTTCATTCAGCATCCGGGGTGTCAGCTTTTTTGCTCTGGTGTACTTGCGAACCAGACTGATGAACATATCCGTTGTCATGGTGCGACTGCTCTGCTTTTCGATTTCGGAGCGGAGCTGTTTGATTTTCTCGGTCAGCTCCTTTTGCTCGCCCTCGTATCTCCGGGACATTCTGGAAAAGCGTTCATCAGAGATTTTGCCGGTAACATTGTCCTCATAGATGCGCTCAAAGAGGCCGTCCAGTTCTTCATCACGGGCAAGGAGTGCTTTCAACTCTTTCTCTTTCAGCTTGCGGTCGGCTTCGTCCGCCTGCTGGGAGTGCCCGATAACAGCCTTCAAAAAGTCGTCCTCATAGAGGCTGGCAAACTTGGTCAGCCGCCGAATTTCGCCCAGCACCACTTCTTCCAGAAAGTCTACCCTGATGTAGTGGGTGGATTGGCAGGTGCCGCGATTGCCCTTGTAGTTGGAGCAGTTGAAATACTTGATTTCCGGGTTGCCCTGATTGAAGTGGAAATGCAGATTGCAGCCGCAGTCTGCGCAGACAAGCAGGCCGGAGAACATATTGTGTTCTCCGTTGCTGGTACGGCGTTTGCGCATTTTTCCGCGCTTCTGCTGTACCTGCTCAAACACGGCACGTTCAATAATTGGCTCGTGAATATTTTGGAACACAACCCAATTTTCCGGGTCGTTATGAATCCGCTTCTTATTCTTGTAGGACTTGGAGTAGGTTTTGAAGTTCAGAACATCACCACAATACTCCTGCTGGTACAGAAGATGGGTAATCGTGGAGCCATTCCACTTGGTGGCGGGGCGCGTCTTGGTCTTTCCGGGACGGCCGATGCCTTTCTGAATCCAGTAGGCCTGCGGCGTCAGGATGCCTTCCTTTTCAAACTGGGTGGCAATCTGTTCCGTGCCAAAGCCTCCAACGTCATATCAAAAATGCGCCGGACAACTTGTGCAGCTTCTTCATCAATGACCCAATGCTTGGGATTGTTCGGGTCCTTGATATATCCATAGGGAGGAAGTCCCATCGGTTCGCCGGAGTTGCCTTTGATTTTATTACTGATACGGCGTTTCTTGCTGATGTCACGGGCATACCACTCATTGAACAGGTTTCGGATGGGTGCCAGTTCGTTTTCTCCCTCGGCCGTGTCGATGTTGTCCGAAACGGCAACAAGTCGGATGTCATGGTCTGGGAAAATTCTTCTGTCAGCCGCCCGACCTCGATATAGTTTCGGCCCAGACGGGAAAGGTCTTTGACGAACACAGCAGAGGCTTTTCCTTGTTCAAGCTGCTGCATCATCTCAACGAAACCGGGACGGTTCATGGTCACGCCGGAAATGCCATCATCCAGAAAGTGAACCAGATTGGTATAGCCTTTTTCCTTTGCAACTTTGGTGAGCAGTTTCTTTTGGTTGACGATGCTGTAACTCTCACCCTCCAAATTATCATCACGGGAAAGACGCTCATAGAGAAAAGCGGTTGCTTCACGGGATTTCTTGTTACTCGACTGTTTCATACTCGCTCCTTTCTTGGGACAGTCGAATAGCAAATTCACTTGTACACCTATATTATAACACAATCCGCTTTCTCTGTCCGCTGCCTCCCGAAAGGTCATTATAATTTTTCGCTTTCGGATTTCATCAGCCGGAGAAGAACTTCTCCTAAGGTCTGGGAGCTTTCTTCTTTGAACACCGGCTCAACGATAAAGGAGCGATTGCCAATACGATAAGTCGAATCCAGAGTAAGCATCTCTGGATTTTTTGTTTTTTCAGGGTTTGTCTTTTTCGCTTGCATCGTAAAAATCCCCTTTCTTAAAAATCAAAAAATGAGCCAACGGATGGCTGCTGGCAGCAGCCCACGGGAATCTCACCCCTGCATTCCTCATGCAGCCCTACTCATTGCCTGCGACGCTCTGAACGCTCGGACTTTGACGGTAAGGGAGTATCAGCCTGCCTGTATGTCATGGCCCGCAAGCAGCCGCGCTTGCATTGCGGCGTGGTGGTGATCGCTCCACTTTCAGAGAAAAGCATCGTGGCGCACCCACCGTCCGGCTCGATACAGACAGCAACGTATCCGTTTGCTCTATGATGCACCGCCATTGTCCGGCGGGCTTTCTTTTCAAAGAACTAGAAAAGGCATCGTATGGAAAGGGGAACAGCACACGATGCCTACGTTGAATCAGGTTAAGTCAAAATCAAGGAAAGCAATTATCAGTTTTGCTTCCAGACGATTGCGCAGTTCTTCATCAACTTGCAGACGAGGATAGCCGTCAGAGCCATAGCTCGTCCGAGTTGACAGTGCAGCAATGTAGCTAGAATAATGCCGGACTACCCGGCTCACTGCTTCGGCGTCTCCTGCAACAGCGGCAGCGATTATCGGGTAAGGAAGCAGCGATGCCCGTGTGTGCGCAGATTTAGTCATCCGCTTCACCTCCCATCAGCTTTTTCAGCAGCCGATAGGCTTTATACCTGCGAGTATTGACCGTTCTTCTGGCCATGCCCACGCACTTTGCTATCTGTTCGTCTGTCATCCATAGAAACCAGTGCATCATAAAAATTTCCCGGTCTTTTGGTGACAGCCGTAGAAGTGCTGTGGCCAATCGGTCGTTCTCGATTAGCACAACAGCATTTCCCACAGGAAAAGCCGTATACTCCCATGAGTAACGATCGTAAACTGCAAGCTGGGCACGTCTGCCTCGGACAGTTCTTCCAAAGATGCAAAACGTTTTTGATGACGGCTGATCTGCCGATAGCCGTTACATGCCTCGCATTTCAACACCTTTTTGCAGTAGCTGTCAAAGGCGTGCTGCTTGTGTTCGTAGTAGCGATTTGGTTTCAAGTTCTCACCTCCCTTCGTGCCGGGAGGCAGTTCTTTTCTTCCCCTTTCGCTCACTACTCGTTCACTAACGGTCCGGTTTGGCCGGTTTTCTGGATCTATCTGAAAAAATTTTTTGCCGTTCATAGAATTGTTCCTTTCGTTCTGTTCGGGTTTATAGGCCGGAGCAAAACGAGGCGGAGAACGGCATCCGATACCCAATCGTAGGTTGTAAAAATGCGGGGCTTTATCGGATGTGAATTGAAGTATATAAAAAGCGAGCCACAACTCACTTCTATGAGTATGGCTCGCTCCTACGTTATTTGAATATTTTTTTAATTGGTGTTAGGGCTTTTCGAGTGGGCGGTAAGCCCCATTTTATTTTGCGCTCCTTTATTTTGATACTCTTGTCCATATAGCTCTTTGCTTCAAATCATGAGCTATAACTCACACAATGTGAGTTGTATGGTTATTTATATGAGCGATAGCACACCCTACAATGAGGTAGAGGTGATGTATAGTGAACAATCCTCTTGACTTGTTTGCATGGAAAGTGCGGTCAGAACGTAAGCGGCAGCATTTGACACAGAGAAAATTGGCTGAACGGCTCAATATGAACGCCCGTACAATCATAGATTTGGAAACCTGCCAGAGTAACCCCAAATTTGAAACGGTGGTCCTTGTCGCCAAAGAACTGAATATCAGCGTGGATGCTGCCATTTTCCAGACATGGTAAATCAGACGGTTTCAAAAACAGTTGTAGACTTCTTTGCCGGGAAAAGTGAGGCGGAAATTGAAAAATATATTGCGCTTTGCAAACAGGCGGAAGCATTTCAAAAAGACGAATAACGCGGCCGGGTTCGATGTGCCCGGCCGCGTTACTGTTTTACCCGTTTGCTATGCGGGCGGATTATTCATTTTTTGTTTTATAGGCATCGCGCAGACGCTCGAAGGATTCCTGGCTGATGACATGCTCCATCCGGCAGGCGTCCTTTTCCGCCGTTACCGGGTCTACACCGGCCTCGATCAGCCGGTCGGTAAAGAAGCGGTGCTTTTCGTAGATCTGCTCCGCCACTTCCCGGCCCACATCGGTCAGATGGAGAAAGTGATCTTCGTCCATCATAAGAAAGCCGCCGTCCCGCAAGGTAGCCACTGCATGGCACACGCTGGGCTTTGACACCTCCATGTGCCGGGCCACATCTACGGAGCGCACCATACCGCGTTTCTTTTGGAGAACAAGGATGGTTTCCAGGTAGTCCTCCCCGGACGCATGAAGTTTCATCAAGACCTCCCTTACTGTATTCGCCAGCCTTCGGCTTGTTCGCGGATCTGGATGAACTTTTTATAAGTCCCTTCCTGTTGCAGCAGTTCCTTATGCGTACCCCTCTGAGCTACAGTTCCGCCATCAATCACAAGGATTTGGTCGGCGTTCTCAATCGTGGCCAGACGATGGGCAATCGTAATAATAGTTTTACCGTGTGTTAGAGCAGAAATCGCTTCTTGGATCAAATGCTCATTCTCTGGATCAATACTTGCGGTTGCCTCATCCAAGATAACAATGGGAGCATCCTTGAGCATCGCCCTGGCGATAGAAATTCTTTGCTTTTCACCGCCGGAAAGCGAAGAACCGCCTTCACCAATCACTGTGTCATAACCGTCCGGCAAAGCCATTATGAAGTCGTGACAGCGGGCTGCTTTTGCGGCGGCGATAATCTGTTCATCCGTAGCGTCCGGGCTGCCGAATTTAATGTTATTCTTGATGGTATCCCGGAACAAATAGACATTCTGAAAAACCATACTGATATTTTTTAGCAAGCTATCGCAGGTAAATCGGCGAATATCCGTTCCACCAATGGTAATCGTTCCGCTGTTCACATCATAGAAACGGGCAATCAGGTTACACAGCGTAGATTTTCCGCTGCCAGATGGCCCCACGATGGCCGTTGTGCTATTTTGCGGAATTTTGAAGTTCAGGTCATGCAGAACAATCCGGCTGTCATATCCGAAAGAAACATCCCTAAACTCAATATCATAGGTTGCCGGTTTTATATCGGTGCCATCCTGGTCGATATAGTTTACATTCTCTAATGCTTCCAACTTGTTCATGGCAGAATCAATAACCCCAAGAGTGTGCGCAGCATCATTGATATTTTCCACGCTGCCAAAAAGAACAAAGGAGAAAAGAACAAACATCAGAAAAACAGATATACTCATTTGCCCTTGCAATGCTTGCCACGCGCATACCAAGACGATCCCCATAGATGCCAGCTTCAACACAAACAGGTGTAGGCAGTTATATGGTGTATAGCCCTTTTCTACCTTGATGTGAATATCTTTCAATTCCTTACTGGCATTACGAAAATTCTCAATAGAAGCACCTTCCTGTCCAAAGGACTTCACAATGGAAAGCCCCCGGATGTATTCAATCGCTGCGCCGGACATATCTTCCATTGCTTTATGGGTTGTTGCAGCGGTTTTTTCACTGTGTCTGCTAATCCCCTGCAAAGCCAGCGCCGAAAGAGCAACGCCGACAATGGAAATAACCGCCGCAACAGGGCTGAAGAAGATCAGGCATAAAACGATGGCAATAAATTTTGCATAACCGTTGATGATGACATCCACCATTTTCATGCCCTGTAATTCCAAAGTAGATAATTCCGTGGTAACTCCGGCCAGAATGTCACCGACACTGTTCTGTGAAAAGTACCCAAGGGGAACCCGTTTCAGAACGTCCCCCAAGTGGATGCGTTGTCCTGCGGCAACTTCATAGCCGATACTTTCCTGCAAAATTGCCCGTAGATAAGAAAACAGGAAATTCAACGCAATAGAGCCAACAATAATCCACAGCATTTTCCAGATCAAAGAAGCGTCAATTGTGGTATGCGCCCAATATGCCTGAATAGATTTATCCAGCGCATAAGCAGCAGCCATTGTCGGGATGGCTGTAGATAAACTACTGAAAAAAGAGAATACAGAGCCAAGATAAAGACGACCTCTGTACTTGCCAGCCCATCGAATAATGCGTTTCATTGACTTAAACATTACCAGCCACCTCCTTTTTCTCGCCCACAGACCAGTTCTTTGCGCCAATATGCGCCTGCCACATATCTGCATAAAGCGGGCAGCGTTCCAAGAGTTCCCCCTGCTTTCCGCAGTCAACAATCTGCCTTTTTCAGAACAACAATCTGATCTGCGTTTTGAATGGTAGACAGACGATGTGCAATCACCAGCAGGGTCTTTCCTTTGGAAAGGGCCATGATGGATTTCTGGATTTTATCTTCATTCTGCGGGTCAGTGAAGGCAGTTGCCTCATCCAAAATCACAATAGGCGCATTTTTCAAGATTGCTCTCGCAATAGCAATTCGTTGCTTTTCTCCGCCAGATAGCCGCTTGCCGGCATCACCGGCAGGGGTATCATATCCTTTTTCCAGCCGAGCAATGAAATCATCGCAGCAAGCCGCTTTTGCGGCGGCATATACTTCCTCATCCGTAGCATTTGGATTACCCAGGCGGATGTTCTCTTTGAGCGAGCAGTTGAACAGGAAATTGTCCTGTGTCACGAAGCTGACCAATTCAGAAAGCTGGTGAATTGAAAGCTCTTTTATATTTTTGCCGCCAATGGAGATGCTGCCACCAGTTGCATCCCAAAACCGTGCAATCAGGCGAGCCACCGTTGATTTTCCTCCTCCAGACGGTCCGACCAGTGCAGTAAAACTCCCCTGTGGCATATTTAAGCTGATACCATGCAACACTTCATTTTGTGTTGTACCGTCATAAGAAAAGGACACATCCTGCAAGACAATATCGGTATGATTGATTGGAACAAATTCCCCGGAATCCGGCAAATTTGGAAGATTCAAAAGCTCATTTGCTGCTTCAACCGCATACTCCATAGATTTTGCTTCGTTGATAAAGGTCGTAGCTTCATCAGTGGCCCCACAATACTAAGTGAGAGGATAATTCCCATTGCAAGTTCAGCGGGAGTAATACTTCCACCACGCACCAGCAGCAAACCAACAGGGAGTACCCCAAGCAAGGTAGTCGGCATAATCGCCATCATTAAATTCATGGTTTTCCATGTGCTTTTGAACCAGTTGAGAGTAAAGTCCTTAAAGGACTTCACAGCGCCTACAAACTTTTCGTAGGAACTGGTACTTTGGTTGAACGCCTTAACAACCTCAATGCCCTCTACATACTCGATAATAATGTTGTTGACGTGGTTATTTGCCTCCATGTAGGCTGCATACTGGCTGTTATAATTTTTCATAAGGAAGAACATCGGAATCATAGCCAACGCAGGAGCAATCAAAATCGAAAGTCCCATACGCCAGTCTATTGCTAGCATCCAGACGAAAATAGCCAGCGGCAGGAGCAGATTAGAAGTCAGTTCTGGAATTACATGCGCCAAGGGCGGTTCTAAGTCCTCCACCTTATCCATGATAATGTTTTTTAGATAACCGATTCTCCGTCTCATTACCTCGCCAAGCGGGGCTTTCATTAGACGATTTGCAATTTTTAGACGAATACCTTCCAGTATCGTATACGCGGATATGTGCGCCAAAATTGTGGAGATACCAAAACAAAGCACACGGATCAGTACCCGCCTACTCCAACCAAGCACCATAACAGAATATCGTTTCCTGTGGCAGTACGGTTGATAAACAGAAGCAGAATTTTATAAACTGCCCAAAACGGAATAAATCCACCAGCGACACTAAAAATAGCGCATAAAACCGAGAGGATCATCTTTCCCTTGCAGGGTTCTGCAAAGGAAAGTAGAGTTTTGACCCAACTCTTTTTTTGTTGTTTCATAGTAGTTCACCTCTTTCGTTCTATTCGGTCAGTAAAGAAAAAAGGATGGCTAAGTCCTACTAACCATCCTTAATTTATCATGATTCAGTTTTTTCTTCCGCTCCACGCGGCCTTTTCTGTGCCAATCAGATAATTGATTTCCGATATTCCAATGGCGTTTTTCCCATCGTCTGATGAAAAGCAGCGGTAAATTTGCTGGGACTGTCATATCCTACAAGACCAGCAACATCAGCCACCTTCAACGACTTATCTGATTTCAGCAAAGCCGCTGCATAGTTCATTCGGTAGTTCCTCATGTATGTAAAAATCGGACTGCCATAAACAGACTTAAAGCAATTTTTCATCGGTGTCAATGCAATATCAAACTTTGCGGAGAGTTCTTCCAGCGTGTAGTTCTTTGTCAAATCTTGTGTTAAAAGTGATTGAATTGCCTTAATTTTTTCGACCTGACTCTTATAGAAATATGGACGTTCCTCTGTATGTCCCGACAGCTCTAACGCATCCAGATATAGAAGCAGTTCCAGCACTTTGATCTTGAAATAGTCCTTTTTGATTTTGACCGGCACATTGTAAAGTTCGGAAAAAATATGCTCAATGGCCGGTTCTCCTGGAATGACATAAGGTGTACGGTCACTGCAATATTTATTTTGTAATTCGTAAAGGTCAACAGAAAAGCCCTTCATATAGGCTGGAATTTCTTTTGCCGCGGTTTCCACCTGAAAGCCAATGGAAATACCGTGGTAGTGGCAAAGGGGAAACTCCACCTTGCCCGAATGATGGATGCGGCGATCCACCCGAAGATCGCCAGCCTCTAAATAGCTAAAGGCATTCTGGCCGACTTCCTGCTCAATGCGTCCTTCCCGGCAGTGATCTATACAGAGCAGGTCCATATCTGTCTGGAAGCCCGAAATGCACTCCTTCATGTGGAAATCATTATACATGAGAAATACACCGGGAAAGACATGATAGAGCGTCATCATGCCTTCACCAGAGTTATCGCTTAAACGCATTACCTTGCAATCATCTGACTCGATCAAGTTTGAACATTGGGACCGTAATACATTTCTTGGAGCAGTTCCGGCATAGACGCTACCTCCTTTCTTTGGAGCATCCCTCCATATTAAATATTTTATCACAAGTCCGGCCCAAAAACTCAAAATCATGGGAAACAATGATGATAATTTTATTTTCATCATTCAACTTGCGGATCATGTCGCTCACTTCCAGCATACGATGATAGTCAAGCCCACTGGTCGGCTCGTCAAAGACAAGCACATCTTTGTCGGAGAGAATAGCGGTTGCCACCGCAAGGCGCTGTTTCTGACCTCCTGACAGGGCCATCGGATGGCGGTCTTTGAAATCCAGCAAATCAAAAGACCTGAGAATTTCTTCAATCCGCTCCGGCAGACAATCCGGCTGCGCCAGTTCACATTCGTTCCATACGCTGTCTGAAAAAAGCTGATGGTTCACATCCTGCATCACACAGAAGCTGGCCTTATTGCGCTGTTTTGCTTTCAGTGTTTGCCCGTCCAGCCGGACGGTTCCATTCACTTCTTTCAAAAGCCCGCACAGGCAGCGTGTCATCGTCGTTTTTCCGGCGCCGTTATGACCGACAATCCCCAACACTTCGCCCCGTTTTGCAGAAAAGCCAAGGCCGCTGAATACCGGCTGCTTATCAAAGGCACAGGAAAGGTTTTCTACGGATAAGCCTTCCTGCGCTCCTGACGGATCGGCGGGAGGCAGCTCCAGCACAGGATGGACAAGACTTCTAAGCCCCATCCTGATACGCTGCTCATCCGAAAGATTGCGAAACTCATTCCCAGAAAATATCTGAACGATTTTCCCCTTTTGAATGAAGATTGCCCGGTCAATCAGATCCATCAGGAAATATAGGCGGTGTTCGGCAATAACAACCGTCCGCCCTTCTTTTTTGATCTGGATAATCTGCTGGCGTAAGGTGTCAATCGCACCAGCATCCAGATTTGCCGTCGGCTCGTCCAATACAAAAATGGACGGGTTCATGGCATATACAGAGGCAAATGCAAGACTTTGTTTTTCTCCGCCTGACATAGAAAAGATATTACGGCCCAGCAGTGACTGTATTTTCAGAGCAGAAACCGTAGCATCATATCGCTCTTTGATTTTCCTTGCTCAACGCCTGCGTTTTCCAAACCAAAAGTAATCTCGCTGTCAGAATCTATATTGAAGAACTGCGATTTTGGGTTTTGGAACACGGAACCAACCTGTTCTGCCAAACGGTACATTTCTGTTTGAGCTACATTCATACCGTTTACAATCGTTGTACCAGATAAGGTTCCGCCCTCGACAAAATGAGGAATCAGACCGTTAATAAGTTTTGTTATGGTTGTCTTACCACAGCCTGATTCACCAGTAAGAACAATGCACTCGCCCTGCTGAATGTTCAGGTCTATATGAGAAAGCGTCCCCTGCGATTTCTCATATTCAAAAGATACATTTTGAATTTCAATCATAGGAAACACCTCCTTATCCTACCATAATGGAAACTACGCAAAAAGCAACGCCTATTGCCAAACACACAAAGTCCTGCACGCCGAATTTCATTTCAATCATGCTTGTCTTAGGAGCAGGATTTTCAATCCCCCGCGTAACAGCGGCGGCGGATAATTCTTCCGCTGTTGTTGTGGCAGAGATCATTGTAGGCACCAGTAAGCATTCAAATTTTTTGTACTCCATGAATATTACGGAGCTTCATGGCATCCCGGATATAGCCGGTTTCTTCTTTTAAAGCCGGAAAATATCGGACAGTTACAGACAAAGGAATAATCAATCCCTGCGGGATATGCCATTTCCGAAGTGCAACCATCAATTCCCGGACGCGTTTTCTGTAATACCATTGTACCGACAATCAAACAAGGGAAAATCTTTCTTGCATAAGATACAATGATTGTGAAGCTGCTGGCTAAAATTTTCGGTCCGTTTGGAAATACATAGTATTGTAGCGCCAGACAAATTCCAAATGCGATTGCCAGTTTGCCTGCGGATTTTTGGCATCCGCAGGCAACGATCAGTAGGAGCAGAAAAATAACCCATGTAATTTCAACCCATACGGAGTGCTGGGTAAAGGCCACAATATTTGCCAGCACCAATAAAAGCAATTCCGTCCGTGGATCGAACCTTAATGTATGTTTTTTGCCCTCCCCATTCATCACACAATTCCTGCCTTTACAAAGTGCTTTTTGAACAGACCTCTGGCAATAAATGCGCCGATGATACCACCGATGATTGGAGCAACAAACAGAACGATTAGCATTGCATTGGATGACAGAGCTTCAACTGCCGCAACATAATCAGCGGGCATTCCCTGTTCTGTAATCTGTGCCAAGAAATCGGCCTTAAACAACCAGATGGGAAGGGGAGAACCAACCATCCCCAGAGAAAAAATCACATAGGCAATCGAATTTCCCTTGAAGCTGTTATACTTAGTCACCATTCGGACAACTTCAGCCAAAATGCAAGTAGAAGCCATCGAGATCAGGATCACCAGGGTAAATTGTCCTGTGGCAAAATAGATAAGAGCCGTGATAAGCCCCATCAGGAAAACTGCACCCGGTTTTTGAACCTTTGCGACCATCAGCATAAAGGGAATGCCTGCAAACACAGCGATAAAGCCAGGCATCAGCATCCAAAGAACAGGGTGAATACCTCCCAGAAGCATAAAGGCAAAGTTGATGACAAAGTAGATTGCGGAAAAGATACCGATGGTAATAAGGTCTTTTCCTTTCAGTTTTTTGTCCGTACTCACTTCAGACATTGAAAATTCCTCCTTTTAGTTAGGGCTTGCTAACTCATAGACTTTTTGAAAGCGCCCTTCGGCGTTTTCAGTAACTATTATAGCAGACTTGAAAAGTCTTTTCCGCTCCAATCGGCCTTTTTTGTTCCAACCAGACGCCTTCTTTTTATTTGAATTTTGCTTGAGTGAATTTCTTTATTTTTATGAAATTTGTGTTTTTATTTTATTCTGCCTAAGCCATTTCTCTTGTTAAGGATTGTAGTATTAGTAGAGGGAGAATACGAGGAAAGAGTTACGGTAGCAAGCATAGGGAGTGTAGCCACTCCCGGCAGAAATGCTTGCTGGGGAGTACCCCAGACCCCCAAGAAACGAGGTGAAACTATGACGAACCGAACCCGAAAAATTGTTCTGCGTGTTCCCGTGACGCCGGAGGAACAGGAACTTATCCGGCAGAAGATGGCTCTGCTGCACACACGGAATTTTTCTGCCTACGCCCGGAAGATGCTGATAGATGGTTATGTTGTCCACATCGACACCACCGACATCCGGGCGCAGACCGCCGAATTGCAGAAGATTGGTGTCAACGTCAATCAGATCGCGCGGCGGCTGAACAGCATGGGGCCGCTGTACACACAAGATGTTGCGGACATCAAAGGAGCGCTGGCACAGATATGGCAGTTACAAAGATACATCCTATCAAGTCAACGCTGAAAAAGGCACTGGACTACATCGAGAATCCAGCCAAGACGGATGAAAAAATGCTGGTGTCCTCCTTTGCCTGCTCCTATGAAACCGCCGACATCGAATTTGAACTGCTGCTATCACAAGCCATGCAGAAAGGCAACAATCTGGCCCACCACCTGATGCAGTCTTTTGCGCCGGGAGAAACCACGCCGGAGCAGGCCCACGAGATCGGCCGGCAGCTTGCAGATGAAGTCCTGCAAGGCAAATACTCGTATGTACTGACCACGCACATTGACAAGGGGCACGTCCACAACCACATTATCTTTTGCGCCGTGGACATGGTGAACCAGCGGAAGTATGTTTCCAACCGGCGGAGCTATGCCTACATCCGGCGCACCAGTGACCGACTTTGCAAGGAACACGGCCTGTCCGTGGTAATGCCCGGTCAAGACCGAGGCAAGAGCTACGCCGAGTGGGACGCGCACCGAAAAGGCACGAGCTGGAAGCGAAGCTGAAAGCTGCCATAGATACCACCATCCCGCAGGCCAAGGATTTTGACGATTTTCTGCGGCTCTGCAGGAGCAAAGCTATGAGGTCAAGAGGGGCAAGTATGTGTCGTTCCGTGCGCCCGGACAGGAACGGTTCACCCGCTGCAAAACGCTGGGAGAAACCTATACCGAGGAAGCCATCATCGAACGCATCAAAGGGCGGTTCGTGGAGCGAAAGCCCAAGGAAAACCGCAAAATTTCTCTGCGGATTGATTTGGAAAACAGCATCAAGGCCCAGCAGTCCGCAGGGTATGAGAAGTGGGCAAAACTCCACAATCTGAAACAGGCGGCCCGGACGCTGAACTTCCTGACCGAGCATGAAATCGAAAGCTACCCGGATTTGGAAAGCCGGGTGGCCGAGATCACCGCCGCCAGCACCGAAGCTGCCGCCGCATTGAAAGCAGCAGAGCGCCGGCTTGCAGAAATGGCCGTGCTGATAAAGGATGTCACCACCTGTAAGGAACTGCACCCACTGTTGCAGGAGTATCAGCGGGCTGCTGACAAAAAGCAGTTCCGACGTAAGCATGAAGGAACCTTGATTCTCTATGAAGCAGCGGCGAAAGCTCTAAAAGAGCAGGGCTTTCAAAAGCTGCCCGACCTCTACGCCCTGAAAAACGAGTATAAGCAACTGGCCGAGCAGAAAGACCAGATGCAGCGGCAGTACAATGATGCCAAACGCCAGATGCAGGAGTATGGCATTATAAAGCAGAATGTGGACGGCATTCTGCGGACAGCACCGGGAAAGGAGCAGATGCAGGAACGGTAAATCTGCACAAAATATTGGTTGGATTTTTGAACTACAAACGCTTAGACCGGGTGGCGTTTCCACCCGAAATCATGTAAAATAGAACCAGACAACGAAAGCGAGGAACCCTCTATGGCAGAAGTGAACGATAACAGCTCTATCCAGCTTTTTGAAGATCAGAAAATCCGTACTGCATGGGATGCAGAAAAGGAAGAATGGTATTTTGCCATCGTTGATGTGATTGCTGTTCTGACTGACAGCGCAGACCCACAGAACTATTGGCGCGTTCTAAAAAAGCGTCTTAAAGACGAAGGAAATGAAACCATTACAAATTGTAATGGTTTGAAAATGACCGCTCCTGACGGCAAAAAGCGCAAAACGGATGTCGCTAACACTGAACAGCTCCTGCGCATCATCCAGTCAATCCCATCTCCGAAAGCTGAGCCGTTCAAGGCATGGCTGGCAATGGTGGGCAAGGAACGCATCGAGGAAACCATCGACCCGGAACAGGCCATCGACCGCGCACTTGATACCTATTTGAAAAAAGGCTACTCCGAAGAATGGATTCACCAGCGACTTTTGGCAATCCGCATCCGCAACGAACTGACGGATGAATGGAAGAAGCGCGGAGTACAAAAGGGCAAGGAGTATGCTATCCTGACCGATGAAATCTCCCGCGCATGGTCTGGCATGACCACAGGGCAGTACAAGCGGCTGAAAGGTCTGACGAAAGAAAATCTCCGGGACAATATGACTGATTTGGAACTTGTGCTGACCATGCTGGCGGAAGCCTCCACCACGGATATTTCCAAAACTGCAAAGCCACAGACCTTTGAAGAAAACAAGCAGGTTGCCAAACGCGGCGGCAAGGTGGCCGGCATTGCGCGGCAGGCTCTTGAAGCGGAAACCGGCAAGCCTGTTATCACAGAAAAGAATGCGTTTGACTTCCAGCAGCTTGTGACCGACATTGTAGAAGATGCCGCCGAACTGCCGGAAAATCCCACCGAGAAAAAAGATAAAGACTGATACATGAAAAATAGCCGGACACAGCAGCCACAAGGCCACCGTGTCCGGCTATTTCTGTTCTGACAATGGCACATTACTTTTGCTGAAAATAATGTGCCATTGTCAAGATGGCGGTATTATTCACCCGTGAAATCAAACCTCTGCCCGTCAAAGTCAGCATCGGTCATACGCTCCAACTTTGCAATGGTACCGTTTGCCAGCCGCCGCATTTCCGTGTTCATACCCGGCAGAGCGGTCAGCATTCGCGCCATCGTGCGGCGGCGGTCAGAGGTGTGGTACATACAGATCAAATTTTCTTCTTCCACGCTGAAATTCATGGTCAGACCTCCATTTCGTGTTGTTTGCTGCGGGCCGTTGCCTTTTTCGGGCTGGCGGCCTGTTTTGTTTCGGAAAGCTGCTTGCGGACGGAAGCACGGGGCTTATGGATGCCTTATCTCGGTTCTCGTTTTTGTCAATCAGCGCGTAGATACCGAAACGGTCTTTCACGCTGGACAGGTGCAGGGATTTGTACGGCAGCATGGCAAGCAACTGATCCGTGTCCCGGCTGGATGCCAGCTTGGTGAAGTAGGGTGACACCTCCACCATAAAATGATTCTTGTCCGGGCTGTTGGGAGCAGCCAGCCGCTTCATACCGGCCACAATGCGCTGTGCCTCGGCTCGATCAGCCCGGTGTGCAGTGCCGCAAGGTGTTCTTTGAAATCACCAGGCTGTGCAGATTCCCGACTGCGCTGCTCCTGCCGGATGGCTGTTTGCAGAAGTTTCGGGTCACGGGGCTGCATTTCATACCGCACGAACTCTCCAAAATATTTGTCCGAGCGGCTGTCGAAATGCTCTTTGGGGCCAATCTCCCGCATCCCGCTTTCGTAGATCAGACGGTTGGCACCCACGGGCAGAGCGGCATCCCGGATATGCTGGAAATGCTGCTGGTAGTCCAGTTCATACAGATTGCCTTGCACGGTTCCGTTGGCCGCACCGGTCAACTCCACCGCATAGGCAAGAATCCTGTCATGGGTCTGTTCACCGCAAAATTTCCATGTATTGTAGGCTTGGGTATCTTTGAGCAGCACATCCCGTTCCCGGAAGCAGAATGTTCCAGATGGTCGGGACAGCCACAACAGCAGCTTATCTTCCGGCTGGTCGCTGCGGGCCGCCTCCCGCAGCATCTTGATGTCATAGACAAAATCGCTCTGATAGTATGCAGTGTTCTGGTGCATAATGGCTTCCAGCGCAGCGATCACGTCCATATTTTCAAACTTCTGCACGGTTTACACCTCCAATTCCTTTGACTTTTCCTGTGGCTGTGTTTGCTTGCTCTGTTCCTTTTTTGCGGCATCCAGTTGTGCCCGGATAGACGGCTTTTTCGGTTTGGCTGCGCGGAATTTCTTGGCTTTCGGTGCCTTTTCTTCGGCCTTGACTGCAGCGGCAAGGTCTGTCAAAGAAATTTGTTCCCCGGCCTTTGCTTTGGCCTCCAACTCGCCCAGAGAGGGCGCATTGTTCAACACACCATCAATCATATTTTCGTTTTGTTCGGTGGAAAGTTCTGCGGTGCGCAGCGGATTTTCCCTCAAGAACTCCGGCACCTGCTGGAAGCCACACTGTCGCAGTAGTGGGCGGTATCCTGCCCGTTCTGGTGCAGCACCACTACATCCGAAACAGACAGCGAGTGTCCCTTGAAATCTGCCGGATGGTCCACATTGAATGTACGGTAGATGTCCTCCAACGTGGTGCCAGCAGTCAGCGGCGCAGAGTAAACTTCTGCGTAGTTGGCCTTGTCCACAGTCCGGCCAGCGGCCTGCAGGCGGTCGTATGGCTCAAAACGGTAATCACGGGTGGAAGCCTCATTGCGCAGCTGGTAGATGGAAAAGCTGTCCTGCTGCGGTGCTTCAAAGCCTGCCGCTGCGTATTCCTCTACGGTCATTCCGGCAGCAGCCGCTTCCTGCGCGATCTCGGCCTGCACCTGTGCCTTGTAATCCTGCAAGCTCTGGTCAAAGTCAACCAGCTTGGGCGGTTCCGGCAAGTTGTACTGGCTTGGTTGAGCAGTGGGCGGCAGTCCTGCACATAGGCCACGACTGCATTGTAATAGGCCGTTTGTTCCGGCAAAATGTTCTGTCCCTCCCGCAAAGCGGCGGTGGCTGCCTGCTCCATGGCCGAAAGATTGCAATGTTGCTTGAGGTACGGGATAAACTCGGTCAGCACCATTTCCCGATCTGCCTTGTCTTGTTCCCATGCTTCCGGGCCTTTGTTGTGCAGAACAATTTTCCAGTTCTCGTCCTTGGCGTAGTATTCGTGGTAGTTCTGGATATGTTGAACCAAAGAACCCTCTCCGTCACCAAAATCCTGCCGTCCCTCGTAGTTATCGGGCTGGCCGTTCAGGGTAAAATCAATACGGAATGCGGTCTTGTCGTACCAGCCGCCCGTGTAGCCGTCCTTTTCCCGGTCCGTGTGCTGGGCGGTGTCCAGTTCTTCAAAGACGCGGTTTGCCACGGACAGCGGCATGATTTCGCCGTCCTGCAGCTTGTCGCTTTCGCTCCAAAGAATTGTGACCGTAGGTTCTGCGGCGGGGTCAGGAATTTTAGCAGGTTCGGGAAGTTCATTCGCTTTTTCTGTCGCCTCTTGGAACACCGCCAGCTTATCACCCAGCATAACTTCTGACACTTTAGCTGTCTGCCCCAGCAGAGCAAGAGCTTCCTCTCCGGCATCCGGCAGGGTCAGACCGGGTGTGTCCAGTTGGCCGCCGTCCAAAGCCTTATTATCCGGGCCATACAGGGTGTAGTCATAGCCGGAATCGCAGGTCTGGATGAATAAAATATTGCCGTTGTCCAGCGCAAATGCAGCCTCCTGTGCAGTGGAAAGTTCTGTTTCCCGCTGCTGGCGCAGTTCTGCAGATGTTCGTCCAGCGCGGAGATCAGTTCATGGGACGCATTGCGGATAATTTCCAGAGAGGCTTTCAGCTCGGCCAGTTCCCGGCCGGAACTCCACCCGGCCACATAACCAAAGGAATACTCGGATGTGTCCAGCCGTAGTACTGGCAGACGGCATAGGCCACACTTCGGCCTGCACCTCGCGGGTGCGGCTGTCCGGGCGGTTGGCCTGTTCCGGGTC
>ENA-OQLB01000334-OQLB01000334.1-human-gut-metagenome-genome-assembly--contig:-NODE-334-length-27440-cov-2.796617_pt1 | contig 27440 bp, 37 predicted proteins | sample MGYA00242656_ERZ504813 | MGnify/ENA primary metagenome ERZ504813 (study PRJEB26092, sample SAMD00036388) | human gut metagenome | host: Homo sapiens | study: EMG produced TPA metagenomics assembly of... | reverse complement strand
TTTGAGAAGGATTATCCCTCCTTTGAAGCCTTCTCCAAGGCGATTGCCGAGTATATTGACTATTACAATAACAGCAGAATCCAAGCTAAAACAAAATGGATGCCTCCCTCTAAATTCAGAGAAGCATATGATGGAAGGTTAATTATTCATTTTTGAGCCAGTGTCCAGAAAACCGGGTACATATCAGAAACCGGGGGCGTTTTGTGTATGACTGCTCCTTGCAAACGCCGCCCATTCGTTCTATATGACAAGGCAAAGCTGCCGGAATTCTATTTGCAGGAAGAAAATTTGGAGAAGATCATTGCGGAGATGGGGTAAAACACACTGGAAATTCACAAATAACGCATCATCGTTACTCCGAACACTCTGCAATTTTGGCACCCGCTCGGGCTGCCATCAAAAATCCCAGAGCGTAAGGATCTTGCAACAGCTCTCCGTTAAAAATCAAGGATAAAACAAGGCTCACCGTCAATTTTGGCGGTGGGCCTTATTTGTTTGCTCATGTATGAGGTGAATTGCGTTTAACACGGGGCCGCTTCCCAGAAGCATCACAGATACACCTCCACGGTCAGGTCGGTCCACGCTGCGCGGCGGAACTGGTGGGGCATCTTGTTGGCTTCCCGGTAGTGTTTGGCGGTTTCAAAGTCGATGGTGAAGGTGAGGATGGGCTTTTCCGATACAGCCATCAGATCGATCAATGATGCTTCTTCCCCACGTTCAAGATTGCGGAGATGGCGGTCACTGGTGTTCAGTTTTACAGCCAGTTCTTCCTGCGTCATGCCGTTGGCCTTGCGCAGGTGCTGGATACGTTTGCCGGTGGCGTAAGAATCAAAGTACATAAGCCAGCCCTCCGACCACAGAGCAGCGCAGCCAATCGCCGCACCACAGGGCCGGGGAACAGACAGACGATCGGCGGCAGCTTACTTGAGCGCCGGGGCCAGGTTTGTACTCGATCCATTTCTTTTTCAGGATTCTTCGTCCTTTCTTTGGCGATGATGGCAAGGTGGGCGCAGCACCGACCACCGATCAATGACCTGCATCTGCTGGGGCGTAAGTACTACCGGGACAGACTCACTTCCCTCTGCCTTTGCAAAAAACTCGGAAAGCGTGATCTGAAAAGCATCTCAGATCTTCACAAGCGAAGGAATGGACGGGAGCGCAAAGGTCTGAAGTCCCCAAGCGTCCAACTTACAACAAAAATGAGACAGGCGACCCACCTTTCGGGAAGCCTGTCTCATTTTTCCGTTGGGGGCTATCTGCGTTGCTGAGAAACAGCCCGGTTTGGAAACTCAGTGCTCGAAGGAGAACGGGAGGATCACTTAAAGGCTGATATCCTTTCCGCCATTGAGCTTGCTGAAGGCCAGCAGGGAAATGACGGTCAGGATGGTCATGATGGTGGACAATGCGGCTGCAGTGCCGTAGTTGCCGCGGATGACCTCGGTATAGATTGCGACTGTCAGGGTCTTGGTCTTGCCGGTATACAGGATGATTGCGGTGGACAGTTCACTGATCATGGTGACCCAGCTCAGGATAGCACCAGAGATGATGCCGGAAGCCATCATGGGAACCGTGATGCGGAAGAATGCCTTCATCTTGGAAGCGCCCAGCGAGATGGCAGCTTCCTCAATGCTCATGGGGATCTGCTGCAGGATAGCCACCGACGAGCGGATGGTATAGGGCAGACGCCGGATGATGAGGGCTACTACCATGATGAGCATGGTGCCGCTGATGAGGAGCGGGGGCTTATTGAAGCCGATGAGCAGCGCGATGCCAAGGACCGTGCCGGGCACGATGTAGGGGATCATCGAGAGGATGTCCACCACGTTGGTCAGGGCATTGCGGCGGCGCACCACCAGATAAGCGATGAGAACAGCCAGCAGCACGATGACGACCAGTGCCAGCAGGGGGATGATGATGGTATTCTGAATGCTGCGACCCAGCTTGCCGATGGCGGTCTGATAGCTCTGCAGCGAGTAGCCGTCCACAAAGATCTTACCCTGCGTGTTCTTGAACGAGGTGTAGATGACGTAGGCCTGCGGCATGATGGCGATGCCACTACAAGGTAGACGACCAGATGCACCAGAGCGTTGATGCCCTTGCGGGCCTCCCGCTCCTCCACGGGGTGCATACTGTTCAGAGCGAAGGCGTTCTTGTTGGAAACGTACTTCTGGACGAGGAACACCAGCGTGGTGATGACGATAGCGATGACGGCGATAGCGGCTGCAAAGCCGTCGCTGCCGCCAACTCGTTGATGAACTCGGTGTAAAGGACAACAGGGAAGGTACGGTAGCCCTCACCGATCAGCATCGGGGTGCCGAAGTCTGCAAAGGAGCGCATGAACACCAGCAGAGCCGCAGCCAGCAGGGTGGGCATGATCAGGGGCACGACCACTTTGAAGAAGCAGGCAATGCCAGAGCATCCGAGGTTTTCCGCCGCTCGATGAGGGAGTTGTCGATGTTCTTCAGTGCACCCTTGGCGTAGAGGAACACCAGCGGGAACAGCTGGAGCGTCATGACCAGCACGATGCCGCCGAAGCCGTAGATGTCCGGGATGGCGATGCCGAGGTTTTTGAAGAAGGTGGTGATGATACCGCTGCGGCCCAGCAGCAGGATCCATGAGTAGGCACCGATGAAGGGAGCCGACATAGATGCCACCACAATGAGGATATTCAGCACCGGCTTGCCTTGATCTTAAAGATCGTGAACAGGTATGCCAGTGGGGTGCCAATGGCGATGGAGAGCACCGTCGCTGTGATGGACACCTTGAAGCTGTTGATCAGGGTATCGAAATAGTAGCTCTTGGAAAAGAACTTCGTGAAATAAGCCAGCGTGAAGCCGCCGGTGTCGGGGTCCAGCACAGACTGGCGGATCAGGTATGCCATCGGGTAAAGCAGGAACAGTGCATAGAGTGCGATGGTCCCCAGCGTAATGGCTCCCCAGACATCAAGACGGAACTTATTATTGTTTTTCATAAGCGTCGCTCCTGATGAGATTGGTGCCGCCGTCCTTGGTAAAGACGTTGATCTTCTCTTTCTTGACCTTCAGCAGCACCTTCTCGCCCTTCTTGAGGCCCTCGCCAATGGAGGACTCCTCTACGATCTCCACCGAGTCGCCCTGATCGGTGTCAATGGTGTAGTGGGTGTTGAGACCGAGGTAGGTACACTCCTGCACGGTGCCGTGGATGCCTCGGTGCCGTCCTTGCAGATAATGAACTCCTCCGGGCGGATGGAACAGCGCACATCCTGCTCGGCAGCCTTGTCCAGAGCGTCGATGTGCTCATGGTAGCCGTCGGCAAAGGTGATGATGCCGTCCTTGACGTGGGCATTCACGATGTTGGTGCGGCCGATAAAGGTGGCAACGAAGACATTCTTCGGGCGCTGGTAGATGTCGCGGGGAGTGCCAACGTGCTGGATGACGCCGTCCTTCATAACGGCGATACGGTCGCTGATGGCCATTGCCTCTTCCTGATCGTGGGTGACATACACGGTGGTGATGCCAACGCTCTTCTGGGTGTGGCGGATGACGCTGCGCATCTCGACACGGAGCTTTGCGTCCAGATTGGAAAGCGGCTCGTCCATCAGCAGCACATCCGGCGAGATAACCAGTGCGCGAGCCAGTGCGATACGCTGCTGCTGACCGCCGGAAAGCTGGTTGGGCATACGGTCGGCATACTGCATGATCTGCATCAGGTTCAGAAACTCATCCGTCCGCTTCTTGATCTCAGCCTTGTCCACCTTGCGGTTTTTCAGACCGAAGGCCACATTGTCCCGGACGGAGAGGTTCGGGAAGATGGCATAGTTCTGGAACACCATGCCGATGTTGCGCTTGCTGGGGTCCATATCGTTGATGCGCTTCTCGTTGAAGAAGATGTCGCCGCCCTCAATGGAGTTGAAGCCTGCGATCATACGGAGAAGAGTGGTCTTGCCGCAGCCGGAGGGACCCAGCAGGGTGAACAGCTCACCATCTCCGATCTCCAGATCCAGGTCCGGGATGACCGTATTATTCCCGTAGCGCTTTACTGCGTCTTTGACTGATATTCTGCTCATACTAGCCTCCTGCTGCCCTTTGAATTACTTGCTCTGCAGATCGGTGAAGATCTCAGTGTACTTGTCCACCAGCTCCGACTTGTGGGCGCTGACGTAGGGAATGTCCTCTTCGATGACATTGATGTCTGCCATCGGGGTCATGGCATCGTTGGTGGCAGCGTCCTTCATAACAGGACGGTTGGTCAGGGTGCTGCCCCAGATGTTCTGTACTTCCTCGCTCAGGATGAAGTCGATGAACAGCTTGGCATTGTCCATGTTCTTTGCGCCCTTGATGATGGTGGCGGAAGCAGGAAGGAAGACAGTACCCTCCTTCATGTAAACGATCTTGACAGGCGCGCGTCCAGAACCAGCTGAGCACAGGTCCTCATAGGACAGACCCACCACATACTCGCCATCGGCAACTCCCTTGTAAACGCCGCTGGAGCTTTCGCAGATCTTGCCGTCCACATTCTCAAACAGGTCGTGGACGTACTGCCATGCCTTATCGTCCTCGTAGCCGCCCATTGCAAGCAGCATATTGGTCAGGTGTGCGAAAGCGGAAGAGGAGTTGGCGGGGTCGGCAGTGGCGATCTTGCCCTTCAGGGCCGGGTTCAGCAGATCCTCGTAGCCTCGATCTTGATGTCGCCGAGGAGGTCGGTGTTGACGATGAGGACGCTGCCGTCCAGCACATTGCCGGTGATGAAGCCGCACTTGTTCTTGTAGGCGTCGATGACGTTTGCGTCGTTGGCGGAAACATACGGCTCCCACAGGTCCTCGTTGGTGTACATCAGCGACCAGGAGCCGCCGAACAGGACATCTGCGTAGGGATCGTTCTTTTCGGACTGGATACGCTTGACCAGTTCGCCGGTGCCGGCCTGGATCAGCTCGACATTGACGCCGTATTTCTCCTCAAACAGAGGAATGGTGGCGTTCAGCAGGCCCTCAGAGTTGGGCGAGTAGATCACGAGGTCGCCGCCGCCCTGTGCGGCAGAACCAGAAGCGGCAGTGGAAGCAGCGGTAGAACCGGCAGAAGAGGTGCTGGCGGAGGAGCCGCCGCAAGCGCTCAGAGCAGCAGAAGCTGCGATAACACCGGTAGCCATCAGGAACGAACGACGAGAAATCTTTTTCATAGTAAAAACCTCCATTTTTTACCTGAAACCTTTCGATAGTCCCATTTTAATGCTTCTAGCACAAAAATAATACTCAAATTGCAGAACAAATGGAAAAATACCGAACAGCGGCTGTCCGGTATTTTTTCATAGACACTTATTTCAAGGTGTTCTGGTACTCCCGCACCGAGCAGCCCATGTATTTTTTGAAAACGTGGTTAAAATATTTGTACTCACCAATGCCGCACTCCCAGCCGATCTGGGAGATGGGCAGTTTTCCCTTCCGGATGAGTTCCAGAGCGTTCTGGATACGGCAGCGGTTGAGGTAGTCAATGACCGTTGTGCCAAGCTCTTTCTGAAACTTCTGGTTGATGTACCGCTCCGAGTAGTGGAACTGTTCCTGAAGGTCAGCAAGTGTTATCTTGCTCCGGTAATTCTCTTTCAGATAGGCTACGATGCGCAGCACCAGCGGTCAGTGACCTTATCTTCGCTTAATGGCGGCAGAGCTGTCCGGCTGCGGACGGCCTCTGCCTCGTCTCCCGCTGTTGGAGGTACTGGTTATCCCCCGCAAGGCGGACAGCCTTCTCCAGCGCAGTACGCATCTCGTCCATGTCGAGAGGCTTGAGCACATAATCCGATACGCCGCTCCGGATAGCCTGCTGGGCGTACTCAAACTCCGAGTAGCCTGTCAGGATGATGGCGATATAGTTGAATTTCTCCCGGGTGTCGGCGATCATCTCAAGACCGTTTTTTACCGGCATGGTAATGTCGGTAATGACGATGTCAGGCTGCAGTTCAGCGATCTTTTCTTCACCTGCCGCCCCATTCTCTGCCTCGCCCACCACCGAGCAGCCGCACTCCTCCCACGGTACCGAGTAGCGAATGCCCTTGCGGATGATCTCTTCATCTTCTACAAGCAGAACGCGATACATGGTTTACATTCCTCCCAGCCGGAGCTTGAGTTTCACCGTGAAGCCTTCGCCCTCGGTGCTGTCGATGGTCAGTCCGCTGTCACCGCCGTAGCCCAGCCAGATGCGACGGTTGATGTTCTGCAGACCATTGTGCTCGATGTTCACTTCATCCGAGCGCAGGATGTCTCGCAGCTGTTCCAGCATGGTCTCGTCCACGCCTCCGCCGTTGTCCTCTACCGTGAAATAGAGTGCATCCTCCCCCAGCCAGCCCCGTACCCTTATATGGATGCGTGGCTTCTTCTGGAATCCATATTTGATGCTGTTTTCCAGCAAGGGCTGTAAAAGCAGCTTCGGGATGATGAACTCCATGCAGGCGTCGTCGATGTCGATCTCGTAGGAGAAATTCGCACCGAAGCGGGTGGACTGGATCACAAGGTAATCCTGCAGATAGTTCAGATCATCTTTAGCAGGGACATTGTGCTTTGTGTTGTTGATGCTGTAGCGCAGGATGCCGATAAACCGCCCGATCAGCTGCTGGGCTCGCTGGGGGTCTGTCGGGATAAGATAGCGGATATTGTCCAGCGTATTATAAATAAAGTGGGGATTGATCTGCGCCTGAAGATTCTGCATCTCCATCCGGTTGTTCACCTCGGCAAGAGCGATGTTGCGCTGGCTCAGCTCTTGAATGCTGCGAACCATCTTGTTGACCTGATGGGCGATCTCATCGATCTCATCGCCGGTGTCGATCTCGATGATGTGATCAGGGTCCTCCTTGCGGATGATGCGGATCTCCCGCACGAGAGTGTCCACCGACTTTACCATCTGCTCAGTCATAGCGTGCATGATACGGACGAACATTGCTGCCCAACTCAGTCCCAGCAGTACGATCAGGAGCAGACCCACGAGGAGATAACTGTAATTCGTGGGCGAGTAGATGAAGGAGTAAGCCAACACCGTGCCGTTTTCCAGCGAGCGGCTGCTGCGCAGATAGCGGTTCCCGTTCACCCGCACATACTGCGCCGCATCGGCGGGCAGATACTTGTTAGCGTTCTTCTGGGAGAGGAAGGAGGAGTTTGAACAGGTAATGACATCACCGTTGGATTTGGTGAGGATAGCATCGTACTGGTACTGGCCGAACAGTTTTGTCCAGTCGTTCTCATTCAGATAACTGCCGCAGCACCCTGATATTCGCCATCCCGGTAGAGCGGATGGATCATAACGTATTCTGAGCTGTTGGCCCGGAAGTGGTAGACCGTGGTGTAGACGGTCCGCATAAGATGGCAGGCGTTGTCCACGGCGATGCCGTTGAATTCCTGCCGGTGGAGATTCATCTCTCCCTCCGAAAAGGTCGTGAACCGAACCTTTCCCTCAGAGTCGGTAAGGATGAGCTGTATCTCCACAAGAGCCGAGACGTTGTACTGGCTGATAAGATAACGCAGGCTGTCCTGGTCCTTCCGCAGCTCGGAGAGGAACAGCTCGGTGTGTCCAGCGTCCAGCAGAAAGGCTGACGTGTTATCGTACACCTCATGGAAGGTGGAGGCGACACTCTCCAGATGGTCTTCCCGCCGGGCGTTCTGGCTGAGAGTATTCACAGCAGCGATCGCAATGCAGAACAAAAGACATCCCAGCAGCAGGCTTGAGATCAGCCTACGGGAGACGCTCTGCTCCAGCTCCTGCTGAAAGCGGCTCTTTTTGTAGGTGCGATCGCGGTGACGATGATCCATACTTTTTTCGCTCCTGCTCTTCGACAAACTTTGCCATACGTCGATTATAATGCCTTGGATCAGATGAGTCAACGGGCGTGCTGCGGTCATTTTTACTGCATAACACAAAAAACTGCCCGGAACGACCTTCTCCTATCGTTCCGGGCAGTTTTGGCAGTACATGGAAAAGAACTTTTTACAGCATTTTCACGGTCAGAGCCTCGCTGGTGAGGTCCTGCGCGGTGTTGCTATGGGCAGGGTCATCCAGCATATACCGCAGCACCAGAACTTCGCCTACATAGAGGAATGCTGCCTTGATGGGGATGCTGCCGGAGTCCAGCGGCTTTCCTGTGCGCCGCAGAGAAGGACGACATCCGCGAGCAATGCGCCGGGGGAGTCCTCGTAATGGGTCAGGAGGATGATCTTTGCCCCGGCGGCTGGCGGTGCGCAGTGTCTCCATCATGTCGCGGGTCGCGCCGGAGTAGGAAACGAAGAGCACAACGTCGGCCTCGTTCATCAGACTGGCAGTCAGCAGCTGTAAATGGCTGTCGCCCGCGGTGCGAAACTTGGTGGAAAGGCTGGCGAAGCGGGCGCAGATGTCGTTTGCCAGGAGCATACTGCCGCCCTGTCCGAGGCAGAACACCTGCCTGGCCTCCTGCATCAGGTGTACGGCTCGTCCACGGCCTCGGTAGAGAGAGCGTTCTGGGTGCCGTTGATGGCGGTGAGGAAACGGGCGTATGCGTGCTCGCAAAGTTCTGCGGTGGTGGCACCGGGCTGAAGCTCCCTCTGGCTGGAGGGTGTGCCGGTGGCATTGGCCTGCGCCAGCGCAATGCGCATCTCATGGTAGCCGTCGAACCCCAAAGCTCGGCAGAACCGGAACACTGTCGCCTCGGCGACATTGCACTCCCGGGCCAGCGAGGAAATGGAGAGATACTGCGCTTCGTCCGCATGCTGCAGCAGGTAGTCGGCGACCGCATGGCCGGATCTGGTCAGCTGGTCCTGTCGTTGATGCAGCAATTCCCAAAAATTTGTACCCATGGTCAAGCTCCTTCGAGCAGGCTGCAATGCCCGCACTATTCCTTATGCTTTCTTTTGCCCCCTTCCGCTGCACAGGGAAGGGGGCATTTTTTATAAAAAAAGTATAAAAGAAGTTTGGCCGCTTGACAAGTGTGCCTTTCGCCATAATTCGGAAGAAAAAGCTGTGCAGAGCATCCAAAAAACAAGGAAAAGTACGACTTATTACTGAAAATAAATTTCAAAACTGCGGCAAGAAGAACGAAAATGATTTTCAAACTGAAAATGACAAACTGCGCAGAAATGATTACAAAACGGCTACAACTGGCGTCAAAATTGGTGAAAGTGGCCAAAATCTGGCTGGTATCCCAGATATTTGTGCGGAATAGACAAGAAAACTTTCTGAAAATTGTATATGCGACCGATGGACAAGATGAAAGAAGTTTTCTATAATAAGGCCAACAAGAGCGGTCAGGATGAAGGACCGCCGATATGATGATAGGTAAGGAGAACTTATTATGAAGAACGCTATTTCTCGTCGCTCCTTCTTGAAGGCCGTTGGTATTATGAGCGCAGCGGGTGCGCTGGCTGCCTGCGGCGGCAAGTCCGCTTCTACCAGCATGGCAGCTTCTACCAGCATGGCGGCTTCTACTGCCGCTTCCGGCTCTGCATCCGGCGCAAGCATCAAGCTGTGGACATACCCCATCGGCGGCTGGGGCAAGGACGAGACCGTGCAGGAGCTCATCGCCAGCTTCAACGCAAAGTATCCTGACATTAAAGTGGCCGTTGAGTATCTCGACTACACCAACGGCGATGACCAGGTGAACACCGCCATCGAGGGCGGCAGCGCACCCGACCTCATCATGGAAGGCCCCGAGCGTCTGGTGGCCAACTGGGGCGCAAAGGGTGTCATGGCTCCGCTGAACGATTTGTGGACCGACGACGCCAAGAAGGACATTTACGAGTCCGTCAACTCCGCCTGCCACAACGACAAGGGCGACTACTACGAGTATCCCCTGTGCATGACCGCACACTGCATGGCCGTCAACATGACCAAGGTCAAGGAAGTGGGCGCTGACAAGTATCTCGACACCGATAAGCACACCTGGAGCACCGAAGGCTTCCTGAACACCGTTGACGCTCTGTACAAGGGCGGCTACGAGAACGTGGCAGCCGTCTACTGCGGCGGTCAGGGCGGCGACCAGGGTACCCGCGCTATTATCAATAATATGTACGGCGGCACCTTCACCGACGACGCTCACACCAAGTACACTGCAGACTCTGCCGAGAACATCAAGGCCATCCAGACCCTGTACGACACCGATGGCATCAACTTTGACGCTTCCATCGCCGGCGGCGACGAGATCACCCTGTTCCGCAACGGCACGCTGCAGATGGCTTTCTGCTGGAACATTGCCCAGCAGCTGAACGCCGACAACAACGACGCCGGCCTGACCAACGACGGCGACGAGATCATGCCCATGGCATTCCCGACTGCAAGCGGCGACCCGAAGCTCTGCGGCGGCATCTGGGGCTTCGGCGTCTTCGACAATGGCGATGAGCCAAGGTCAAGGCAGCCAAGACCTTCATTGAGTTCATCGCTGCTGACCCTGACCAGGTGAAGGACAGCGTTCTGGCTTCCACCTACTTCCCGGTCCGCGCCAGTGTGGGCGACATCTACGCCGACAACGCCATCATGAGCGAGTACACCAAGTTCATGGCCTATCTGGCGACTACTACCAGATCACTCCGGCTGGGCAACTGCCCGCACCGAGTGGTGGAACATGCTCCAGCGTGTAGGCACCGGCGAAGACGTTGCCACTTCCGTCGCAACCTTTGTCCAGAACGCCAACGCAGCCGCCAAAGCCTGAGCTTTTCTGCCTGAGGGCAAATAAGTAATGACGGCCCCTCCCTCGAACATCCCGGCGAGGGAGGGGCATTTTATGTAAGATAAGCACCCAATCAGAACGAAAGGTCTGGTGATTTCTTTGGCTGCAAAGACTGCAAGCATCAAAGAGCCGAAGCGCAGCAGCGCACTGGTTCGGCAGGAGACCATCGCTTCCTACCTGTTCCTTCTGCCCAGCCTCATCTTTTTTCTCGGCTTCGTCATTTACCCCATGATACTCTGCGTGGTCACGAGCTTTTTTGACTCGACCATGAACCGTGCCGACGTCTTTGTGGGTCTTGCCAACTACGCAGAGCTGTTCGCAGACCCCATCTTCATCGGCGCTTTGCGCAACACCTTCATCATCGTGGTCGTCTCGGTGCCTGTGACCTGTGCGTTCTCGCTGTGGGTCAGCTCAGCCATCGTCGATTTGCCCGAGTGGGCCACCAGCCTCTTCCGCTGCGTGTTCTACCTGCGGTCGTCACCGGCTCGGTGGCTGTCACCGTCGTGTGGAAGTGGATGTACAACAACTACTACGGCATCTTCAACTATCTGGCAAGGCTGTGGGCCTCATCGATAAAAACATCAACTGGCTGGGCGATGAAAAATACGCTCTGGCTGCATCATCCTCATCCTGCTGACTACTTCTGTCGGCCAGCCCATCGTGCTGTACGTTTCCGCACTGGGCAACGTAGACCAGTCCATCGTGGAAGCCGCTGAAGTGGACGGCGCCACCGATTTCCAGTGCTTCTGGCGCATCAAGTGGCCCGCCATCATGCCCACCACCCTGTACATCCTGGTCATCACGACTATCAACTCCTTCCAGTGCTTCGCGCTGATCCAGCTGCTGACCTCCGGCGGCCCCAACCACAGCACCGATACCATCATGTACTACATCTACTACACTGCATTCAAGCTCTACCGCTATGGTTACGGCAACGCAATGGGCGTTGTGCTGGCCGTTATCATCGCCATCCTGTCGGCTGTCCAGTTCAGGTTTGGCAGTCAGGATAATTAAAGGAGGTGCCGGGCAATGACTGCAACTGCAAAAAAACAGAAACCGTTGAAGCGTCACCCCAGCAAGCTGAAAAAGATGAGCGCTTACATGATACTGACGTTCATCCTTATCAGCATCGTGGCCGTGCTGTTCGCGTTCCCGCTGTACTGGATCATCACCGGTTCCTTTAAGACCGGCGCGGCCATCAACTCCACGACCCCCGAGTGGTGGCCCAGCCAGTGGGTGCTGACCAACTACCAGAAACTTTTCGCAGGCAAGAGCGCACCCCTGTGGCAGCTGGCCGTGCCCTTCAGCCGCTCTTTCAGCGCGGATGGAGAGCCGATCTATTTCTCCGTCGGCCCGACTGCTCCGGCCGCCCTGCGCTGGATGATCAACACTGTGTTCATGGCCGTCATGTCCATGATCCTCACCTGCATCACCGCCGCAATGGCAGGCTATGCGCTGGCAAAAAAGCGCTTCGTCGGCCGCAGGCTGCTCTTCACCCTCATCGTCTGCGCAATGGCCCTGCCCAAGCAGGTCATCCTCATCCCGCTGCTGCGTGAGATGAGCGCACTCAACCTCTATAACACCATCTGGGCCGTCATTTTCCCCATCGTGGGCTGGCCCTTCGGCGTCTTTTTGATGAAGCAGTTCAGTGAGGGCATCCCCACCGAGATGCTGGAGGCGGCCCGTATCGACGGTGCCAGCGAGGCGCGCACCTTCGTCAGCATCGTGCTCCCGATGGTCAAGCCGGGCATCGGCGCGCTGGCCATCTTTACCTTCATCAACAGCTGGAACGATTACTTCATGCAGCTCATCATGCTGTCCAGCACCAGCAACCTGACGATCTCGCTGGGCATCGCAAAGCTGCAGGCGGAGAACAGCACCGACTTCGGCTTATCATGGCAGGCGCCGCTCTGGCCGCTGTGCCGATCATCATCATCTTCCTTATCTTCCAGAAGTACTTCACCAAGGGCATCGCAATGGGTGCGGTCAAGGGCTAAAATCCCGACCGCCGCCTGCGAGCAAAGACTTCCCCCGGCCGGGGGAAGATGTCACGAAGTGACAAAAAGGGGAGTACAGGGAGGGATTTTTGGCGCCGCGGTCAGCAGGACGCGAGTGCCGCACCAAGGCACGAAGCGGACGCTGGGAACCGCAAGAGGGCGCTGCTGCCGTTTCCCGAACGGAGAGCGTGCAGGGCTTGAATTATCAGAAAGGATATGGACAAATGAAAGACATTACCAAGTATCAGGGCGTTATCCCGGCCTTCTATGCCTGCTACGACGCAGAGGGCAATATCTCCACCGAGGGCGTCAAGGCGCTGACCCGCCATCTGATTGCAAAGGGCGTCAAGGGCGTATATGTGGGCGGCTCCTCCGGTGAGTGCATCTATCAGCACGTCGATGAGCGCAAGGCCGTGCTGGAAGCCGTCATGAGTGAAGCCAAAGGCAAACTGACCGTCATCGCACACGTCGGCTGCAACAACACCGCCGACAGCGTCGAGCTGGCCCGCCACGCCGAGAGCGTGGGCGTGGACGCCGTTGCATCGATCCCGCCCATCTACTTCCATCTGCCGGAGTACGCCATCGCCAAATATTGGAACGAGATGTCGGCGGCGGCTCCCAACACCGAGTTCGTCATCTACAACATCCCCCAGCTGGCCGGCACCGGCCTGACCATGAGCCTGCTGCGCGAGATGCTCAAGAACCCCAACATCGTTGCCGTCAAGAACAGCTCCATGCCCACCCAGGACATCCAGATGTTCAAGGATGCCGGCATTGCCGCCCGTGGCGAGGGCAATTTCGTGGTCTTCAACGGCCCGGATGAGCAGTTCGTCTCCGGCCGCGTCATCGGCGCGGACGGCGGCATCGGCGGCACCTATGCCGTCATGCCGGAGCTGTATCTTGCCATGAACGAGCACATCAACAAGGGCGAGATCGAAGCTGCCCGCGCCATTCAGTACGACGCCGACCGCATCATTTATAAGATGTGCGAAGCCCACGGCAACCTCTACGCGGTGCAGAAGGAGATCCTGCGCCGGATGTACGGCCTTGAGCTGGGCGGCGTCCGCGAGCCGATGCCCGGCCTCATCCCGGAAGATGAGCCCATCGTCGCCGAAGCACGGGCCATGATCGAAGCCGCCATCGCAAAGCTCTGAAAAATCAAAAAGCGCCCCCTCTCCGTCTCTCAATGAGGGGGAGAGGCAGGCGCTCTTTGTGCCTCTGTTAAAAAAACACTTGGTTAGGAGAAAATCAACATGATCTGCGACGCACTGGAGCACCTGAACCGTTATCGCGGGCTCCACCGGAACCTTGACACCGCCATCGACTATCTTACCGCCTACCATGTGGCCCACGATTTGAGCGATCTGCCGCTGGGCCGCACCGAGGTGGACGGCGAGAACGTCTTCATCAACGTGATGGAGGCCGATTTGAGCCCCGACAGCACCCGCCTCGAATACCACAAAAAGTACGCTGACCTTCAAATCGATTGACCGGCGGCGAGGGCTGGGTTATACGACTCTGCCCGGCGAAGAGGCATGGGAGTTCACGGGAGATATTGGTTTCAGGACCAGTCCGGATGCCGTCAGCGGCACGCTGGGCGAGGGGCGGTTCGTCCTGTTTTTCCCCGGCGAGCTGCACAAGCCCGGCGTGGCACGCCCCGGCTGTGCTCATGTGCGCAAAGTGGTCATCAAAATCAGGATGGAGGATTGATGGATATGGAGAAAGAAACACTGTTTGAGCAGATCAAAGGCGGCCTCATCGTCTCCTGTCAGGCACTTGAGACGGAGCCTCTTTACACCAAAGAGGGCGGCGTCATGCCCCTGATGGCGAAAGCCGCCGCCATGAGCGGAGCCGTGGGCATCCGCGCCAACACCGTCCGCGACATCACCCAGATCAAACAGGTGGTGGACCTGCCGGTCATCGGCATCATCAAAAAGGATTACCCCGGCACCCCCATGTACATCACCGTCACCATGAAGGAGGTGGACGAGCTGGTGGCCTGCGGCGTGGACATCCTCGCCGTGCAGGGAACTGCCGCCCTCCGCCCCGACGGCTCTACTTCGGCCCAGTTCATCCGCGCCATCAAGGCGAAATATCCCGACCAGCTGCTCATGGCGGACTGCGACAATTTCGAGAACGCCATGCTCTGCGCCGAGGCCGGTGCTGATTTTGTGGGCACCACCATGCGCGGCTACACCCCCGAGACGCAGGGAATCAACGATATTGATTTTGAGTTTGTCCACAAGCTGGCCGCGGAATGCCCGGCAAAGATCATCGCCGAGGGCCATATCCATTACCCTGAGCAGGCGGTCAAGGCGCTGGAAGCCGGAGCTTTCGCCCTCGTCGTCGGCGGTGCCATCACCCGCCCGGCGGAGATCACCGCCCGCTTCACCGGTGCCATCAACGCCATGCACAAATAATACGGAGATACGACTATGAAACAGTATCTTGCCATTGATATTGGCGGCACTGCCGTCAAGCTGGGCATCGTGGACGAAGAGGGCCGTGTGCTCTCCAAAACGGAGCAGAGCGTCTGCTTCGACAACTACGAGACGCCCATCCTCACCACGGTGCTGAAGGCCGCAAAAGAGTTCCTCGCTGCCCAGAACATCCCCGCAGAGAGCTTGACTGGCATCGGCGTGTCTGCCACCGGCAGATCGACAGCCGCAAAGGGCACCGTGCGGCACCTGCGGCAGCCTGCCCAACTACATCGGCGCACCCATCAAGGCGGAGCTGGAAGCCGCCTTCGGCCTGCCGACCACTGTCGCCAACGACGCCAACTGCATGACGCTGGGTGAAGTCTGGGTGGGCGGCGCGAAGGGCTGCACGGACGTCATCGGCGTCACGCTGGGGACCGGCGTCGGCGGCGGCATCCTCACCCGGGAGGCCGCCTGCTGGAAGGTGCGCGGGGTCTCGGCGGTGAGCTGGGACACTTCCGAACCCACGCGCTGGATGGCGTGTTCTGCACCTGCGGCGCGTCGGCTGCTGGGAGCGGTACGCCGCCACCACCGCTCTGGTGCGGGGCGCACAGCCCCGGAACCCGAAGTGGAAGGATGGCCGCGCGATCTTTGAGTCGGCCCATGCAGGCGACCCCACCATCCTGGCGCTTCTGGACGACTGGACGGATGAGATCGCTCAGGGCCTTGCGGGCATGGTGCATATCTTCAACCCGCAGCTCATCCTCATCGGCGGCGGCGTCAGCGTACAGCAGGAGCTGCTGATAGACCCCATCGTAAGGAAAGTGCGTGCCTCCGTGATGCCCGCTTTTGCGGAAGGACTGGAGATCCACGCCGCCCAGCTCCACAACGACGCCGGCATGGTGGGCGCAGTTTACTATTTCCGCCAGTCGCGGGGCGAGATCTGAAAGGGGAAGAGACGATGAAAAAACATATCCTTTGTCTGGGCGACTCCAACACCCACGGCTACTGTGCCGACCCGGCGGACTGTGCCGACCACGGCATCCGCTTCAATGAGGACGAGCGCTGGACCTGCCGCCTGCAGACGGCGCTTGGCAGCGACTATCTCGTGACGGAAGAGGGCCTTTCGGGCCGGACGACCGTTTTCGTGGACCCCATCCATGAGTCAATGGACGCTCTGAGCGTGGCGTATTCGCTCCTCAAGAGCCATGAAGTCATCGATCTGCTCATTATCATGCTGGGTACCAACGACGTCAAAGAGCGGTTCAACGCCAATGCCGCCTGCATCGGCGCGGGTATGGAACGGCTGATCCTCAAGGCCAGGAGCGTGGACTGCTGGGGGACCAAGGCTCCCAACATCCTCGTCGTGGCCCCGCCCCGCATCGGCGACGGCTTCCATGATGCCGTCATGGGCGATGGCTGCGTGGAAAAGTCGAAGGGCGTGGCTGAGCAGTTCCGTATCGTCGCGGAACGTCAGAACGTCCATTTCCTCAATGCTGCCGACTGCGAGTTCAATCAGGTGGACTTCATGCATCTGACCCGTAAGGCCACGCACAGCTGGCTGATCTGCTGGCAAAGGAAGTGCCGACGCTTTTATAATAGCATAACGAGCCGCCCCGGCTTCCTGTTACGGAAACCGGGGCGGTTTTGCTGTTTTGGACTCGGACTTCCGCAGGGATGTGCTTCCTGAACGTGATGATATATCTGCACTCCGGGGGGATCTTTGCGGATGGGAAGGAAACGATTTCGAACTTCTCCGTTGCATTTCGCACCAAAGTATGTTTCAATAAAAAGCGGCAAATGGAATGGAACGGAGAAGGGAGAGACTGCGGGATGCTGAAAATTGCTGTCGTCGAAGACCAGCAGGAAGTGCGGGACGAGCTGTGCCGGTTCATCCGGCAGTACGCCGCCGAGAACAGCCTGCAGGTCGAGGTGCTGCCCGTCGAGGATGGGGCCGTCATCGCGGAGCACTACGAGCCGGGGTATGACATCATCTTTATGGATGTGGAGATGCCGGGACTGGACGGCTTCGGCGCGGCGGAGAAGATACGGGCCGTGGACGCAGACGCCGTGCTGGTGTTCGTGACCAACATGGCGCAGTACGCCATCAAGGGCTACGAGGTGGACGCACTGGACTATGTCCTCAAGCCGGTGAACTACTACCAGTTCTGCACCAAGCTCTCCCGGGCTGTCCAGCGGGTGCAGCGCCGCCGGGGCGGACAGGTCGTTTTACAGCTGGCCGGAGGCGGGATGCAGGTGCTCTCCACCGGCGACATCTACTATCTCGAGACCCATGACCGGCTGCTCTGGTATCACACCACCAAGGGTGAGTTTTCTGTCCGTGCCAGCCTCGCCAGCGCCGAAAAGCAGCTGGCGCAGTACCATTTCTCCCGCTGCAATCAGTGCTATCTGGTCAACCTGCAATATGTAAAGGCTGTGGAGAACGACTTTGTCCACGTCAACACCGACCACCTGGAGATCAGCCGCCGCCAGCGTGCGGCTTTCCTGACGGCGGTGGCGTCCTACATCGGAGGTGTGCTGTGAATCTTCTTGCACGCCATGTCATCTTCCGGGCATTGCTGCGGTGGACTGCTGCTGCGGCGTTCTGCATCCCGCTCAAGCACCGGCCTCACGCCCGCCTGCGGGCGCTGGGGATGCTGCTGCCGCTGCTGGGGCTGACCTATGTGCTCGACCCCGCGGCCCAGAGCACCAGCCTCCACGAGCTTCAATTCTCTCTGCTGACGCTCTATGTCGCGTTTTTCGTTCTGCTGGGCATGATGATATACGCCTGCGTTGAGATAGACAAAAGAGTGCGCTCTACTGTGCCGTATGGAGCCTACTGGCCTCCCAGACCGCTTACGAGTGCTGGCATCTGGTGGAAGTATTCTTCGAGCGGCGGGGAACGCCCCTCGACCTCGGAAGCCTGCCGGTCATGCTGGCACAGCTGGCCGCTGGTGCATTCTTTTATTTTGTTATCTGCACCACCCTCTCCCGGAAGATGTCTTATAAAGGAGCGTATAACATCGGCCCGCGCCAGCTGACCAGCGCCTTTTTCATCGGCATCCTCTTCATGTTCCAGGCTGCGCTGCTGAGCGGCGGGCAGGTGGTGGCGCTGGATCGAAGTCTCGTCATGACGATGTTTGTCGGGCAGTTTTACTTCCTGACCCTGCTCTACTTCCAGACCGAGGTGTTCAAGCTCTCGGCCATGCAGAAGGAGATGGACACCCTCAACCTGTTATATGAGCGCCAGCGGGAGCAGTACCAGGTGGCGCGGCAGAACGTCCAGATCATCAACAAGCGCTGCCACGAGCTGAAGCTTCAGATCGCCGCGCTCCGCCAGATGTCGAGCGCCCCGGCAGACCCGGAGCTGAAAGCCCACATCGACGAGGCCGAAAAGGCCGCTCAGCTCTACGACGCCAGCCGAAACACCGGCAATGAGGTGCTGGACGTGGTGCTCACGGAAAAGAGCCTGCTCTGCGAGTCACGCCGCATCCAGCTCAACGCGGTGACGGACGGCAGCTGTCTGAGCTTTTTTGAGGCCAGCGACCTCTACGCCCTTTTTGCCAATATGCTGGACCACGCCATTGAAAGTGCAGTGAAGGTGCCGGAACCGGAGCGCCGCTGCATCGACCTGCTGGTCTGCACCCGGCAGAGCTTCGTGGTGGTGAACGTCATCAGCCCCGACCGCCCGGCGGAGTCTGCCGACACCCGCGCCGCCCACTACGCCGTCAAAGTGACCAACCGCATCGTTCAGAAGTATAAAGCACCTGACCACAGAGAGCCAGAACGGGTTCTTTGCGGTGAAAATTATTTTTCCGAGCGCCTCTCGTAAAGGCTCTCCCTTTGGGAGAGCTGGCGCGTAAGCGCCTGAGAGGCAAGGCCGCTGCCCGTGAGCATAGTGCGCAGCGATGCTCTCCCTCTGCCAAAGGCTTTTGCTCATCGCTGTATCGAGACTCTTTTACAACAGGCTTGCCCTCTCCGTCAATGCAAGCATTGCCACCTCTCCCAAAGGGAGAGGCTTTTTTGTTGTCCTGCAAGCGTTCATTTGACTCTTGTTGTATCCAACTGTTTGTGAGAGATGCACAAATATATCGGCTTCGATTTGTGAGAGCAAAACCGAATATCCACACCATTCGACCGATTATCGCAACGGTCTTGCGAAAGGAGAAGTCTTTGATAAAATAATAGCGAAAGACAGAAAAACGACCGCACAACAGAGAAAACGCTACAGATACACGGGAGGAAAACGAATGCGAAGCATCGCCAAGCTCATGCAGGACTGGCAGTTCACCAGCCGGACGGCAAGACCACTCTGGTGGAGCTGCCCCACACTTGGAACGCAAAAGACGGCCAGGACGGCGGCAACGACTACTGGCGCGGCACCTGCACCTACAGCACCACCTTTGCCGCTCCGGCGTTCGACGCAGCTTCGCAGGAAGTCTGGCTGCAGTTCGAGGGCGTCAATTCCAGCGCCAAAGTTCTGCTGAACGGCAGGAACATCTGCACCCACGACGGCGGCTACTCTACCTTCCGTGTCCATGTCTCCGACCTGCTGGCAAAAGACAACCAGCTCACCGTCGAGGTGGACAACAGCATCAACGACCGCGTCTACCCCCAGAAGGCCGACTTTACATTCTACGGCGGCATCTACCGCGACATCAGCCTGATGGTGGTCAGCAAGAACCACATCGCGCTGGGCCACTTCGGCGACACCGGCGTCAAGATCACCCCCGCCTCAAGGACGGCAAGGCTGACATCCGGTCGAGACCCTCGTCGAAGGCGAGGGCGCTGTCTCCGTCGAGCTGCAGGACGCAGCCGGAAGCATCGTGGCCAGAGCTGAGGGCGCAGACGCTCAGCTCCACCTCGACGCTCCCCACCTCTGGGACGGTGTGAAGGACCCCTACCTCTACACCTGTGTCGTCCGCCTGAGCAGCGACGGCACCGTGGTGGACGAGTCTCCACCCGCGTGGGTCTGCGCACCTTCTCGGTGGACTCCAGAAACGGCTTCTTCCTCAATGGCCGTCCCTATCCGCTCCACGGCGTCTCCCCGCCATCAGGACCGCAAGGGTGTGGGCAACGCCATCACCCGCGAGATGCACGATGAGGATATGGCCTCATCCGGGAGCTGGGTGCCAACACCGTCCGTCTGGCCCACTACCAGCACGACCAGTACTTCTACGACCTCTGTGACCGGTACGGCATGGTGGTCTGGGCTGAGATCCCCTACATCTCCGAGCACCTGCCCAATGGCCGCGCCAACACCGTCAGCCAGATGAAGGAGCTCATCTGCCAGAACTACAACCACCCCTGCATCGTCTGCTGGGGCGTCTCCAATGAGATCACCATCTCCACCAAGGACAAGGCCGATATGCTCGACAATCACCGCGAGCTGAAACGACCTGTGCCACAAGATGGACTCCACCCGCCTGACCACGCTGGCCTGCTACGCCATGTGCGGCCCCTTCAACCCGGTGGCCCACATCACCGACCTCGTCAGCTGGAACCTCTACCTCGGCTGGTATGTGCCGGGCCTGTTCCTGAACGACCTGTGGATGGACTTCTTCCATCTGGTCTACCCGGGCCGTCCTCTGGGCTTCTCCGAGTACGGTGCCGAGGGTATGCCGAACCTCCACAGCTCGAAGCCCCGCCGCGGCGACCACACCGAAGAGTATCAGGCAAAGTATCACGAGTACATGCTCCGCTGCTTCGACCGGCATAAGTGGATGTGGGCGACCCACGTCTGGAATATGTTCGACTTTGCAGCCGACGCCCGCGACCAGGGCGGCGAGCCGGGCATGAACCATAAGGGCCTCGTCACCTTCGACCGGAAGACTCGGAAGGACAGCTTCTACCTCTACAAGGCATGGTGGAGCGACGAGAACTTTGTCCACATCTGCTCCAAGCGGTTCACCGACCGCACGGAGAGGGAGATGGAGGTGAAGGTCTACTCCAACCAGAAGTCCGTCGCCCTCTACGTCAACGGCGAGAAGGCCGGCGAGCAGACCGGCGAGCACGTCTTCAGCTCCGTGTGCCGCTGACCGGCGAAATCGAAGTCAGGGCTGTGGCCGGTGACTGCACCGACACCGCTTCCTTCCGTCATGTGGACACCCCGAATCCCAGCTACAAGCTGGTCAAGACCAAGTCCAAGAGTGCAAACTGGGTCTGATTTGTGAAACATTCCGCCGACCGGCGGTTGTTATAGAAAAAGGAGGAGAATCCGTGAAAAACACCAAACCGAAAGTACGGCTGTGGTCTGTTCTCACCGGCCTGACGGCGATCCTGACCGTCGCTGCATCGTGGGCAACATCATCGCAAACCAGTACGCTACCACCCTCAATGTCGCTCTGAATGCATCTACCTATAAGATCATCCACGGCGAGAATACCGGCGATACCGAATACTTCAAGAAGGGCTTTGCTTCCGATGAGGAGCGCGAGGCTTACGAGGCCGAACTGTGCGCGACGGTCGAGGCCGAGGGCGCAGCTCTGCTGAAGAACGAGAACAATGCCCTGCCTCTGGCCAGCGGCGCTAAGGTCAGCCTGTTCGGCCACGGCTCTGTGGACCTGATGTACGGCGGCACCGGCTCCGGCTCTGTCGATACCAGCAAGGCTCCCAACCTCAAGCAGGCTCTGGAAGCTCAGGGCATCACTATCAACCAGACCCTGTGGGACCTGTACAGCTCTGACTCCATGATGAGCAAGTACAGCCGCCTGACCCCCGCTTCCATCTCCGATACTCTGGAGGCGAACACCCAGTACGCTGTCAACGAGGCTCCCTGGAGCGCTCTGTCCAGCGCTGAGTCCAGCTTTGCTGAGTACGGCGACGCTGCCATCGTGGTCCTCTCCCGCTCCGGCGGTGAGGGTGCAGACCTTCCCAGCGGCGAGAATGGCACCAGCGACAGCTGGATCTCCGGTCAGGAGGGCGACGGCAACTACCTCGCTCTGTCCGCTGAAGAGATCGAGCTGCTGCAGAACCTGAAGGCTCTGAAGGACAACGGCACCTTCAAGAAGATCGTCGTCCTCATCAACAGCTCCAACGCCATCGAGCTGGACTTCCTCAACCCCGAGATCTGCGGTGAGGACTACGGCATCGACGCTGCGATGTGGATCGGCGACGTGGGCCAGACCGGCATCAACGGTGTGGGCCAGCTGCTGTCCGGCGCTGTCACCCCCTCCGGCTCTCTGGTCGATACCTATCTGTACGACAACATGGCAAACCCCGCTATGTACAACTTCTACACCCAGGCTTACCCCAACGCAGCAGAGTATAACCTGCTGACCGAGGGTGCTGACGTGCAGGGTATGTACAGCGTCTATCAGGAAGGCATCTATCTGGCTACCGTTACTTCGAGACCCGTTACGAGGATGTCGTCATGGGTACCGCCAAGGCTGGCGACTACAACTGGGGGACCACCGTTGCTTACCCCTTCGGTTACGGCGACAGCTACACCACCTTCGCATACTCCAACTTCAATGTGACCGAGTCTGACGATGCCTTCACCGTCACCCTGAAGGTCACCAACACCGGCAAGACCTTCTCCGGCAAGGAGACCGTCCAGATCTACTTCCAGTCTCCCTACACCGCTTACGACAAGGCAAACGGCATCGAGAAGGCTACTGCTGAGCTGTGCGGCTTCGCAAAGACCGACGTGCTGGCTCCCGGCGCTTCCGAGGACGTGACCATCACTGTCCCGAAGAGCGAGCTGCGCACCTACGACGCGAACAACGCCAAGACCTACATCGTGGACGCCGGTGACTACTACTTCACCGCTGCCACCGATTCCCACAACGCAGTCAACAACATCCTGGCTGCCAAGGGCTACACCGTCGAGAACACCAATGGCCGCATGACCGAGGACGGCAGCACCGACCTCGTCTGGAAGTGGACCAACGACACCCTCGACACCACCACCTTCTCCACCAGCGCAACCGGCACTGCCATCACCAACCTGTTTGACGAGTCCGACCCCAACAAGAGCAGCGACGCCCCCCGGCAGTGTGACCTGGATGAGCCGCTCCGACTGGACCGGCACCATCCCCACCGCTCCCGCACAACTGACCGCCAACGAGACGCTGGCTGCAAGCCTCGCCTTCACCCAGTACGACGGCTCTGAGGCCAACAGCGTCGAGATGCCCACTCTGGGCGCCAAGAACGGCCTGACCCTCGCTTCCATGATCGGCAAGGACTTCGATGATCCCGAGTGGGATACCCTGCTGGACCAGCTGACCTACAGCGAGATGGTCCAGACCATCACCCTCGGCTTCCACAACACCGCAGCCGCTGCTTCCATCGGCAAGACTGCTACCAAGGACGAGAACGGCCCTCAGGGTCTGACCGCTGCCCTGACCGGTGGTGCATCCGCAATGTGCTACACCTCCGAGGACGTCATGGCTGCTACCTTCAATGTTGACCTCATCAACGAGGTCGGCCGTTGCATCGGTGAGGACTGCCTGGCCATGGGTTACTCCGGCCTGTACGCCCCGGCATCAATATGCACCGCACCGCTTACTCCGGCCGTAACTTCGAGTACTACTCTGAGGACCCGTTCGTGGCTGGCACCATCTGCGCTGCTGAGGTGCAGGCATCCAGTCCAAGGCGTCTACGTCTACCTGAAGCACGTCGCCTGAACGACTCCGAGACCAGCCGCCGCGGTGTCAACACCTGGCTGAACGAGCAGACCGCTCGTGAGATCTATCTGGAAGTCGCTGACAAGGCCATCACCGATGGCGGCGCATGGAGCGTCATGACCGGCTTCAACCGCTGGGGTGCTACCTGGTGCGGCGCGAACGCCAACCTGCTGACCGGCTTCCTGCGCGGCGAGCTGGGGATGCGCGGCATGTGCATCACCGACTTCTCCGGTTCCAGCCAGTACATGGACCTGGTGGACGGCCTCATCGCCGGCTCCGACATCTGGGACAGCCCGATGCCCAAGATCCACACCACCAAGGCTGCAAACTATGAGAACGATGCCTACATCGTCACCCAGATGCGCAACGCGATGCACCACATCCTCTACACCGTGGTCAACTCCAACGCCATGAACGGCTGGGCTTCCACCGATACCCTGAAGACCATCACCCCGTGGTGGCAGACCGCCATCTATGCGCTCATCGCAGTGCTGGCCGTCCTGACCATCCTGTGCGCATGGCAGCTGAGCAAGGCCCTCAAGGCTAAGAAGAGCATGGTCGATACCGCTCCTGCAGCTGACCAGAAGTAATTCCGGCGCAGATTTCCGCAACGGTTAAGAACGAATGGCAGCCTGTCCCCCAGAACGGCGGGCAGGCTGCCGTTTTTTGTAAGAAAAAGGAGACACCGCAAATGGGTGAACAAACCGCAAAGGCGCCGGGCCTGAACCGCGCCAAGACCTACCAGCTGGTGCTGTTCCCGCTGAACAACGGCGCAACGAACGTGTACTATGTGCTGGTGCTTTCCTACATCGCCACCTTCGGCAGCAAGGTGCTGGCCCTGTCCATGATCTTCGCTTCGGTCATGGTCACCGGTATGCGCCTGTTCGACGCGATCACCGACCCATCATCGGCGCCCTGATGGACCGCACCAACGGCAAGTTCGGCAAGTTCCGGCCCTTCATGGTCATCGGCAACCTCATCATGGCGGCCAGCATCCTCGTGCTGTACTGCCTGACCCCGCTCATCCCCGCCGGCTCGATGGGCCTGCGCTATGGGGCTTTCGCGGCTCTGTACGCGGTCTGGGTCATCGGCTACACCTTCCAGACCAGCTGCACCCGTTCCGGCCAGACCGTTCTGACCAACGACCCCAAGCAGCGCCCCCTGTTCACCATCTTCAACACCGTCGGCTCTCTGCTGGGCATGGGTGTGATGCAGTTCTTCGCCCCCATCCTCGCCAAAAACTATGAGGGCGGCTACGCCTCTGCCGGTTTCTTCCGCACTCTGGCTCCTGTGGGCATCGTCATCTCCATCCTCCTCACCGTTCTGGCCATCATCGGCATCTGGGAGAAGGACCAGCCCAAGTACTTCGGCATCGGCGGCGAGGTCAGCGAGAAGGTCAAGCTGCACGAGTACGTCAGATCATCAGGAACAATAACCCCATGCAGCGTCTGATGGTGCTGGTGCCGGCTGCAAGCTGGCTCTCTCCATCGCCACCAACACCACCGTCCTGTGTATGCTGTACGGCTGCATGATGGGCAGCTATGACGGCCTGTACCTGCCCATGATGGTGCTGGGCTATGTCTTCAGCGTGCCCTTCTTCCTGCTCACCGTCCGCACCAGCCAGAAGGAGGGCCAGAAGGCCAGCCTGATGAAGTACGTCAGCGTGGCATTTATCTGCTACATCGGCGTGCTGGTGCTGCTGCTGCTCTGGGGCCGCAGCGACGCCTTCACCCTGTCCATGATGGGTGACAACGGCCTGTCCATCAACCTCTACACCATCCTCTTCATCGCATTCTTCGGCATCGGCTACGGCGCATACTACGCCACCGCGATATGCCCATCCCCATGGTCGCCGACTGCTCCGACTACGAGACTTACCGCAGCGGCAGCTACATCCCCGGCATCATGGGTACGCTGTTCAGCCTGGTGGACAAGCTGGTGTCCAGCCTGTCCGCTACCGTCGTCGCATCGCTGTGAGCTTCATCGGCCTCGAGAGCCTGCCCACCCAATACGACCCTACACCCCCGGTATGAACTGGGTGGTCATCGTGCTGTTCTGCATCATCCCGATGGTGGCCTGGGCCGCTACCCTTATCGCCATGAAGGCTACACCCTGACCGGCGAGAAGATGAAGGAGATCCAGGCAGTCAACGCCTGCCGCCGCGACGCTGTGGCAAACGGCATGAAGCTGGAAGAGGCCATGACCAAGTGGCAGAGCATGGACCAGCTGCCCGCCGAGTACCGCAGCTGAGCCTGTAAAGAGGAAGAACATGGAACAGAATGTACTGAACACTGACCTGACCGGCAAGGTGGCCGTCGTCACGGGCGCAAGCGGCACCCTGTGCTCCATCCTCGCCAAGGCTCTGGCCCGGGCGGGCGCGAAAGTCGCCCTGCTGGGCCGCAATATGGAGAAGCTCAAGGCTCTGGCCGACGAGATCGAGGCCGAGGGCGGCATCGCCAGGGGCTACACCTGCAACGTCATGAACAAGGCCAACTGCCTGCAGGTGGCTGAGGACGTGATGGCAGAGCTTGGCTCCTGCGATATTCTGGTGAACGGTGCCGGCGGCAACAACGCCCGCGCCAACACTGACAAAGAGTATTTCGAGATGGCCGACCTCGAGGACGATACCGTGACCTTCTTCGACCTCGACGAGAGCGGCGTAGAGATGGTGTTCGACCTGAACTTCATCGGCACCCTGCTGCCCACCCAGGCCTTCGCCCGCCAGATGGTGGCGTCCGGGCTGCAACATCCTCAACATCTCCAGCATGAACGCTTACCTGCCCCTGACCAAGATACCGGCCTACTCCGGCTCCAAGGCCGCTGTGACCAACTTTACCCAGTGGCTGGCCGTCCATTTCAGCAAGGTCGGCATCCGGGTGAACGCCATCGCCCCGGGCTTCTTCGCCAGCGAGCAGAACGCCAGCCTCCTCTACAATGAGGACGGCACCCCGACGGCCCGTACCAACAAGATCCTCGCCGCGACCCCCATGGGCCGCTTCGGCGACAGCGAAAAGGACCTTGTGGGCGCACTGCTGTTCCTGCTGAACAATGACGCTGCCGGTTTCATCACCGGCATCTGCCTGCCATCGATGGCGGCTTCTCCGCCTATTCGGGCGTGTAAAAACACAAGAAAAAGCTCCGGCTTCGTACGAAAGCCGGAGGTTTTTTGTGCGTTTCAGGACTCTTTTTCTACATTCTGTCGTTTCTGCTCGATTTTTCCATATAGCGCCAGAGGGTCGTGCGGCTGATGCCCAGCTGACGGGCAGCGGCGGCGCGGTTGCCGCCGTGGGCGGCGACGGTCTGCTGGACGACATCGCGGATGACCTCTTCGAGGGTCTGGCTCACTGGGCTTGCGGGCAGAAGCCGGCTGCGGCATGGCCCGCAGGGTCCGCTCTTTGGAGAGCATATCGGCCACCGTCCGGCCCGGATGTAGGGGCCGTCCGACAGGGCGGCGAGGGCGCGCAGGACGTTCTTGAACTGGGTGTAATTGTTGGGCCAGGGGTACTGGCGGAGCATCTCGATGGCCCGGGGCTCGAAGCCCGAGAGCTGCTTGCTCAGCTCGAGGTTCAGGCTGTTGAGGTAGAGGCTGGACAGAGACGGGATCTCGTCGGAGCGGCTGCGCAGGGAGGGCAGGGGAAGGGCCAGTGAGCCAAGCCGCTCACTGAAATGCCGCAGCCACCTCCGGCACCGGCTCCCCCTCGACGACGGAGCAGGAGAAGATGAGCCGCACCCGGCGGGCAAGACCGGTT
>ENA-OQLB01000333-OQLB01000333.1-human-gut-metagenome-genome-assembly--contig:-NODE-333-length-27471-cov-4.746233_pt1 | contig 27471 bp, 38 predicted proteins | sample MGYA00242656_ERZ504813 | MGnify/ENA primary metagenome ERZ504813 (study PRJEB26092, sample SAMD00036388) | human gut metagenome | host: Homo sapiens | study: EMG produced TPA metagenomics assembly of... | reverse complement strand
GGGCTGCTGGTGGAGGCGTTTGAACTGCTGGAACAAGTCGATGAACAGGTCCGTTTCCGTTTCCTCTTCCCATTGTCCCGTGAGGAAGGAATGCAGCATTGATAAAGTTGATATGGGCAGCTGTTCTCCGATGGAGAGCTCGTGTACTTCCTGCCCGTCAAATTCAATCAAGAGTCGAATTTGCTTACCGGCCTCGTTGTCCACTTCCGGATGTCCGGCAATGTACTCCGTCAGGTTGGCCTTGAAGCTTCCGCATCGTCGCTTTGAACGGCGATGCTGACCAATTCAGGGAGTTCGTGCCGATAAAGTTGTTCCAGTTGTGATAGAGTGAGTGCAAGCATTTTCTTTTGTTTCATAAGCGGTCGTTTTTTTGAAGTTAATATTTATGATGGTTGACGCGGGGTGCGTCCTTGTGTTCCGTGAGGGGAAAATGATTTCATTTGCTAAAAATAACAAAAAAAAGCGGGAAATTTCTTTCCCGCCTTCTTGTTTCTAAAGTTCTTTAGAATTCTTTTTCTTTTATTTCTCTTCGTTGGCTTTCTGTTTCGGTTCCTTTTTGGCCAGCATCACTACGTTGTAAACGTACTCGGTCATCCATTGTTCCGAATATCCCAGACGCTCTTTGTACTGGCGTACTGCCGCTGCCGTTTTGTGTACATCGTCCTTTTTCCATACGGTTTTTGTACAGACGTCGTGTACGGTTTTTTCGGTCATGCTGCGCAGTGCTCCCTTGAAGATGGAAGGCATGCGGAATTTCCACTGCATCAGGTTTCCCATCAGCATCATCAAGTCATTGGAGAAGCCTTGATACATAAAGAGATAACCTTGTACGTCGTTCTGCGTACGGCAGTGCTTCTTGACGGAAGTATCAATTTCCTTGAAGAAGTTTTCACTGATGCCGTAGTCCTGCATCAGCATCTTGCGCGAAGCGGCCTTTTCCGCTTGTCCCAGGCGGCCTCCCTGCGTGGGGATTTTGAACAGACGCTTGAAGTTGGCTACATCCGGCACAAAGCGGATATTGGTGATGCCCAGGTTGGCGGCTATTACAGACTGGAAGTAGACGCGTGTCAGTGACACGAAGTCTTCCACATTCTTCGAAGATACTTCTCCGGTATTCTTGTTGAATAGTTTGGCAAATAAACTCATATCAAATTACGAATTACTGATTACAAATTACAAGACCGCAGGTCATCCGGCGGTTCCGGCTGCAAAAGTACGAAATAAGTTGGTTATCACCAGCACTCTATGTCTTTTTCTACCTCTTTCAGGCGGTTCTTGGTGAAAACGGGGTCTTTGATACCGGCGCTTTTCTGTGCGCGGTAGTCTTCAAGCAGCCTGAAAGCGTATTTTCCGAGCAGGCTGATGGCGATAAGATTGCAGAGCGCCATGAGTCCCATAGTGACGTCGGCAAGGCTCCATGCCAGGTCGAGGGTGGCAACAGCACCGAACATGACCATGCCGCCCACCAGTATACGGTAGATGTTGAGCACCCATTTACGGTGGGTAAGGTAGCGCACATTGGCTTCTCCGTAATAATAATTTCCCAGAATGCTGCTGAATGCGAAGAAGAACAAGGCTACCGCAACGAAGATGGCTCCCAAAGGTCCTATCTCGTTGGTCAGCGCATGCTGGGTAGCTGTACGCCGTTTGTGGAACCATCCAGTGGAGCACCGCTGAACAGAATGATGAAAGCGGTGCAGGTACATATAATCAGCGTATCGGTAAATACTCCCAGCGTCTGAATCAAGCCTTGCTTCACGGGGTGGCTGACGTGTGCGGTTGCCGCCACATTGGGGGCGGACCCCATACCGGCCTCGTTGCTGAACAGCCCGCGTTTGATGCCCTGCATCAGCGCCATGCCGACACCCCCTCCCAAAGCCTGCTCCCATCCGAAGGCGTGGCCGACAATGAGTGCCAGGACTCCCGGCAGCTCTTTGATGTTCAACAGAACGATGATAAGTGCCAGTGCAATGTATCCCAACGCCATGATGGGGACGATGATGCTGCTGACTTTGGCTATGCGCTGTACGCCTCCAAAGATGATTGTCAGCGTGAGTGCGGTGATGATGCCTCCCACAACGGCATGGTCGAACCCGAAAGCGCTTCGAAAGCGGCACACAGTGTATTGCTCTGTACCGAGTTGAATGCAAATCCGAAGGTAATGGTGATAAGTACGGCAAACAGTGCCCCCATCCACGGCTGTTTCAGTCCCTTACGCATATAGTAGGCCGGGCCGCCGATAAAGGAGTCTTTGCCCTTTATCTTATACAATTGGGCCAGTGTAGATTCTACAAACGAGCTGGAAGCACCCAGGAGGCAATCACCCACATCCAGAATACAGCGCCCGGACCGCCTACTGCAATGGCGGTGGCAACCCCTGCAAGATTGCCCGTACCTACACGGCTGGCAATGGAGATGGCAAATGCCTGGAACGATGAGATATGCTTTTCCTTGGCATCGCCTTTCCCGCCCGAGTCGCCCAGCAGACGTACCATTTCCTTTATCATCCGGAACTGTACAAAGCGGGTTCTCAGCGTAAACCATACGGCGCATCCCAACAGCAGGGCAACGAGGATGTAGGTCCAGAGCAGGTCGTTTATCAGATTTATTATTCCCATAATGTATATGTACAGTTATCTATTTGTAGTAAAAAAAACTCACACAAAACAAGTGCTACCCTCTGTCGTTACTTTAGGCTGCTTCTGTCGTTATTCAAGGCTACCTCTGTCGTTAACTGAGATAGATTTCTTGCAAGTCGGTGATAATCAACGTGGTATGAGCTCGTGTGCTGCGATTTGTACCATGGACAAATCTGGACAAACCTGACGGAATCTCCTTGCCTATTTCAGCTTGAAGTGAAATTTGTGTCCTTCAAACACCGGTTCCACTATGTCATAACGAACAAACTTTGCCAGCAGATGTTCGGCGGCGCGTCGGGAAAGATGCGCCAGGCGGCAGTAACGGTTCAGTGAAAGGCGGTCGTTCTCTTCCAGCAGATTGAGCAACAGCTGTTCCCGTTCGGTATATTCTATCAGTTCTCCTTTCGGACTTCCGCTTTGCTGCCAGACGCGCAGATGGACGGGAGTAGCCAGGATGTTCTCATCCTTGATGCGGAGATAGGCCAAGTATTTTCCCGTTTCGTCCTTGGCATATACCGGCTTCCGGTCACTTTCCTCGATTTGTACCACCAGCACACTACGGCCTTCCACCTGATAGGTCTGCATGGTATAGTTCACCTCGGGGCTGCAATAAAGTCCGGCAGCCGCTTCTATCATATATTGTTCTTCGTCCGAACGGACACCGGCAATTTTCCCGTTATCTTTCACTCCGATGAGCAGTTTTCCACCGTCTGTATTGGCAAAGGCTGAAAGGGTTTTGGCTATCTTGCGGGCGTCGGATATTTCGAACTTGAAATCCTGCTGTTGGTGCTCTCCTTCGGCTATGAGAGCGTGTATATATTCGGTGTCAGTAAGCGTTTTCATGCTTGCAAAAGTAGATAAAAAAATGCGTAAGAGCCCCTTTTTGCGGCGATTTTACCGAATATTTCAAAAAAAATATCGTTTTTCTGCATTTATTTCAAGAAAGAATGTATTTTTGCCAGACATTATTAACGAAGTAATTTAAAAAGGATTATGAAAGAATTAGTTGAAAAAGTAGCTGCATTGTATGCAGACTTCTCAAAAGATGCAAACGCTCAGTTGGAAAACGGTAACAAGGCAGCAGGAACTCGCGCTCGTAAGGCTTCTTTGGAAATCGAAAAAGCTATGAAGGAATTCCGCAAAGCATCTTTGGAAGCTTCTAAGAAGTAAGAAAAAAAGCATATTTGATGCTGCGAAAGACTGCCACTACTGGCGGTCTTTTTTGTTTTTGAAAAGTATTATTGCTACTTTTGACGCAGGTATTATGGATGAAAACGTTCTCAATAAACTGAAGATACTGGCAGAGTCGGCAAAGTATGACGTCTCTTGCTCCTCCAGTGGTACGGTGCGCTCCGGCAAGGCAGGCATGCTGGGGAACACTGTGGGTGGCTGGGGCATCTGCCATAGTTTTGCCGAGGACGGCCGTTGTATCTCCCTGCTCAAAGTGATGCTTACCAATTATTGCATCTACGACTGCGCCTACTGCATCAACCGCCGCAGCAACGACCTGCCGCGTGCCACGCTGTCGGTGACCGAGCTTGTAGACCTCACCATGGAGTTCTATCGCCGCAACTATATCGAAGGGCTTTTCCTGAGCAGTGGGGTGGTGCGTAATCCCGATTACACGATGGAACGTCTGGTGCGCGTTGCCAAGGACCTCCGCACTATCCATCGTTTCAACGGATATATCCATCTGAAAAGCATTCCCGGTGCCAGCCGCGAACTGGTGAATGAGGCAGGGCTTTATGCCGACCGTCTCAGCGTCAATGTCGAGATACCGAAGGAGGAGAACCTGAAACTGCTTGCCCCGGAGAAAGACCATAAGAGTGTATATGCGCCTATGCGCTACATCCAGCAGGGAGTCCTTGAAAGTTCGGAAGAACGCAAGAAACACCGCTACGCTCCCCGTTTCGCTCCTGCCGGACAAAGCACACAGATGATAGTAGCGCTACCGCCGAGACGGACAAGGATATTCTGTATCTTTCGTCGGCCCTCTACAAGGGACCTACGATGCGGCGTGTCTACTATTCGGGCTATATTTCCGTCAATACCTACGATAAGCGCCTGCCGGCATTGAAACAGCCCCCTTTGGTGCGCGAAAACCGCCTTTACCAAGCTGACTGGCTGATGCGCTTCTATCAGTTCAAGGTGGAGGAATAGTGGATGATGCTACCCGGACCTTGATTTGGAGATTGACCCCAAGCTGTCCTGGGCTTTGCGCCATCCCGAGCAGTTTCCGGTCGATGTGAACAAGGTGGATTATGAGATGTTGCTCCGCGTGCCGGGCATCGGCGTGAAGTCGGCACGGCTGATAGTGGCTTCCCGACGTTTCTCCAAGATAGGTTTCTACCTGTTGAAGAAGATAGGGTGGTGATGAAGAAGGCGCAGTATTTCATTACCTGCTGCGAGTTGCCGATGTGCACGGTCAATGAGCTGACTCCGCAAGGGGTACGCAGTCTCCTGTTGCCCAAACCGAACAAGAAAAAAGTGGATGAGAGGCAGTTGATGCTTGATTTTGGCGAATGAATATCTTTTTATACGATAAGACTTTTGAGGGATTGCTGACTTCTGTTTTTGAAGCCTATTCCCGCCGCATTTTCCCCGATGCACTGTTGTTGGAGGGAGAGCCTCTACCATTGTTCTACGATGAAATATTTACAGTGATAACCGATGAGGAGAAGTCCGGTCGCGTCTGGCGCGGATTGCAGAAGAAGCTGTCGTCTGCGGCACTTGCCTGCCTCGCCCAATGCTGGCTGGCAGAGGAACCGGAAACTCCCATGCTACTGTTCCGCTATATTCGCAAGGCGATAGATGCTCCTCGCTCCATTGAAACGAACTTTGCCGACCCTGATGTGCTGGAGTTCTCCCGTATGTGGAAGCGGGTGGATTGGGAGCGTATACGCCTGCTTCAGTTTGTCCGCTTCCAGAAGGCTGCGGACGGTACTTTCTTTGCTGCCGTCGAGCCCGAAAAGAATGCCCTTCCTTTGGTGACGGGGCATTTCAAGGACCGTTTTGCCGACCAGCGTTGGCTGATTTATGACATCAGGCGAGCCTATGGGTACTATTACGACTTGAAGGAGGTGCGCCAGGTGACTTTTGGTGAGGACAGTCGCGAAGGACATCTTGTCACCGGCATGCTCGACGAAAGTCTGATGGACGGAGACGAACAGCTTTTCCAGTCTCTCTGGAAAACCTATTTCAAGGCAATCTGCATCAAGGAACGCCTCAATCCCCGGAAGCACAAGCAGGACATGCCCGTGCGCTATTGGAAATATCTGACGGAAAAACAGCAGTGATTCCCTTTATTCGATTTTCTCCACTGTCACTTCGGGAAATTCCTGCATCAGTTGCAGCAAATATCCCTCATCATAGCTTTTCTTGGATTTGATGACCATGGTCACTTGATAGTTGGTGTACTCTCCCTGCACTTGCCGGTCCAGGTTGTAGGACACCACCAGATAGTCTTTGGAGTTGAATCGCCGGGACACTTGCGGCAGTATCTCTTTGCTGGAAGTGGAAAAGGTTATCACGGAACTTTTCATGCCAATGCTTTTGAAAATAAGGCTCAACAGTTCGAGCCCTGCCAGAGTCAGCAGGGTGGCGGCAATGCTGATGGTGTACATTCCTGCACCTACTGCCAATCCGATGCCTGCAGTAGCCCATATTCCTGCGGCTGTTGTCAGTCCCCTGACTATCTGTTTCTGGAAAATGATGGTACCCGCACCGATGAATCCGATACCGCTGACTACTTGTGCGGCAACACGGCTGGGGTCCAGCGTCACACTGCTTTCCTTGATGATTTCCTGAAAACCATATTGGGATACAATCATGATGAGCGCGCTTCCCAATGATACCAGGAAATGGGTGCGGTAGCCTGCTTCTTTGGCACGGTATTCCCGGTCCAGTCCGATAATGGCACCCAATATTCCGGCTACCAGCAACCTGAGCACAAAATCAAAGTTTAACATCATCATCGTATCCTCTCTTTCTTTTTTATTAATTGATGACCCAATTCTTATTGTGGGGCACTGTTTTCTTGGGGTTGTAATGCATTCCGGCTTGTGTCGGTATTTTTAGTATGTATGTACGTCCGCTTTTATTCATCAGCGAGGTATCCCGCAGCCACGGATTGGCATCTTTCAGTTGGGCATAGGTGATGCCTTTATCTTTGGCAAACTGTGCCAGGTTGCCGATGCCCGTTGTGACGGTCACTTCCGTGTAGGGGATGGGCGGATAAAGATGTTCCCGTTTCAACAGAAAGCCGTACTGCTGCGGATTGCTGATGACTGCTTTGGCTGCCAGCAGGCGGAACATGTAGCGCGAAGTCTCTTCTACCAGCCATAAGTCGACAGCCTGGTCCACCATTTGCTTCTGCAGCTGTGTGGAGATGCGTCCTTGCCCGGCATTGTAGGCGGCGGCTACGCACAGCCAGTTCCCGTATTTCTGATAAGCATCTTTCAGGTACTTGCAGGCTGCTTTGGTCTCTTTCTCGATATGGTATCGTTCGTCGATGTTGCTGTTCACCTCCAGTCCGAATTCGCGTCCGGTGGCAGGCATGAACTGCCATAGGCCGGCGGCACCCGCAGGCGATTTGGCAAGCGGGTTCAGGTTGCTTTCTATCACAGCGAGGTACTTGAAGTCATCGGGAAGGCCGTTGGCTTTTAGTATAGGCTCTATGACGGGGAAGTAGCGGTTGGCACGCTTCACCATGAGCATGGTGGTGGAGTGCATGTAGGTGAAGGACATCAGTTCGCGGTCCATACGTTCGCGGTGGTCGTAGCGAAGCAGGTCAATAGCTTGTCCGGCAAAAGTGATCTTGTCCGGTACGCTGGGGGAGGTCACGCAGTAGGGAACTTCGGATTTCACGGAATCGCGTTCGGGATTCAGCGTACTGCTGCCTGCGAGGAAGGGGAGGCTGGAACCTGCGCACAGTGCAATGGCAGCGGTAAGCACGATATATTTTGAATTTTTCTTCATGTCTGTATGTATATTTCTGTTTGGAGACGTGAAGATACGAAATCAATTCGTTATAGGCAACCTTTCCCATAGCCATCGTGGAATCATACGCCAAAAAAATACCAGTACCCGGTAGCGTCCGTCAATGACAACTACCCGTCTCTTTTCTCTTAAAGCCTTGATTATGTGCTGTGCTACACGGTCTGCTTTCATCAGCATCGGGTATTTCCCGCTTTTCAATAAATCGGTGGCAACAAATCCCGGACGGATGTCGGTGAAGTGTATATCAAGATGCTGCATCCGGGCAAGTTGTGCCAGCGCTTCGATATAGGTATTCTGGAAGCGTTTGGTGGCAGAGTAGGCCGGTGCAACGCCCAGTCCTTTAGTGCCTGCAATGGAACTGATGACAGCAATATGTCCGGAGCCTTTTTCCTTGAAATAGTTGAAGGCGGCAGTCACCATGCGGGTAAATCCCTCTACATTGGTACGTGCCGTGTTCAGTTCGATGTCCGGTTGTAAGTCCCGGTTTTGATGTCCCACGCCGGAACTGAGGAAAAACAGGTCTATGCCTCCCAGCTTTTTTATCAGGTTATGGAGGTGTAGAGTCGCTGTCTCTTCCGTAACGTCCAGCTGTTCCGTGACTATCCGGTCGGGTGCGGTGGCTTGCAGGGCATGCAATGCTTCCTCTCTTCTGCCGGCAATACCTATATGCCAGCCTTGTTGTACAAGTATCCTGGCTACTTCTTGTCCGATGCCTGAAGTGGCACCGATGATGATGGCTTTCTGCATGATGATAGGGGATTATCCGATGACGGTTGCTACAATTCTTCTTCCTCCGCCCCGGTTGCGGAACTCGCAGAGATAGATGCCTTGCCAGATACCTATGTTCAGACGCCCATTGGTGATGGGGATGGTGAGGCTGGTTCCGCTGAGGGTTGCCTTGGCATGGGCGGGCATATCGTCATCGCCTTCGCATGTATGTTGGTAATAAGGTTCCCGTTCTTTTACGAGGCGGTTGAAGATGGCTTCCATATCTGTCTGTACGTCAGGGTCTGCATTCTCGTTGATGGTGAGGCCTGCGCTTGTATGCTTGATGAACAGATGCAGGATTCCGGCAGACGGAAGCGGTGGAAGGTTGCGTATAATCTCCTCTGTCACCAGGTGAAAGCCACGCCGGCGAGGGGTTAGGGTAAATTCTTTCTGTGCGGTCATAAATCATTGTTTTTCGTTTGTTGTCAGGATGGTCTTGTCCGGCAGGGCAGTTCCACGGTGAATGTGCTTCCCACTCCCATTGTCGAATCTACGGTAATCACTCCATTCATTTTCTCAACGATGGATTTGCAGATGGAGAGTCCTAATCCGGCACCTTGGCAAAAGAGTCCACCTTTTCAAACCGTTCGAATATCATTCCCAGTTTGTCGGGGGGAATACCGCATCCAGTATCGGAAACACTGATTCTTATTCCGTCTGTGTCCGTTTCGTAGTACACTTCGATATGTCCCTGCACGGTGTTTTTCAGTGCATTCGATATGAAGTTGTTCAGTATCTGTTTGATGCGCATCGGGTCGTGCTCTATCTGGCCGGGGGCTGCCGGATACCTGGCAAAGAGTTTCACTCCTGCCGGAACGTTCGTTCGTACTCGGTAATACTTTCCTCGATGAGTTCTGCCGGATTGAACCATTCGGAATGGAGCTCTATGTGTCCGGCCTCTATCTTGGAAAGGTCCAGAACGTCGTTGATTAGTTTGAGCAACAGTTGGTTGTTGTGGTTTATCAAAGAGATGTACTGTTCCCTTTCCTGCTCGTTTTCCACGTAGTGCAGCAGGCTGGAGAAACCGATAATCGCATTTAGCGGCGTGCGGATTTCATGGCTCATATTGGCAAGGAAAGCGGATTTCAGCCGGTCTGCCTCTTCGGCCTTTTCCTTGGCTTGTATCAGCATTGCTTCCGTCTTCTTTAATTGGGTGATGTCATAATTGATGCAGATAATCTCTATGATGTTCTGTTCAGGCATGTAGCGTTCTACAATGATGTTGACGTGGGTCCACATGAAAGAACCGTCTTCTTTAAGAACACGTACTTCCCGGCTGAGCTTGTGTGCCAGTCCTCTCTTTACGTTCTGTAGGAAGTCAAGCATGATAGTACGGTCGTCTGGGTGGAGATGATTGTAGGTTCCGATGATTTCGGACAACGGTGTTTCTGTTTTCTCACCCAAGTTCTTGTACCAGCTGCGTTGGGCATAGCCTTGCTCATTAAGAAGGTCATAATTGGCATATCCCACTTTGGCATAGTCATCTATAAGCTCAAAGTGGCTCTCGAACTCTTGTATTTTGTTGTAAGCGACGGTCGTTTCCGTTTTGTCTGCGTTGATTAGCAGATAGTTGGTCAGGTTGTGATTATCGTCGTAAAGGCTTGTGACTTTGGTTACAAGGTCTATGGTGCCCGTCTTCTTCTGTGTCTTGTAGTAATTGTCTATTTTAGAGAAGTCATACCGGAAAGTGAAGTCTGCATTTTCATGTTTTCTTAACTTGCTTTTCATCTCTTCCGGGAAAATCGGATTCTCGAAAATATTAATTCCAAGTAGATCTTCTTTCTGTTTGAGATGGAACATTTCCTGCTCTTTGTCATTCATATCTATCAATATTCCCTCTCGGTTATAGAGCTCAATTCCTACCGGAAGATATTTATAAATATTATGGAGGAGACGGTTACGCTCTTGTAAGGCTTGGGATGCCGATGACATGTCGGGACCGTCTTGTGTTTTGGCAATGCCGTAGACTTTGACATTACCGTTTTCATCGGTTCTCTGCAGGCATATCTTGCTTCTTATCCACGTTGGACCCTCTACTGTGTTGAGCAGATATACAGTCTCTTGTGTCTGCCGGATATTGTCGAAGGAATGTGTGGTAGTATGCCGTTGTTCCTCTTTCAGGATACGTTTGTTGAAATCTTTAAAGCTGATGGTTCCATCCTCATCCAGTCCCAGCAACCGGGAGATATATTCGGAGCAAATGTAGCTTTCGGTCTTTAAATCAGCTTCCCACCATCCCATATTGGCATTGGTCATCATTGCTGACAGTAAGTCATAATCAAATTTAGAATTCATACCGGAATCTTTAATAGTGATGTTTTTGTTCTGTCACAACAATTAAGATATTGACAAAGATACATTATTTCCAAATTAATCTGTGATGAACGGAAATAAAAATAAGGGTTATATGTGTTTTTGGGAAATGGGAAAAAGGTACCCGAGTTTTTGTACTTGCCGGAATAAGACGTATATTTGTTGCAATTTTTACATTCTAACAAGAAAATGCCATGAAGCGTATTGGACTCTTTGTAATAGTTTTTTTCTGCATATCACTCTTACTCCATGCAAGCGGCCCGCGTGTCTTGTTTATCGGAGATCTATCACGGACGGTAACTGGGGAAATGCCTGCGGGATGCCCAAACCGACTGCGGAGCGAAGCCTTTGGGATATGAACCATATTTACGGTAGCGGCTATATGTATTTGTGTGCAAGTCATTATCAAGGAGATTTTCCGGAAAGGAATATGCTTTTTTTAACCGTGGCATCAGTGGAAACACTCTCCGGGATTTGGAGAAACGCTGGGAAGAGGATGTCATTGGAATGAAACCGGATGTGCTTTCCGTCTTGGTGGGGACAAACGATGTACATTACTATCTACAGGGTGACAAAAAAGAGCCTTTTGATTTTGAAGGATGGGAGAAGTGTTACCGTTCCTTGCTTGACCGTTCTTTGCAGGCCAATCCGGAATTGAAGATAGTGCTGGGCACTCCTTTTGTTGCCAATGTCGGCAATATGCGTAAGAGTGAGGACTTTGCAGAACGTGATAGTCTGGTGCGTCGCTGTGCCGCCATCGTAGAGAGGATAGCGAAGGACTATCAGACGGTATTTCTTCCTTATAATGCGATGTTCGATGAAATTCTCGGCACTGCTCCGGCTTCTCAAGACACCTATTGGATTTGGGACGGTATCCACCCCACTCCTGCAGGGCATAAACGAATGGCGGATATGTGGATAAAGCGTGTGAATTTATAATTTATCAATAAAATAGAGAGTAATGGAAAAAGTGATTATCAACTCGTACGAGGATTTTGAAAAGCTGGTAGGCCAGCAAATCGGTGTTTCGGAATATGTAGAGCTCCCTCAGGAGCGTATCAATCTGTTTGCTGATGCGACATTGGACCATCAGTGGATACACGTCGATACGGAACGCGCCAAAGTGGAAAGCCCTTTTAAGAGCACTATTGCACATGGGTATCTCACCTTGTCCATGTTGCCATATCTGTGGAACCAGATTATTGAAGTGAACAACCTGAAGATGATGATTAATTATGGTATGGACAAGATGAAGTTCGGTCAGGCGGTATTGTCCGGACAGAGCATCCGACTGGTTGCCCATTTACAATCTCTGTCGAATCTGCGCGGCGTAGCAAAGGCAGAAATAAAGTTTGCCATCGAAATACAAGGTGAAAAGAAGAAGGCATTGGAAGGGGTGGCTATATTTTTGTATTATTTCAATTGATTATGCGTAAGATGGTATGCCCCCAATGCAAGGTGGGGGCATTTTTTGTGATGAACGGACAAGGTGAGCGCCTGCCGGTCTACATCTCTGACAAAGGTGAGATTGTACCTAAGGACGGCACCTCCTCGTTGGAGGGATACGACCAGGATACGGTTTATTGTTTGTGCTGTTCCTGGCGCGGGACTCCGAAACGTTTGGTGAAATACTGATGGACATACTCCTGCCACAAATGGCGGAGTGCCGCCACGGGATGGTACAACAGCATCCGTGGTCCGGCATACCGCATGACTTCACGCATCCGTTCTTTCATTTCGGGCTTGTAGCAGTGAATGCTGCATTGCCTGCAGGTGGATTTATTCTCACCGAAAGGACAGCGTGAAAGACGAATGCGGGCATATCCCAGCAATTCCTCGCATCGGGGACACAATTGCTTGTTACCTTCCTTTTTCCGGCAGTAGAGGCGGACCATCCGTTCTACTGTCTGTTTTTCCTGCTCGATACGGGATGGCATGTTTATTGTTTGGACTGCCAGCGTTTCAAGGTCGGGAAGAATTCTTTCATACCGGCAATGGCTTCCTCTTTAGTGAAATTCATTCCGGAATCCTTGTTGAATTCGTCGGTGAACTGTGCACAATGTTCTATCATTTCGTCCATAGTGCAGTCTTGTGCAAAATTGCCGTGCTGGTAGCAATAGGTGCAATATTCCTCGTTGAGGCTACCGTCGGCATTGGTTCCGAGTACTTCTGCAGATGACAAGGGCATTCCGCAGCTTTGGCAAAGTTTAGCTTCCATAATGTGTGGAGTTAAGTGATATGCAAATATAGAATATTATTTTGGTTGAAGCGTCCTTTTCAGATAAATCATGTCTTTCAGTTGCTTGCCTCCTTCAAATATGGGGTGGTCGTAATTATCGATAAAGAAATCGGGTACCCGGTGTGAGTATGCAAATCCGCAGCTTTCATAGAAGGGGATGGTTAGCGGACTGTCTCCAGTGCCGACAAGCATAGTATGGCACCGGTCTTTATAATGTTCAAGAACGAATGCTATCAGTTGTCTTCCATATCCCTGGCGCTGGTATTCCGGATAGACAGCTATGCTCTTTATTTCGTAGATTCCTTTATCCTCGCAGGTGATTACACAAGACGCTTTGACTGTATCATTATCGGATAGGATGAACATCTCTCCCCGTTCCAGATAACGGTCAATCATGGACTCTTGTTCGTCGCAAGCAGCAGCAGGTCAAGATATTGCTTTTTGTTGCCGGATATGGGATGTATTCTTATCATATTTCTGAATTTCTGGTGTGAAGTTAGTCATTTTCTATTGAATTACAATGGATATCTCTTTTTAACTGTTGAATGGTTGAGAGTTGCCGGTGAACAAAATCTGCCATACGCCGTTCTTCTCATAACATGATAATCTGATGAAGTTATGAGTAAGTTGAAATTCTCTTTTCTGGTTTTGATGCTGATGGTATCAGTCTCGGCTTCTGCCGATTGGGCACCTGCTGATGTACAGGCTGCACTGAAGAAAATGTATCCTACGGTAGATGATGTTGCCTGGTCACATGATGAATCTTATTATGTGGCAGATTTCCTGATGAACGGTTTTGATACGAAAGTCTGGTTTGACGGGCAGGCGCAATGGGTAATGCAACAGACGGACTGGGAGACAATGGACGAAGTGCCCCCTGCCGTTTACAATGCTTTTGCCGCCAGTGAATATTCCGGAGGGATGGTGCAGAATGTCACTTGGGTACAGTTTCCCAAATGGCAGTCCATCGTGGCGGTAGAGGTAGGGATGGCAAATCTCCAGACGAAATATCAGATATTGTTTACCCCGACGGGCGAAATCATCCGTGCCCGTAATGTCACCTATACATACAATCCGCTCGGCGCAGCCACTTTCTTGTAACGTCTGTTCGCATACCTGCTGAATTTATCATATCTTTGCCTTCCCAAACCAGACTTTTATGGACAAAGACACTTTTCAGCAGGAGGTTTATAATGTAGTGGCCGCAATCCTCCGGGGCGGGTGGTGACGTACGGACAGATAGCCTATCTTGTCGGAAGACCTCAATGTTCGCGCATGGTGGGACATGCTATGCACGATGTGCCCGACGGCATGTGTTTGCCCTGCCATCGGGTAGTGAACAGCCAGGGCAGGCTGGCACCGTGCTGGGCGGAACAGCGGGCTTTGCTGGAGGCAGAGGGCGTGACGTTCAGAAAGAATGGGTGTGTGGACATGAAAAAATGCCAGTGGGAATTCATGAAAGAGCAAATACAATAAGATTATGAAATTTATAGGTGCACATGTATCGGCCAGTGGGGGAGTGGAAGCGGCTCCCGTCAATGCCAGTGAGATAGGGGCAAATGCTTTTGCCTTGTTTACCAAGAACCAGCGTCAGTGGGTGGCAAGGCCGCTGACGGAGGAGAGTATCAGGGTGTTTAAGGAAAATTGCGGGAAGCTTGGCTTCGATTCCCGCTATATCCTGCCTCACGACAGTTATCTGATAAATTTAGGGCATCCCGAAGAAGAAGGGTTACAGAAAAGCCGTGCCGCTTTTCTGGATGAGATGCAGCGCTGCGAACAATTAGGGCTGAAGTTACTGAATTTTCATCCGGGCAGCCATTTGAATAAGATTTCCGTGGAAGAGTGTCTGGACAAGGTCGCTGAATCCATTAATCTTATATTGGGCAAGACGCACGATGTGGTGGCTGTCATAGAGAACACAGCCGGGCAGGGTAGCAATGTGGGAAACGAGTTCTGGCAGCTGGGACATATCATTGACCGGGTGGATGACAAGTCTCGCGTTGGAGTTTGCCTTGATACCTGCCACACGTATACAGCAGGCTATGATATAGTGAATGAGTATGACAAGGTGTTTGAGGAGTTTGACACAGCGGTAGGTTTCGGCTATCTGCGCGGTATACACCTGAATGACTCCAAGAAAGCACTCGGCTCCAGAGTAGACCGTCACGACAGCATCGGCAAGGGCTGATAGGTATGGATTTCTTCCGGCGCTTTATGCAAGATGTGCGTTTTGACGGTATACCTATTATTTTGGAGACGCCCGATGAATCGCTTTGGGCAGAGGAGATAAAACTGTTGAGAAGCTTTGTCTCCTCTGATTGAGAGACTATGCCCTGAATACACATTCTATACGGTTACCGTCCGGGTCGAGGACGACACTTTCAAAATATCCGTCGCCGGAGGTACGGGGCTCTCCTGCGATGGTATATCCCGCTGTATGTAGCCGTTCTGTCTGTCGGAGGACAGCTTCCTGGCTGTCGAAGGCAAAGGCAAAGTGGGTCAGTCCCAGTCTGTTTTCCTCAATAGGGGTATTCTGTATGTCCGTACGCTCATCAGTTCCAAATCCGTTCCTTCATCGAAGTGAAGGAAATAAGATTCGAATCCTTTTTGGGGGTTGATGTACTTTTCATTGCTGCTCCCGTTGAAGTAACGTGTGTAGAACTCTTTCATCTCTTCCAGTCGGAAGGTCCAGATGGCGATGTGATGTATCTTCATAAGTTTGCTAAATTATAATCTGTGTTCAATCTGAGTAATCTGTGGTGGGGTTGGTAATTGCAGGTGCAGAATAGGGAAAGGCTTTCCCGTCGGGTCGGTTTCGTCCCAGCCGGCCACTTGGAATCCCATATGTTGGTAAAATCGGCAAGCTTGTCCGTTCTGCTCGTTTACATCCACTTTGTGGATGTGTTTTTGGTGGACGGCGTACTCCATGAGCCGTTTTCCGTATCCCTTACCTTGTTGGTCAGGACGGACAAACAACATCTCGATGAGTTCATCGCTCAGTCCCATAAAGGCGGCAATTTCTTCTTTTTCGTTGCGGATGATGTAAAGCTCTACGGCAAGAAAGTACTGCTCTCTTATCAGCGGTTTGTAAAACTGTATATCCTTTTCTGCCAGGAAGTGGTGTGTGCTGCGGACAGAGGCTTCCCAGACAGTCAACAGTTCGTCATAATCTTGTGGGGTAGGTCGGAGTATCATCATTTATTGCATTACTTTGCTGGTTATTAATCAGTAGACAGTCAGAATTCGGCTTCTTTGGTAATCCTTACGGTTTCTCCCGTTATAGGGTGGGTAAATTCTAAGTATTCGGCATGCAGATAAAGCCGGTCTGCTTTCTCCCCGTAAAGTTCATCACCGATGATGGGGCAGTGCAAGCCAAGCGGGTGTGCTGCATGTATACGTAGCTGATGGGTTCTTCCCGTGCGCGGATAGAAAACGATACGGGTCCGTTTCCCGTCCAGACGTTCCAGAACTTGATAATCGGTGATGGCGGGCTTCCCGTGTTCGGTGTGTACCATTTGCCGTGGGCGGTCAAGTGGATTCAGGCAAAGCGGGAGGTCGACCGTACCTTTGTCCTTTGGGACAATACCCTCGAGCAATGCGACATAACGTTTCCTGACCAGGCGGTTCTTGAACTGGGCCTGCAGGTTCTGGTGTACACGCTTGGTCTTGGCAATGAGCATTAAACCGGAAGTGGCCATGTCGAGACGATGTACCGTCAGGGGACTGTCAGCTTCGGGATATTGCTCACGCATCAGGCTATAGACGGAGACTGCATCTTCCTTGCCGGGAACAGACAGCATTCCTGCCGGTTTGTTGATGACCGAAAGCCATGGGTCCTCATAAACAATCTCCAGATTCTTGGAGGGTACCTGCATTCTTTTCAACATGGGGTTTTCCTCTACTTGTAGACCTTGCAGCATGTGTTGCAGTATAGGTTCGCACTTTCCTTTGCAAGCCGGATAATAGTGGCCGTGATGGCGTATCTCTGTCTTGGGGGAATCACCCCACCAGAATTCGGCCATGGCAATAGGTTTCCATCCGTGCAGATAAGCTTGTTGCAGCAGTTTGGGGGCCGCACATTCACCCGCACCGGCAGGAGGTGTCTTGTGCACGGTCTGCCCGAATATCTCACAGAGATTCTTGACTTCTCCCCGGTAATTCAGCATCCCGAACTGTTCGAATAGCTTTTGCTGCAATGCTGCAGAGCGGGTTTTACGTTCAGACTTCAATGCTGAAATCCGTCTTTCCCAGTCTTCTGTCTGCGTTTGCAGTGTGGTAATCCTTGCTTTCCATGAACGTTCCAGGCGTTTATATTCTGCCTTTTGGAACTGGCTTTCCCGTATCAGTTCGGCTTCTTCCTGCGCATTGAGTTCTTTTTCTTTTCTGCGCTGTTCTCTGGCTGTTTTGGCTTCTTTCAACTGTGCTTTGGCTGTTGCCAGTATGTTTTCTGCTGACTGAATGGTCCGGGCAAGCTCTGCTGATAAGGCGGCATATGCTTTGTCATTTTCCAGTTGCCGGATGTTGCGGTTGATGGAAGAGATGTTCTCTTCTTCTATCTTGAAAAAGCCTTGTGGCTGTAGCAAGTCATATACGGGAGGAACAAAAAAGGGATGTAGGTTCTTTCCGGCCAATATGCCTGAGAATGCAGCTAAATATCCGGTTTCTCCATGCTCGGTTTGTACAATCAGTACCCCGAACATTTTGCCTTGGCGCAGTTCGTCCTTCCATGCAGTTTGTCGGGTAAGATAGCTTTGTACTTCTTTGGCTGCCAATATACATAATGGGTGCGGAGTATAGCAGAAAGGATAGGTGAACCTTTCCGGAAGCGGAATGTCGGTTATGGAAGTAGTAAAACGGTGCAACATGATGTTGCAAAGATACTATATTTCTCTCATAACAGACCGTTTGTACTGCAAATCTTTATTTCGTTGTATATAGGTTGTAGCGCTTATGAAGAAAAAAACATCTTTGGGAAAGTTTTACTTATTCTCCGTTTATACAAATATGTATATTATGTGTGAATTAACTTTGTTTTTGATAAATTGGCAACTCTGTTATCCTTAAAAAATGACTATTAATCTGTCTCGGATATTTTCTTCTTCCATAGACTTCTTTTTGTATACTTTAGATGTTATGCTGTCGTATGAATACGGATGAAGAGCTTTTGCCTTAGTGATACTTGTAAAATAAATTAAGTTATTGCCTTTTTTGTTTTATTGGGGAATGGTTGTTTTTTAAACTTCCTGAATATATAAAAGAAACTTATTTCTCTTTAAAAAGTTGTATATTAGCGCCTTAAAGTTTTTCAAAAGATTATATGGGCAAAAACAAAGAGAAATTAAACATATTCTTGCTTCATTTTTTAGAACGGTTGAATAGCAATGAACCCAATGAAAGGAAAGTTATTGAATCGTTGACCGATTTCTGCAACTACTATGACTTTACGAAAGGGTTTATCTATCAGACTGACGGATTCCGTTATTTCTTATTGAAAGAAACGATTGGAAATGAAGGTGGGACTATGAAACCCCGTTTCGATATGGGAGAGTTGAAAAAAGGAGCATGTCGATGCTATGAAAGCTCGGGATAAACCTTTCTATGGAAACAGAAATGCGGATGCTTCATGGGACGATATTGACATTCTTGATTTCTACGGTGAGGATTCTTTGTTAATCAGGCATTTTGAAGATACTGAGGGTAAAATCATCGGATTCATAGGTTTTGCAGGCAGGGAGGAAGAGACCTATCTCACGGAAGAGGAGTTGCAAATCATTCATCTCTTGCTGGGCTCGTTCTCTAAGGAAATTACGGTCAGGGAATATAAGGAAAGGGAAGTGAGGGCCAGCAATACATTAGGCAGTATCATGAATAATATGGGCGTTGATATTTACGTCAACTCTTTCGATTCCCACGATATGTTGTATGCCAATAGGTCTATGGTGGAACCATATGGCGGTATCGAGCATTTCTGGGGGAAAAAATGCTGGGAGGCCCTCTACTCGGACAAGACGGGGGAGTGTGAGTTCTGCCCAAAGAGGCATTTGATAGATGAAAACGGACACCCCACCAAAGTCTATTCGTGGGATTATCAACGGCCATTTGACAAGTGTTGGTTTCGCGTGTTCAGTGCAGCCTTTGCTTGGGTGGACGGGCAGATGGCGCATGTCATTACCAGTGTGGATATCGATCATCAGAAAAGATAGAGGAGGAATTGCGGGTCGCCAAGGATAAGGCAGAACATCTGGACCGCTTGAAGTCTGCTTTCCTGGCCAATATGAGTCATGAAATCCGTACTCCGCTCAATTCCATTGTCGGTTTTGCAAGCATCATTGCCGAACTGGACGATAGGGAAGAACGCCAGGAATACCTTGCCATCATGCAGGAGAATACGGAACTGCTCTTGCAACTGATATCCGACATTCTGGATTTGGCAAAGATAGAAGCGGGAACACTTGATTATAATATGGGGTATGTGGATGTCAGTGACTTCTGTAAGGACGTGATGCGCAACTATGATATAAAGGAAGACAAGGCTGTACCGGTTCTGTTGGCTCCCGACTTGCCCGATTACCGTATCTATACCGACAAGAAACGTCTGATGCAGGTGGTCACCAATTTTATAAACAACGCTTTGAAGTTCACCAGTGAAGGGCAGATCCTTTTGGAATATCATCCGGTGGAAGGTACCGGTCAGATAGAGTTTTCTGTGACGGACACCGGTATGGGTATTGCTCCGGATGCCGTGGCTACTGTGTTCGACCGCTTTGTAAAGCTTAATACCTTTGCGAAGGGCACGGGTTTAGGCTTGTCCATCTGTAAAAGTATCATTGAGCATCTTGGCGGGACTATCGGTACTGAGTCGGAATTGGGAGTCGGCAGCCGTTTTTGGTTCAGGCATCCGTGTGCCGAATGATTTTATTTGCCTATATTTGTGCGAACTTCAATATTTATGGATAAAAAACTCTGTACCGATGAAAAACAAGACATGGACGTGCCTGGTTGTTGTGTCAGCAGCATTGCTGATGGCGGGTTGCGGCAGCAGGACAAAGAAACAAACAAATGAAGATGTAAGTATGGATAGTGTCGGTGTAACATGCAGTGGCGTAAAGACCTTGCAACTGGAGGGAGTGCAGGCCACTTGGATTCAGGATAATGCTGGTGAGCATTTGATGCCGAGAACGATTTTCCCGGATGCAAGCGATGAATTGATGGAAAGTTTGTCGCTTCAAGGCGGTATTCCTTCTTCCATGAGCACCTTCCTGGTAGATACGAATGGTATCCGTATCCTTTTTGATACGGGAATGGGAGCTCCCGGCAGTCGTCTGTTGCCCGGATTACAATCTTTGGGTATCTCTCCGGCAGATATTGGATATCTGTATCTTACCCATTTCCATGGCGACCATATCGGTGGAATGATGAAGGAGACAGTGTAGTCTTCCCGAATGCCGAAGTGTACGCATCAAAAGTGGAATATGATGCCTGGATGGCAATGCCTGCCGAAAGGAAGGCGCAGGTCGTAAAGACGATGGATGCCTATAAGGAACGGCTGCATCTGTTTGAGTTTGGCGATACCTTGCCGGGTAATGTGGTTGCCATGGAGCAGTCGGTCATACTCCCGGTCATACGGTTTTCCAGAGTGGCAAGTTACTGGTGATTGGTGACCTCATCCATGGTGCGGCCCTTCAGTTGGAGCATCCGGAATACTGCGCTTCCTATGATATGGATAAGGAAGCTGCCGTGAAAGCACGCAAGTATTTCCTCCAATATGCCAAGGACAACCAATTGACGATGGCAGGTATGCATCTTCCTGCTCCGGCCTTCAAATAGAATGGGAGAGTGTCAAAAGTATATGAGTACTTTCATTATGCTATATTTAGGCGCGGATAGTTCTGAGCCCCTCGTTATTCCTTTTTACTTTTAGAAGCGGCAGTCTTGTTCGATGTATGTCATATATTCGTCGTAACTGATGTGCCTGCCTCCCATTGTTTTGAGGTGAGGGGTTTCGAACTGGCAATCTATCATGACGCCTCCATGTTCCCTGAAGAATTGGGCCAGATGGATGAGGGCCAGCTTCGAGGCGCTGGAACAAGTGAGAACATGCTCTCTCCAAAGAAACAACGTCCCAGGGTCACTCCGTACAGCCACCTACCAATTGCTCTTCTTCCCATACTTCCACGCTGGCGGCGAATCCTTGTTCGTGCAGGTGCGTATAGGCTTCCATCATCTTCGTTCCGAGCCAGGCTCCTTCTTGTTCCATCCGCAATTCTCCGCAGGTTTGTATGATGTCTTGGAAAGCTTCGTTGAAGGTGATTTCGTACTTTCCTTTGTTGATGAGCGTACGCATGGAGTGGGAGATATGGATTTCGTCCGGAAAGATGACGAAACGGTCCATCGGGCACCACCATTGTATCAGTTCTTCCGAAATGCGTACCAGGGGAAGATGCCGTTGGAGTACGCCAGGATGAGGCGGTCAATGGATAGGTCACCGCCCACAGCGAGCAACCCGTCGGGGTCGCCGTAGTGAGGGTCGGGGAAAGCAAGTTTATCCGTCAGTTGAAAGACCATATCGTTATTCGGTTGCGGGTTGTAGTTTCAATGCTCCGTTTTCCACTTGCACGCGGACTTTTCCTCCTGCCTTCAATGTACCGAACAGAATTTCGCGCATCAGCAAGGGTTTCAAGTGGGCGGCTATCACGCGGTCCATCTCCCGGGCGCCGTATTCGGGAATAAAACCCCGTTGGAGCAGCCATTCGTGTGCTTCCTGGCTCAATACCATTTCCACCTGGCGGGAAGACAGCTTGCTGCCTAGTTCTCCGAGTTTCTTGTCGAGGATAAGTGATGCCATCGGGCGGTCCATGTCATGGAAGACCACCGTGGCAGAGAGGCGGTTGATGAATTCGGGCTTAAAGGTTTTCTTGACTTGTTTCAGCATGGCTTCTCCGGCGGTGACCTGACTGTTGAAGCCGATGGACGCTTGGCGGGCATATTGTGCTCCGGCATTGGAGGTCATGATGAGGACCACGTGTCGGCAGTCGGCTTTCCGTCCTTTGTTGTCGGTCAGTACGGCGTAATCCATTACTTGCAGCAGGATGTTGAATACGTCGGGATGGGCTTTCTCTATCTCGTCGAGCAGTAGCACGCAGTTTGGGGTCTTGCGTATGGCGTCGGTCAGCAGGCCGCCGTCCTCGTAACCCACGTAGCCGGCAGGCGAGCCAATCAGTTTGGCTACGGTATGCTTTTCGGTATATTCGCTCATGTCGAAACGTTGCAGGGCGATGCCCAGCTCGGCGGCGAGCACTTTGGCAACTTCGGTCTTTCCTACTCCGGTGGGGCCTACAAAGAGCAGGCTTGCCAGCGGTTTGTTTTCGTCCAGCAGTCCGGCTTTGGACATTTGCACAGCTTCCACCACCTGACGGACGGCTTCTTCCTGCCCGTAGATGCGGGAGCTGATGCGTTCGTGCAGGCTTTCCAAGGCGACGGTGTCGTCCTCTTTCATGGCGAGGGCATTGACTTTGCAGGTACGTGCCAGTATGTCGGTTATCAGTGCCTTGTCCACGGTCTGTTCCTCGGAGTCTGTGGGGTGTATTTCCCGGTAAGCTCCTGCTTCGTCCACCAGGTCGATGGCTTTGTCGGGCAGGAAACGGTCGCTGATGTAGCGGGCGCTTGCCTTTACGGCATAGGGGATGACGTCGGGCTCGTAGGTGACGCCGTGGTAGGTTTCGTATTTCTCTTTCAGCCTTCTACGATATGTATGGCTTCTTCAATGTTCGGTTCCAGTATGTCTATCTGCTGGAAGCGGCGTACCAGTCCCTTGCTGCGTGCGAAGTAGCGGTTGTACTCGTCGTAGGTGGTAGAGCCGATGAAGCGTATTGCCCCGGTTTCCAGATAGGGTTTCAGCATGTTGGAGGCATCCATAGAGCCTTCGCCCGTGCGTCCGGCGCCTATCAGGTTGTGTATCTCGTCGATGTAGACGATGGCATTTCCCTCACGACCGATGCCTTCCATGATACTTTTCAGCCGCTTCTCGAAATCGCCGCGATATTGTGTGCCTGCCAGTAGACTGCCCAAGTCCAGCTCATAAATGCGGAAGCCGGCAAGCCGTTCGGGGACGTTGCCCGCTTCGATACGGGCGGCAAGCCCATAGGCAAGGGCTGTTTTGCCTACGCCGGGTTCGCCCACATGCAACGGGTTGTTCTTTTCTTTGCGGCAGAGCACTTGTATGGTTCGCTCCAACTCCATCTCCCTGCCGATAAGCGGGTTGTGGTCTGCCAGGCGGTCGTTGAGGCAGGTCACGTAGTTACGCATGGTTCTGTTTTCTCTTGTTCATCGGGGGATTGTACACCGCCTGCTTCTTCTGCCAGCTCCGCTTCTTCGTAGTGGGTGATGAGCAGGCTGAGGAATTCGGGCAGGTCGCCGCCGACTGCTTCCTTCAGGAAATGGCATGCCCAGGAATCTTCCAGTTGCAGCAAGCCTTGTATCAGATGAGGAACATCCAGCTCTTCGGCGCTGGAATACTCTGTCACCATATAGGCATGTTGCAGGAGTGAACTGAGCTGGACGGAAAGTCCCAACTCGTATTCCACATTGTCGGGGATAGTTTCCACTTCTTCCGTCAGATAGTTTTCCAGTGAGATGCTGAGCTCCACATAATTGTAGAAGGTATCTTGCAGGGTGTTGATAAAGGGTTCCTGTTCCAGAATGGCGCTCAGCAGATGTTCGGGCATGATGAACTCGTGCCGGTAAGACTCGGCTTTTCTTTGTGCGGAAGCGAATGCTTGGTTTACGAATATCGTATTTTTTATATCCATATTGTTTCTTTCTTATTCTTCTTCCTCCGGGGTGACGGTGAGCCGGAGGGGGAAACCTTCATTGCGTGCCATGCGGGTGGCTTTCTGTACTTTGGAGTGGGCGATGTCGTATGAGTAGATGCCCACTACCGTGGAGTTGCTCTTGTGCACCTGCAGCATCAGTGTTTCCGCTTCTACCGATGATTTGTAAAAGACGGTGGTGAGTACCTTTACCACAAACTCCATGGTGGTGAAGTCATCATTGTAGATGGTGACTTTAAAGCGTCGGGGTTCCCGTAATTCTATGCGTTCTTTTTCTTTGAAAGAAGATTGCTGTTGTTCCATTTCTTTTTAAAAACTACTGTTAAGACATTGTTCTACCGTTGTGTGGGCAACGAAAACTCCTGCCAGTCATATTCGTCTCCGTACTCGTCGGCTATGGCTATGCGTATGGTGACGTTACCCGTCTTTATCCGTTCTCCGGCACTGATGTTGGCGGTGTATTTCACACCGTTGCGCGGAGTTATTTGCTCTATCATGACCGACGGCGATATGTAAATACGCTTCATGCCCGTGGTTTCCACCACCACCGGCACTACGTTGTAGGCTGTTTTGTTTCCTTCGTTCATGATTTCAAAAATCACTTTACAGTTTTCGCCCGAATTGATGACGTGGTTGCGGCTGTCGTCAATGAAACGTATATTCCGTATCCTCAAGTGGTCGATGGCCGATGCTTGCGGCTGTCTTCCGGATTGTGGGGGGATAGGGCTGTGTCCTTTCTATCCGGTAGCTGTACTCCTCCTGCTTCTTGGGGGCTGTGGCTGCATTGGCAATGGCAGCTCCCGCAATGGTTCCTATGATGGTGCCGATGGCGGAACCCCGGTATCCTCCTCGCCAGCCTCCGTTACTGTCACCTATCAGCCCGCCGATGGCACCGCCTACATTACTTCCGATGGCAGCTCCTGCGAGCACTGCGTTAGGGTCGCCTGCAGCATCTGGCTTGTGCCGCATCCGCTGAGGATGATGGTTGCTGCAGGATTCCTATAAAAGACTTTTTCATGTTCATATCCTATAATTATTATGTTGGGCAGATTGTTTTATAAAAGGGCTATTCCCAGTAAATCATCTTTTTGGTCATGCCTCCGTCAATGGTGATGTTTTCGCCATTGATGAAGTCGTTTTCGTCTTGGCATAGGAATACGCACATACGGGCAATATCTTCCGGTTTGCCAACCCGTCCGGAGGGGTGTTGCGAATGGTCTTCTGCCCGTAATTGTTCATAATCGTGTGTCTGAATCCAGCCCGGAGAGATGGAGTTGACCGTGATGTGCCACTCTGCAAGCGATAAAGCCAACGCATGCGTCAACGAATAGATGCCTCCTTTGGAAGCTGCATATCCTTCACTCCCCGGTTCACTCATCAGATAGCGCGTAGAACAGAGATTAATGATTCTTCCGTAGGTATTCGTGTTGTTTTGACTTTTGCGGTGTACTGCCAACGCATGTGAAGTAATGAACACCGGACGTAAATTCACAGACAATATTTTATCGAAAGTCTCCACACTCGTTTCTGTGATGGGAGAGAATTCACTGATGCCGGCATTGTTTATAATGATGTCAATATCCCCCCATTCCTTGAAAATATTTTGCAGGCAAAGTTCCAATGCTTCTTTGCTGTTTAGGTCGACGGGATAGAATTGTGCTCCGGTGGCTTGGGCGGTTTGCTGCCCTTTCAGTTCATTCTTGTCACAAAAGGCTACTTGGTAATTAAGCTTGCAGAAAGCTTCTACAATGGCTTTGCCAATACCCCCTGCACCTCCGGTAACGAACACTTTCTTTCCGCCTTTTTTGAGAGGAAGTGTCGGCTTATGTAGCGTTTGTGCCTTACCGGATTTTTTCGCTTTCTCCCAAGCTGCTTTGCGTGCCCGGTATTGCTCGTACTGATTTTCAAGATAATTATCGGCCATATATGTTTCCGGTTTTATTGTTTAACTGTCTTTCTCCGAATAAGTTCACTTCCTTGCATTGGGAGATGATATAGAGATGATGCCCCCAAGGGATGGAGAAAAATTTCTCTTCACCTAATTTGGAAACAACTTGTTGCCAAATTGTATATGGCTCATTATAAAATAGATACCACTGCTTTATACTGCGTATGTTTCTATATGAGAACCCTTTCATATCAGGAAATTCTGCCATCAGCTCACGACTCAACTCTTCGAGAAATCCGCTTCCCCAAGTCATTTCTTTCTGCCGTTCTATAATTTCTGCCCCCAGTTGCCAGTAAAGGTGAAGCAGTTCGCTGTTCACGCGTACAGCCGCTTTAATCTGTGCACTACGAATGTCTTGTTTTAGGTGGTTTACCCAATCCTTGAACGGTTGATTTATAGATAGTGTTGTTTTCATCTTTTTATTTTCTTCATCGTCATATTCGATGTTTCTATTTCACAAAGTTAAGAAAAAGAATTTATTTCAACTGTAATCCTTTCCGTCTTTTCTACCTCTCCACTTTTACCACACAATATACCATCTCCCCCTCTCTTTCCTTTACCTCATCCCGTGTTGCTGCAATATCCTTCCGAACACGTTCACCCGTTTTGCAGAGAATAGGTATCGCACTATGTCGCTGTATTTCCTCCTATATTTTCGCAGGCGATAATTATTCCCCTTGTAGGGCTTCAAAAGGGAATCCGTCTGTTTCCCTAAGGAGAACGGTTTGTTTCAATATGGAGAACAGTTTGTTTCATTAGTAGGAAACAGTTTGTTCCGTTAAAGAAAACAGTTTGTTTTATTGAGTGCGAACAGTTTGTTTCATAGTATGTGAACACTTTGTTTCTTACTGTTGTAACAAAGTGTTCACCGTTGTGAACTAAAGTGTTATCTATATTTTCAGTGATAAAATGACATGAAAAGGGGGCTGAAGATTACCTTTCTACCATTTGTATTCCTCGCTGTAAGAGTCGAAAGCCGGTTCTCCCGGAATGTTGTATTGGTGGAAAGTTCTGCGGATATAGTTCTGGTCTTCGGGGGAAAGGTAAGATTCTTCCCGGTAGAAGCGGTAGTATTTTCCGCGGCCGAAATGGGCTATCAACTGGCTTTTCAGAGGTTGGAGATTCTTGTAGGGAACTTCATCGAGCAAGTGGCTGATTCCCCATGCAACATGTATCTTTTGTGTCGATTGGAAATAGGCGCATTGGCTGCTATCCTCTGGAATACACAGTGGATTGATGATGCGGATGGACGGGTACTCGGGGGTATCGCGAAGGGCGGCTAAGCGATGCAGGCAGTTGTCGGCTTTCGGGCATTGGTTGTTGAAACAGCGTGAGTAGTTGGCAGGTGCTAAAGGTTTCTCGGAAGAATGTTTCATGTTTATATATACTTTGATGAAGCGACAAAGATAGCACTAACTTTTTGATATAGCCTTCTGTTCTCTTGTTTGAAATGCCCCCTCATTGAAAAAACAGCAGCCGGAACCACTGAATTCAGTAATTCCGGCTGTACCGTTCTTTCTTATAAGTATGGATGGACTATTTCACCTGGATGATGTCATAATTCAAGTCACTCACAGCTTCCTGCAGGCTGTCGTTGACAAGGCGCAGGGTTGTGTCGTTCACTACTACGAAGTACACCGGAGTGTCCCCGTCGTTCGGGTCAGCTTGATGGCTGTTTTCTTCTTGTTGTCGACGTCTTTCTGGATAACTTCTTTCTTTCCTTTGGAAGTAAAGCTC
>ENA-OQLB01000332-OQLB01000332.1-human-gut-metagenome-genome-assembly--contig:-NODE-332-length-27482-cov-4.602705_pt1 | contig 27482 bp, 31 predicted proteins | sample MGYA00242656_ERZ504813 | MGnify/ENA primary metagenome ERZ504813 (study PRJEB26092, sample SAMD00036388) | human gut metagenome | host: Homo sapiens | study: EMG produced TPA metagenomics assembly of... | reverse complement strand
GTGGTTTTTATCATATTATCTGCAAGTTTTCAACCATAAAGGTACAAAAACTTGCAGATATATCAAAGAAATTTAGCCATTAATATATTGACTATTAGCAGGAAAAGGGTACTTTAAGGGACGACTAAATAGCCGGCATGGAGATTGTCTTTGGGCAGGTTGCTGATGACGGATAGTCAGCCGGATTAATTTAGGGACAAAACAGACAGTGACGACCAAATGTTGGTCGTCACTGCATATATACCTTGTCGTCACTCGATAATTCCCTTATCCTTAATACATTGAAGCAAAAGGTGACGAGTGAGACAAAAAATGAAAAAATCTTGTTTAGAAAGCATATCCGAATCCCAAGTTCAGATAGATAGGATACATATTGAATGTAATCGTATCAAAGTCTTTTTGGAAGATATTATTCAGCCCCCATGTCACGTCGGCGTGTACGGTGAGGTGTTTGAATGCTTTCCATTCACCGCCGAATTGCACACCCCACTGGAATTTCCTTAAATCACTGGAGAAGTCATAAGTGGCGATGCTTTCACCGGTGAACTCCACTTTGGAACCGGTCTGGTCGGGGGTACGCAGGTGCCCTTCGTAAACATGTCCGGAGAAGTTGCCCTCCAGCAGATAGGAGAAATAAGGACCGGCAGACAATATCCAACGCTTGCTGATGTGGTAATTAGCCAAAATGGGAATTGTCAGATAGGAGTTCTTTACCTTTGTCTTGACCCCGCCTGTCCAAAGACCTGCCAGCTCTCCGCCATTGGTATTGATGATTTTCATACCATAGTTCTTGACAGTGGCTTCGGTGGTCATGTTCTTATTCTCTAACCGCAGGCCTAACGTAAGTCCCCACTTTTTCTTTTCGTCAAACCATTTGGTGGCATTTCCTTCAATGGCAATGGCTATGCCCGGCGCATAACTGTCTATCTTGCGTATCTCTTTGGGCAGGGGGATAGCGAGGTTCCGCCGATGTTGAACCCGGCTTTTATGCCGTATTCCCAACCATGCAGATAGGAATTGATAAGACTTTTGTTTCTTTCTTCTTGTGCCTGTACGTTGGTAACCATTGCCAACAGTGCGGCTATTATGCAAATAAAATGATACTTTTTCATACGCTATATTAGTTGTCTTCGCTTATAAGTTCTAATTCGTCTACATATAATGTGCTGCCAACAGCTCCCTTGAAATAAGCGCCGTCTACACTGGAAGAGAGTACGATGCTTAGTTTGTACTTGCCTTCCTGCAGTTTGACAGGGTCTATGCTCTTGCCGTTCACCGCTTTGAAAGGAAGTTCAAAGGGTGTCCATGAATCGGTCTCCTTAGCGTCCTCTTCACTGATACGGGCGATGGATACGAGCTTGTCGGAAGTCAAATCCAAACTGTTGCTGCCATCCAGCATGAAAGAGTTCTCGTTGCTTCGTACATAATGGCATAAATGTCGAAACGGTCTTTTTTGTCTTTCTGCACTGCGCCTTCATCGGTGTAGACATCTCCTGCCTTGAACTTGAAGTAGCCTTTCAACGATACGGGACGTTTATAATACTGTATGCCGAACTTTGTGGCACGCAAGGGATCTTTAAGTGCATTTGCCAAGTCGAATGAACCGATGAAGAGGTTTCCGGCGGCAATATACATTTTCACCATAGCTCCAAAGCTGCCTGTATCACAGGTTGTCAGTTTCAAGCCCTTGCCACGAAAACCTTCGGCAATCTGCTGTGTGGGGTAGCCGGTGCGGTTGTCCGTCATGCTGGTAAGTTTGTAACCGGGATTGCCGCTTGACCATTGCAGCACGCTGGAAACATTGGTTGAGGTGCCGGGCTGGAACTCGTAGAGAATGTCATATTCGGTACCGGCAGCGGGAAGCAGGTCTTCGAAATGGAAGATTCCCGGAACTTCTGCCGGTATGATTTTTACGGTATAGGTGGCAGTCCACTCCCCGTCTTCGGATGTTACGGTGAATGTGCGTGAATGTGAATCGTTGCTGAAATCGTAATTGTTCAGTATGTCGTTCGGGTAATGTTTGTCCGCACTAAGGGTCGCTCCGACAGGCAGAGTAAACAGTAATTGTTGTTTTGACAGGTCTGCTCCTTTATGCACATATATGTTTATTTCTTTCGAGTCGCTGTTGATGTGAGCCAATTGTACATCCGCACCGGTGCAGGCGTCAATCGCCGCTTCGGAATTAAGTGCTTCGTCCTGTATACACGACGTGACAGTCAGAATAAGCATGAGGCAGTAGTCCACTTCTTAAAATTCATATACTTCTTTTTTTGAGAGTTGATAAATTGATATAGTTTAGCAATTTGCAAAAATACGCTATTATTTTGTAATAACAGATGCAATAACAAAAAAGTGCGATAAACTCTGTTATTTATTTGTTATTCCGCCTATCTTTGCATGAAGATTGAATAAAATATATATCTGTGATATGACTGAAGCCGAAAGAAAACAAATAATAGACTTGGTGCAGCGTGAAGTGGTGCCCGCCATCGGATGTACGGAACCTATCGCCGTTGCTTTGTGTGTGGCGAAAGCGACCGAAACCTTAGGAACAAGACCGGAGAAGATAAATGTCTTGCTAAGCGCCAATATCCTGAAAAACGCAATGGGGGTGGGAATTCCCGGTACGGGTATGATTGGACTGCCCATTGCCATAGCGTTGGGGGCACTGGTGGGCAAGTCGGAATATCAGTTGGAAGTGCTGAAAGACAGCAATCCTGCTGCTGTGGATGAAGGTAAACGCTTTATCGCTGAGAAGCGCATCAACATATCGCTGAAAGAGAATATTTCGGAGAAACTCTATATAGAAGTATGTTGTGAGTCCGGAGAAAACAAGCTACCGCCATTATAGCAGGCGGGCATACCACCTTTATATATATAGCCCGGAATGGTGGCATCCTTTTCTGCAGGCAAAATGCAAGCAGTGAAGAGACGAAAGAGCAGACTGTGGATTTGACGTTGCGCAAAGTGTATGACTTTGCTATGGACGCTCCGTTGATGAAATCCGTTTCATCCTTGAGACTGCCCGCCTGAACAAAGCGGCGGCTGAAAGTTCTTTCGATAAGAACTACGGTCATGGTCTGGGCAGGATGTTGCGCGGCACTTATGAACATAAGATATTGGGGGATAGTGTGTTCTCACATATCCTTTCTTATACGTCCGGTGCATGCGACGCCCGTATGGCAGGGGCCATGATACCGGTGATGAGTAATTCGGGAAGTGGAAATCAGGGTATTTCCGCTACGTTGCCCGTACTGGTTTATGCCGAGGAGAACGGCAAATCGGAAGAAGAGCTGATACGTGCGCTCATGCTCAGTCATCTGACTGTGATTTATATCAAACAAAGTTTGGGCCGTTTGTCCGCTTTATGCGGCTGTGTGGTAGCTGCTACGGGCTCCAGTTGCGGCATCACATGGCTGATGGGAGGCACCTACGAGCAGGTGGCCTTTGCCGTTCAGAACATGATTGCCAACCTCACCGGAATGATTTGCGACGGAGCCAAGCCCAGTTGTGCTTTGAAAGTGACTACGGGCGTTTCTACGGCCGTCCTTTCAGCTATTATGGCAATGGAAAATCGTTGCGTTACTTCTGTTGAAGGAATTATTGATGAAGATGTGGACCAAAGTATCCGTAATCTGACGAAGATAGGTCCAAAGGAATGGACGAAACGGACAAACTGGTACTGGAAATAATGACGGGAAAGCAGTGATTAAGTGATTAGCGATTAACGATCAGCGATCAGGGATTAATCGCAACATTATAATATGTGCCATTGATAAACTAATCCCTAATCGCTAATCCCTAATTCTTATTTACAGCATCCGTCGCCGCAGTCTCCACAATCGCATCCGCCATTGCATCCACCGCTGCATCCGCCGCCACTCATCATGCGTGCCATTTCTGCCAGCTCATCGTTGGTGGCCGGGCGGTTTTCCGTAACTTCACCTACGAAGTTCAGGTCGCAGCCTGCCAAGGGGTGATTCATGTCCATTACCACTACATCGTCTTTTACTTCGACTACGCTTCCGTTGATGCGTTGGCCTTCCGAAGTCATCAAAGGAATTACGGCGCCTTCCACTACGCGTTCGCTATCGAATTTGCCTTCTATCTCGAAGATGTTTTTGGGCAGGTCGATGACGTGTTCTTCGTCATATTCACCGTAAGCCTCTTCTGCTTTGATTGTAAAGTCGAATTTATCGCCTTTTTTCAAGTCTTTCACTTGGCTTTCAAAAGCTTCCAAAGTCAGGCCCAATCCGGAGATGAACTGGAAGGGGTGTTCTGCAGGAGCTTCTTCTGTGAATTCTTTTTCTCCGTTTTCGATTGAGTACAGCTTATATGCTAAGGTGATGTACTTGTTTTCTACTGTTTCCATTAATTTGTTATTGTTTAGTAAATACTGTTGTTCTGTCTCTAAAGTGGCAAAGGCAATGCGAATATCCGCATAACTTCAGAGGCGCACCCCGCCTTTGCCCGGTGCGCAAAGATACGAATATTTTGTTTCGTGGGAGGAAGCGCTCCGGTAAATTTCAGATTATTAAGTGCGTTGTGACTCTTGGGCATACTCTTCAAAACTATCCGAATCTTTTTATTTGAGCCTTATAAGTGATAAAATAAGATTTTAAAGCATGATTTTCTTACGATTATTCATGTTTATATCTTTTTTTTCTTCAATTTGTTTGGAGTTTATAAAAAAGCACTTACCTTTGCAGCATAATTATACGAGACAATCAATAAAAGAACAATAAAGACAATTTGGTTATGAATCTACATACATCTATTAACCTGGCAGTCCTGCATATTATTCGCGTCGTGGTGGTGGCATCAAGAGCGTGAGAAAGGTTATGTATGTATTCGTACGGTAAAGATATTTATAATAAGCTTTCTCATTCCGGTGAGAAAGGCTTTTTTCATAAAAGGAGACAGATAAGATGAAACATCAGTTACGCAGTTCGTTCAGCACGCAAGGCCGCCGCATGGCAGGCGCTCGTGCATTGTGGACGGCCAATGGCATGAAGAAAGAACAAATGGGAAAACCCATCATTGCAATAGTCAATTCTTTTACTCAGTTTGTTCCGGGGCATGTACATCTGCATGAAATAGGTCAGTTCGTAAAGAAAGAGATAGAAAAGCAAGGCTGCTTCGCCGCCGAATTCAATACGATTGCCATCGACGACGGCATTGCAATGGGGCATGACGGTATGTTGTATTCCTTGCCGTCGCGCGACATCATTGCCGACAGTGTGGAGTACATGGTGAATGCCCATAAGGCGGATGCCATGGTCTGCATCAGCAATTGCGATAAGATCACTCCGGGTATGCTCATGGCGGCGATGAGGCTGAACATCCCTACGGTGTTCGTTTCCGGTGGCCCTATGGAAGCCGGAGAATGGAACGGGCAGCACCTCGACCTGATTGATGCCATGATTAAGTCGGCTGACGAAAGCGTGAGCGATCAGGAAGTTGCCAAGATCGAACAACACGCTTGTCCAACTTGCGGATGTTGTTCGGGCATGTTCACCGCCAACTCCATGAACTGCCTGAATGAAGCAATAGGACTGGCGCTTCCGGGTAACGGCACGATTGTGGCTACGCATGAGAACCGGAAGAAACTGTTTGAGGATGCAGCCAGACTGATTGTTGAAAATGCGTATAAATACTATGAGGAGGGAGACGAAACGGTGCTTCCCCGCAGCATTGCCACCCGCGAGGCGTTTCTGAATGCGATGACGCTGGACATTGCAATGGGCGGATCTACGAATACGGTGCTTCACTTGTTGGCAGTGGCACATGAAGCCGGGGCGGATTTCACAATGGATGATATTGATATGCTGTCCCGCAAAACTCCCTGCCTGTGTAAAGTGGCTCCCAATACTCAGAAATATCATGTACAGGATGTTAATCGTGCCGGCGGCATCGTGGCCATTATGGGCGAACTTGCCAAAGGAGGACTGGTGGATACGAACGTGCATCGTGTGGACGGAATGACATTGGCGGAGGAGATAGACCGGTACTGCATCACCAGTCCTAATGTTTGCAAGGAAGCGATCGGGAAATATACCAGTGCCGCTGCCGGAAAATTCAATCTGGAACTCGGTTCGCAGGGGGCTTATTATAAGGAATTGGATACGGATCGTGCTGAGGGATGTATTCGTGACTTGCAGCATGCTTATAGCAAGGACGGCGGTCTGGCTGTACTGAAAGGAAATATTGCACAGGATGGTTGTGTGGTCAAGACAGCCGGAGTGGACGAAAGCATCTGGAAGTTTACCGGCCCTGCCAAAGTTTTCGATTCACAGGAAGCTGCGTGCGACGGTATCTTGGGCGGAAAGGTGGTCAGCGGCGATGTTGTCGTCATTACCCATGAAGCCCGAAAGGTGGGCCGGGCATGCAGGAGATGCTGTATCCTACTTCCTATATCAAGTCCCGCCATTTAGGCAAGGAATGTGCGTTGATCACCGACGGACGCTTTAGCGGCGGCACTTCCGGACTGAGCATCGGACACATCTCTCCCGAAGCTGCGGCGGGCGGCAATATCGGTAAGATTCAGGACGGCGACATCATCGAGATAGATATACCGAACCGTTCTATCAATGTGAAGCTGACGGATGAGGAACTGGCTGCACGTCCTATGACGCCGGTGACGCGCGACCGTCGGGTGTCCAAAGCGTTGAAAGCGTATGCCAGCATGGTGAGTTCGGCAGACAAAGGGGCTGTAAGGCTGATAGATTAAAGAAAGTTTTAATAGAAATATACTTGACTTGATGGAAAACTTAATAACAGGCGCGGAAGCATTGATGCGTTCTTTGGAACATCAGGGGTAAAGACCATTTTCGGTTACCCGGGTGGCAGCATCATGCCCGTATTCGATGCTCTATACGACCATAGAAAGAATCTGAATCATGTTCTGGTGCGCCATGAACAGGGAGCTGCACATGCGGCACAAGGCTATGCGCGTGTGTCGGGTAAGGTGGGCGTATGCCTGGTTACCAGCGGTCCGGGCGCAACGAACACCATTACAGGTATTGCGGATGCCATGATAGACAGCACGCCGGTTGTTGTCATTGCCGGACAGGTTGCTACGGGATTCCTTGGAACCGATGCCTTTCAGGAGGTGGATCTGGTGGGCATTACGCAGCCCATCACGAAGTGGAGCTATCAGATCCGTCGTGCGGAAGATGTGGCATGGGCAGTGGCCCGCGCTTTCTATATAGCGCAGAGCGGACGTCCCGGTCCGGTTGTGCTGGACTTTGCCAAGAACGCTCAAGTGGATAAGACGGAATATGTGCCTACCAAAGTGGATTACGTGCGCAGCTATCTGCCTGTACCCGAAATGGAACCGGAAGCCATACAACAGGCTGCTGATTTGATAAATGCGGCGGAACGTCCGTTGGTGCTGGTGGGGCAGGGCGTGGAGCTTGGCAATGCGCAGAACGAACTGCGTGCTTTCATCGAAAAGGCGGATATGCCTGCCGGTTGCACCTTGTTGGGGCTTTCCGCATTGCCAACAGAGCATCCTTTGAACAAGGGGATGCTGGGCATGCATGGCAATCTGGGGCCGAATATCAATACCAATAAGTGCGATGTGCTGATTGCGGTAGGCATGCGTTTTGACGATCGTGTGACGGGCAAGTTGTCCACGTATGCGTCGCAGGCAAAAATAATCCATTTCGATATTGATCCGGCAGAGATAGACAAGAATGTGAAAACGGATGTTGCCGTATTGGGCAACTGTAAAGATACCCTGGCTGCAGTGACCGAATTGCTGAAACCTGCCGGACACAAGGAATGGCTCGACAGCTTCTTGCCTTATGAACAGATGGAGGAAGAAAAGGTGATCCGTCCGGAGTTGCATCCGGCAGGCGATACACTGAGCATGGGTGAGGTGGTGCGTGCCGTCAGTGAGGCTACAAACAACGAAGCCGTTTTGGTGACGGATGTGGGACAGAACCAAATGATGTCTGCCCGCTACTTTAAATATAGCAAGGAACGCAGCATTGTCACTTCCGGCGGTTTGGGTACAATGGGCTTCGGCCTTCCTGCCGCTATCGGCGCCACTTTCGGACGTCCCGACCGTACCGTTTGCGTCTTTATGGGCGACGGCGGTTTGCAGATGAATTTGCAGGAACTGGGTACGGTGATGGAGCAGAAAGCTCCCGTTAAGATGATTTTGCTGAACAATAACTTCTTGGGTAACGTTCGTCAATGGCAGGCTATGTTCTTCAACCGCCGTTACTCGTTCACTCCGATGATGAACCCGGACTATCTGAAGATTGCTTCCGCCTACGGTATTCCGGCGCGTCGGGCGCTTACCCGTAAGGAACTGGCGGAAGCCATTGAAGAGATGATTTCGACAGACGGCCCGTTCCTGCTGGAAGCCTGCGTAGAGGAGGAAGGAAATGTTATGCCGATGACGCCTCCGGGTGGCTCTGTGAACCAGATGTTGCTGGAATGCTGATATAAATGAAGAATTATGAATTCTTCACTTATCATTCTTAATTAAAAAAAGTATGGACAAGACATTATATACAATTATCGTTCATTCGGAGAACTTTGCAGGTTTGCTGAATCAGGTAACGGCTGTTTTCACCCGCCGGCAAATCAATATCGAGAGCCTGAATGTTTCGGCATCCTCTATCAAGGGGGTACATAAATATACCATTACTGCCTGGACAGATAAAGACACTATCGAGAAGGTGACGAAACAAATCACCAAAAAGATAGATGTGTTGCAGGCGCACTATTTCACAGATGATGAAATCTACCAGCACGAGATTGCGCTCTACAAGCTGACGACTCCCACGCTGGAAGAAAAACCGGAAGTGTCTAAGGTGATCCGCAAATATAATGCGCGTATCGTAGAGGTTAACTCCGTATTCTCCATTGTGGAGAAAAACGGTATGAGTGAGGAAATAACCAATCTCTACGAAGAGCTGAGCGCTTTGGGGTGTGTGCTCCAGTTTGTGCGTTCCGGACGTGTTGCCATCACTACGAGCTGCTTTGAACGTGTCAACGAGTATCTGGCAGATCGTGAAACAAAATATCGTCAGAGTAAAGAACAACAAGGACAATGAGTGAAAATAACAAGATAGGTACTTATAAGTTTGTGGCCGAACCGTTTCATGTGGACTTCACCGGCCGCCTCACAATGGGGGTGCTTGGCAACCATCTGCTGAACTGTGCAGGATTTCATGCGACGGAACGCGGTTTCGGCATTGCAACCTTGAATGAGGATAATTATACATGGGTGCTTTCCCGGCTGGCTGTCGAACTGGACGAGATGCCGTACCAATACGAGGATTTTTCCATCCGGACATGGGTGGAGAATGTCTACCGTCTCTTCACCGACCGTAATTTTGCCATTATCGACAAGGACGGAAAGAAGATAGGATATGCTCGTTCCGTATGGGCGATGATCAGTCTCAATACCCGCAAACCCGCCGACCTGCTGACTTGCATGGAGCAGCATCGTGGATTATGTGTGCGACGAGCCTTGCCCCATTGAAAAGCCTTCGCGCATAAAGGTCGCTTCTGCGGAGCCGGCTTCTTCTCTCAACGCCAAGTATAGCGATATTGACATCAACGGACACGTAAACAGTATCCGCTATATCGAGCATATCCTCGATTTGTTCCCGATAGAACTGTATAAGGAGAGCCGCATCCGTCGTTTTGAAATGGCCTACGTAGCCGAGAGCTATTACGGTGACGAGCTCACTTTCTATAAGGACTATGCAGGCGACGGCGCGTATGATATAGAAGTGAAAAAGAACGGCAGCGAAGTGGTTTGCCGTTCCAAAGTAATATTTGTAAAGAAATAATTTATTAACCAATCAGTTGGCATAAGCCACAAATAAAAATTAAAACAAAAAATGGCACAATTGAATTTTGGCGGTGTTATTGAGAATGTAATGACCCGCGAAGAATTTCCTTTGGAAAAAGCACGTGAGATTTTAAAGGATGAAACAATCGCAGTTATCGGTTATGGTGTACAAGGTCCCGGTCAGGCTTGCAACCTGCGCGACAATGGTTTCAACGTAATCGTAGGCCAGCGTCAGGGTAAGACTTACGAGAAGGCAGTGGCAGACGGATGGGTTCCGGGTGAAACTCTGTTCAGCATTGAGGATGCTTGCCAAAAGGGTACTGTCATCATGTGCCTGTTGTCCGATGCGGCCGTTATGTCTGTATGGCCCACGATGAAACCGTACCTGACGGCCGGAAAGGCACTTTACTTCTCTCATGGTTTCGCTATCACATGGAGTGACCGTACGGGTGTGGTTCCTCCCAAGGATATTGACGTTATCATGGTTGCTCCTAAGGGATCGGGTACATCACTCCGTACAATGTTCCTCGAAGGCCGCGGCTTGAACTCTTCTTATGCTATCTATCAGGATGCTACCGGAAAGGCTTTGGACAGAACCCTTGCACTGGGCATCGGTATCGGTTCGGGTTATTTGTTCGAGACTACTTTCATTCGTGAAGCTACTTCCGACCTGACCGGTGAACGCGGTTCTTTGATGGGAGCTATCCAGGGATTGTTGTTGGCTCAGTACGAGGTTCTGCGTGAAAACGGCCACACTCCGTCGGAAGCGTTCAACGAAACAGTTGAGGAACTGACGCAGTCATTGATGCCGTTGTTTGCAAAGAACGGTATGGACTGGATGTATGCCAACTGCTCTACTACTGCCCAACGCGGTGCTCTCGACTGGATGGGCCCGTTCCACGATGCTATCAAGCCGGTGGTGCAGAAGTTGTATCAGAGCGTTAAGTCGGGTAACGAAGCCCAGATTTCTATCGACAGCAACTCTAAGCCCGACTATCGTGAGAAACTGAATGCAGAGCTGAAAGCGTTGCGTGAGAGCGAGATGTGGCAGACTGCCGTAACGGTTCGCAAGCTCCGTCCGGAAAACAACTGATCTCCGGTGCGGACTTCTGAATAATAGAAGAGGTTGTCTCAGGTTTGAAGATTGCTCTGGATAATACAGGGTGGTCGGTTAATTCAAATTTGGGACAATCTCTTTTTCATTGCCTGTCGTTCACCTTCTTCACGTATTCGAGCAGTTGCTTGTAGAAAGCATGGTGTCCCAGAGTAGCTGCTTCTCCCAATATGACGAGTTTCATGCGTGCCCTTGTTATTGCCACGTTCATCCTGCGCAAATCATTCAGAAATCCTATTTGGCCTTCTTCATTGGCGCGTACCAGACTGATGAAAATCACGTCACGTTCCTGTCCCTGAAATCCGTCGACGGTGTTGACCGTTATCAGGCTGCGGTAAGGACGCAGGGTGCGCTGCCTTTTATCTTTCCCCGCAGGTATTGCACTTGCGCCTTGTAGGGCGAGATCAGCCCGAAGTCGATACGTTCCTCAAGAATACGGCTTCCGCCTATCCGCAGGATGTATGCTTCCAGTTCTTTCAGCAGTAAATGGGCCTCCTCCTTGTTGATGCGTCCGAATGTTTCCCCGACAAACTCTTCCTTGAAGTCCATGTCGGAAGTGTCGATCCATGTGACGGGAGTGTCCCAGTCCAATATTCCCCGGTGGCGTATTTCGGGAGCCGCCTCCAGTTCCCCGTCATAAAACCAATTCGAGGAGAAGCGCATAATGTCCTCGTGCATACGGTACTGCACTTTCAGTAGGGATACGGCAGACGGCTTGTTGGCGGCGACTTTCTCCATCAACGTACGTTCCAGTCCGCCACGTGCGGCTTCATAACATTTAATGGTGGGCGGCAACTGGCAATGGTCCCCTGCCAGCACCACCCGGTCTGCCTTGCGGATGGCTATCCAGCAGGCGGCTTCCAGGGCTTGGGCGGCTTCGTCGATGAACAGTGTGCCGAAGCGGCGGCCGTTTAAAAGACGGTGATTGCTGCTCACCAGCGTGGAGGCAATGACGTGGGCGCTGTCAAACAGTTCGGTGTTGATTTGTACTTCCAGCGCTGTGGCGCGGTCGCGCAAGCGGCTCATGCGGCTGCGTATTCCCTCGCGTTCATCATAACTGCCGCGGCGGGCTCTGCCACCCAGTTGCCTCAGTTCCTTACGGATGCTCCATAATTCGGGATAAAGCGGATGGTTCTCGAAGCGGCGTTCGTAAGTGAAAGAGAGCATCTTGTCATTGACGCGTGTGGGATTGCCGATTCGTAAAACATTCACGCCTCTGTCCACCAGCTTTTCAGAAATCCAGTCTACTGCCATATTGCTTTGTGCGCAGACCAGCACTTGGGGTTCGCGGTGCAATGTTTCGTAGATAGCCTCTACGAGCGTAGTGGTTTTGCCCGTTCCCGGAGGTCCATGCACGATGGCTACGTCGCGGGCGCATAGCACCTTGTTGACGGCTGTCTCTTGGGTAGAGTTCAACCAGGGGAAGCGCACCGGATAGAGTTCGCGGAACCCGGCTTTCATCGTACCCAGCAGTGTGTCCCGCAGTTCGGCGAGCCGGTTGCCTTTGGCACGAAGAACATCTTCCAGCGCCTCGAACATCGTGCGGTAGGAGGTTTCGTCGAAGTAGAGCTGAACGCCGAGGTTGTCGACAGACTGTATATCCATAACAGCTCCTGCGCCGGGCATAACCACTACCATACACACATCGTCCGCATAACTGACGGTGGCCGTAAAATTAAAATAAGTGATCTTTCCGTCGGCCGATTGGCGGAAAAAGCAGACAGGACGTCCGAATTCGAAATTATGTTCTATATCGGTGTTTTCGGTATGCGTAACCTCTATTACTAATTGGTTCAGGGAGTTATAGTAACTTCGCCCCGGTGAGGCAGGATACCAGCAGAGTCCCCGTTTGACTTTCCGGGCAACACCCATATTTTCTGTTTGCCGCTTGAACTCTTCTTTCTCGTATTCGTACTCCATGCGTAACAGGAGTTGCTGCCGTTGAATATGTATAATAGGAGATTGTATGTCGCTCTTTTCGTTCATTCTTATCATTGTAAAGCTCTGTGAGACCTGTCTCCTCTGTGGAGATTATTCTTTTGCAAAGGTAATAAATCCCCGCCGTTGGGGGAAGAAATGCTTTCTTTTGTTAAACTTTTCCTTGTTCTATTTTGTTTATTATATTAATTTGTAATCTTTACAATATTGAAAAACTAAAAAATAAGAGTGGTTATGGTTTATGATTTGACAATGCTTAAAGCGTTTTATTCGCTTTATGAGGGGAAGATAGGGCGCATCCGGACTGTGTTGCAACGTCCGCTGACTTTAGCAGAAAAAATTTTGTATGCTCATTTGTATGATGAGAGAAACGTGAAAAACTACAAACGCGGCGAGGACTACGTAAATTTCCGTCCCGATCGTGTTGCCATGCAGGACGCAACTGCACAGATGGCATTATTGCAGTTTATGAATTCGGGACGCAATGAAGCGGCTGTTCCTTCAACCGTACATTGCGACCATCTGATTCAGGCATATAAAGGAGCCAAAGAAGACATTGCCACCGCTACCAAAACCAACGAGGAAGTCTATCGTTTTCTTCGGGATGTCTCTTCCCGTTACGGCATCGGCTTTTGGCAGCCCGGAGCAGGCATCATTCATCAGGTCGTATTGGAAAACTACGCTTTTCCGGGCGGCATGATGATAGGCACCGACTCCCATACTCCGAACGCCGGTGGTTTGGGCATGGTGGCTATCGGCGTTGGCGGTGCCGATGCGGTGGATGTGATGACCGGCATGGAGTGGGAACTGAAGATGCCCCGCCTGATCGGTGTGCGTCTCACCGGAGCGCTGAGTGGGTGGGCAGCCCCCAAGGACGTTATTTTGAAGCTGGCGGGAATCCTGACTGTGAAGGGCGGGACAAATGCTGTCATCGAATACTTCGGTCCGGGCACTGCTTCGCTTTCGGCCACCGGAAAAGCCACGATTTGCAACATGGGCGCGGAGGTAGGAGCCACCACCTCGCTTTTCCCTTACGACGAACGCATGGCAACTTACCTGAAAGCCACCGGACGCGAAGAAGTGGCGGACATGGCTACTGCCGTTGCCGCAGAGCTTCGTGCAGATGACGAGGTGATGGCCAATCCGCAGAAGTACTATGACCGTATTATTGACATAGACCTTTCTGCATTGGAGCCTTACATCAACGGACCGTTTACGCCGGATGCGGCTACGCCCATTTCCGAGTTTTCCGAGAAGGTTTTGAAGAACGGTTATCCCCGTAAAATGGAAGTGGGCTCATCGGCTCCTGCACCAATTCGTCCTATCAGGATTTGAGCCGCGCCGTCTCTTTGGCGCGTCAGGTTACGGAGAAAAACCTGCATATGGCTGCTCCCTTGATTGTCAATCCGGGTTCGGAGCGCATACGCGCCACAGCGGAACGCGACGGCATGATCGGCGTCTTTGAAGAGGTAGGAGCTACGATCATGGCAAATGCCTGCGGCCCTTGTATCGGGCAATGGAAGCGTGTGACGGACGATCCCGTCCGCAAGAATTCCATCGTGACTTCCTTCAACCGTAACTTTGCCAAGCGCGCGGACGGCAATCCGAATACGTATGCGTTTGTGGCTTCTCCCGAACTGACCATGGCGCTGACCATTGCCGGAGATTTATGTTTCAATCCGCTGAAGGATACGCTGATCAGTGCCGACGGCAAAAAGGTGAAGCTCTCCGAACCGGTGGGAGAGGAGTTGCCGCCGAAGGGATTTATGGCTGGCGGCGAGGGATATACCGCGCCTTCCGGTGTAAAGGCGGACATTGTGGTGGATCCCCGGTCGCAACGCTTGCAACTGCTCACCCGTTTCCTGCTTGGAATGGGGAGGATTTGCTCAATATGCCTTTGCTGATTAAGACGCAGGGCAAATGCACCACCGACCACATCTCGATGGCGGGTCCATGGCTTCGTTTCCGGGGGCATCTGGAGAATATCTCGGATAATATGCTGATGGGGCCGTCAATGCTTTCAACGGTGAGACGAACAAGGTGTGGAACCGTTCTACAAATACGTACGAAACGGTTTCCGGTACGGCGAAGCTGTATAAGTCCGAGGGTATTCCTTCCATTGTCGTAGCCGAAGAGAATTACGGCGAAGGCTCCAGCAGGGAACACGCTGCTATGGAACCGCGTTTCCTGAATGTGCGTGTCATACTGGCAAAAAGCTTCGCGCGTATTCACGAGACGAACCTGAAGAAACAGGGCATGCTGGCGCTGACCTTTGCCGACAAGGCGGACTATGACAAGGTGCAGGAACACGACTTGCTTTCCGTTGTCGGTTTGAGGAACTTTGCTCCGGGACGCAACCTGGAGGTGGTGCTTCACCATGAGGACGGCAGCAAGGAGAGCTTCGAAGTACAACATACTTATAATGAACAGCAGATAGGCTGGTTTCGTGCCGGCTCTGCATTAAATGCACGATAGAATATGGAAAAAATTACTGTACCTTTTATTACGGGTGACGGAGTTGGGGCAGAGGTGACCCCGTCCATGCGGACCGTTGTGGACGCAGCCCTGAAAAAAGCCTATGGGGGCAGCCGGAGTATAGAGTGGAAAGAGGTTCTGGCGGGCGAACGGGCGTTTCATGAAACCGGCTCTTGGCTGCCGGAAGGGACAATGGAGGCGTTCCGGAAGCATAAGATAGGCATTAAGGGACCGCTGACTACGCCGGTGGGCGGCGGCATCCGTTCGTTGAACGTGGCGTTGCGTCAAGCGCTCGACTTGTATGTGTGCCTGCGCCTGTGCGCTGGTATAAAGGCGTAGTCTCTCCGGTGAAAGAGCCGCAGAAGGTAAACATGTGTGTGTTTCGCGAAAATACCGAGGACATCTATGCCGGCATCGAATGGGAAGCCGGAACGCCGGAGGCGGAAAAGTTCTACCGTTTCCTGCATGAGGAGATGGGGGTGGCTAAGGTGCGTTTTCCCGAAACCTCTTCCTTTGGCGTGAAGCCTGTCTCCAAAGAAGGGACGGAACGGCTGGTACGTGCGGCATGCCTCTATGCGCTCCAAAACCACCTTCCTCCGTTACGCTGGTACACAAGGGGAACATCATGAAGTTCACCGAAGGCGGTTTCAAGAAATGGGGATATGAATTGGCGGAGCGCGAGTTCGGCAGGGAGATAGCGGACGGACGTCTTGTCGTTAAGGACTGCATCGCTGACGCTTTCTTGCAGAACACGCTGCTTGTTCCCGAAAACTATTCGGTCATTGCCACTCTGAACCTGAACGGCGATTACGTTTCCGACCAACTGGCTGCATGGTGGGCGGCATCGGCATCGCTCCCGGAGCCAATATCAATTACGCGACAGGACATGCCATTTTTGAGGCGACCCATGGTACGGCTCCCGACATTGCGGGAAAGGATATTGTGAATCCCTGTTCCATCATTCTCTCGGCTGTGATGATGCTTGGGCATTTGGGCTGGAAAGAGGCGGCTTCGCTGATAGAGGACGCTCTGGAGAGCAGCTTTGCGGAAGGGCGTGCCACTGCCGACCTGGCCCGTTTCATGCCGGGTGGCGTCTCGTTGTCCACATCTGCTTTTACACAGGAAATTGTGGAAAGAATAGAACGCTGCGGGAGATAAATACCATTTACTTAACAAAAACATACATATCATGAAGAAGGAGTATCTGATTTATAAACTGTCCGAAGATTTGAAAGAAGCGACCCGGATCGAGAATGAACTGTTCAAGAAGTTTGATGTAAAGCGCGGCTTGCGCAACGAGGACGGAACGGGAGTGCTGGTGGGACTGACCAAGATAGGCAATGTGGTGGGCTACGAGCGTATTCCGGGGGGCGGACTGAAACCTATTCCGGGGAAACTGTTCTATCGCGGTTACGACCTTGAGGACTTGGCGCATGCCATTCTCAAGGAAAAACGCTTCGGCTTTGAGGAAGTGGCCTATCTGCTGCTTTCCGGTCGTCTGCCCGACAAGGAAGAGCTGGCTTCCTTTCGCGAGCTGATCAATGATAATATGCCGTTGGAACAGAAGACGAAGATGAATATCATCGAGCTTGAAGGAAACAACATTATGAATATCCTGGCACGCAGCGTACTGGAGATGTACCGTTTCGATCCGGATGCGGACGACACCTCGCGCGATAACCTGATGCGCCAAAGCATCGAGCTGATTTCGAAATTCCCCACTATCATAGCCTATGCCTTTAATATGCTTCGCCATGCCACTCATGGCCGTTCATTGCATATCCGTCATCCGCAGGAGAATCTTTCGCTTGCAGAGAATTTCCTCTATATGCTGAAGAAGGACTATACGGAACTGGATGCCCGCACCCTCGACCTGCTGCTGGTGTTGCAGGCGGAACATGGCGGCGGTAACAACTCTACGTTTACGGTACGTGTCACTTCCTCCACCGGTACGGACACTTACTCTTCCATAGCTGCGGGCATCGGCTCGCTGAAAGGCCCGCTTCATGGCGGAGCAATATCCAGGTCACCGACATGTTCCACCACTTGCAGGAGAACATCAGCGACTGGACCAGTGTGGACGAGATAGACACCTATTTTACCCGTATGCTGAACAAAGAAGTGTACAACAAGACGGGACTGATATATGGCATCGGCCATGCCGTCTACACCATCTCCGACCCCCGCGCCCTGCTGTTGAAGGAGCTCGCCCGCGACCTTGCGCGTGAAAAAGGCAAGGAACGGGAGTTTGCCTTCCTTGAACTGCTGGAGGAACGTGCCATTGAGGTCTTTGGCCGCGTGAAGAACAATGGGAAAACCGTTTCGAGCAATGTAGACTTCTATTCCGGCTTTGTATACGAAATGATTGGTTTGCCGCAGGAAATCTTCACTCCGCTGTTTGCCATGGCGCGTATCGTGGGCTGGTGCGCACACCGCAATGAGGAACTGAACTTCGAGGGTAAACGCATCATCCGGCCTGCATACAAGAATGTGCTGGAGGAAGTGGCGTATATCCCTATCAGGAAGCGGTAGGATTTACCTGAGAAACACAAGCGTCGGATCACCTTATTCTTTCCTATATGGGGTATCTTTCTTTCCACCATGGTGGAAAGAAACTTTCTCCATGAGGTAACAAAACTTTCTTCGTGGAGGAAAGAATAAATATTGGCACTTCCGACGGTAAGCATTTCTGCTCCTTTTTTATAATTCTCGCAAGAAAACGATTTGGAAGTCGCAAGTTTTCTTTATATTTGCCACATCTAAATGAAAGGATATGAGCGAGGAGGGGTTTCATCTGTTTTTGGGAGCGATGTGTGCCACTGCACTTTTTGTATTCATCGCCCTTTATTTCATCAAAGCCGGATATGGAATGTTCCGTACGGCATCATGGGGATATTCCATTAACAACAAGTTGGCATGGGTGCTGATGGAAGCGCCGGTTTTCATTGTCATGTTTTGGCTGTGGGGCAGGAGCGGGGTTGGCTTTTCTGTGCCGGTGTATCTTTTCTTCCTGCTGTTTCAGTTGCATTACTTTCAGAGGTCGTTTGTCTTTCCTTTTCTGCTGAAAGGGAAGAGCCGGATGCCGGTAGCCATTATGGCTATGGGCATTGTGTTCAACGTCCTGAACGGAATGATGCAGGCAGGCGGTTTGTTCTATTTTGCTCCTGAAGGGCTGTATGCCGGTGGTTGGCCTATTTGCTGAAACCTCACGCCTTGCTGGGAGTGCTGCTGTTCTTTGCAGGCATGTTCATAAATCTTCATTCCGATCATGTGATACGCCATCTGCGCAAGCCGGGCGACACGAGGCATTATCTTCCGGCAAAAGGTCTCTACCGCTATGTCACTTCGGCCAACTATTTCGGTGAATTGGTGGAGTGGACAGCTTTGCCATACTCACCGCTTCACCCGCTGCATGGGTGTTTGTCTGGTGGACTTTTGCCAATCTCGTTCCCCGTTCCGACGCCATTTACCGCCACTACCGGGCAGAATTCGGGGATGAGGCTGTGGGAAAACGCAAACGCATCATACCTTATATCTATTGAATAACCGAAACTTCATAATTCACAATTCACGATTCATAATTCACAATTCATAAAGTCGTCACATGGAATCAAAATTATTCACACCGGTCACTTTCGGACCGTTGACTTTGCGCAACCGTACCATCCGTTCGGCTGCTTTCGAGAGTATGTGTCCGGGCAACGCTCCTTCGGATATGTTGCTCAATTATCACCGTTCGGTTGCGGCAGGAGGTATCGGGATGACCACTGTGGCCTATGCCGCCGTTACCCGGAGCGGCCTTTCTTTCGACCGTCAGTTGTGGATGCGTCCCGAAATAATTCCGGGGCTTCGTAGGCTGACCGATGCGGTGCATGCTGAAGGCGCTGCTGCCGGAATTCAGTTGGGACACTGCGGAAACATGTCCCACAAGAGCATTTGCGGGTGTACGCCCGTCGGTGCAAGTGGCGGCTTTAACCTCTATTCGCCCACCTTTGTGCGCGGGCTGCGTGCCGATGAACTGCCGGAACTGGCGCGTGCCTACGGGCGTTCGGTGAATTTAGCGCGTGAGGCGGGGTTCGACGCTGTGGAAATCCATGCGGGACATGGTTATCTCATAAGCCAGTTTCTGTCGCCTGCCACCAATCATCGTAAGGATGAATTCGGCGGGTCTTTGCAGAACCGTATGCGTTTTATGGATATGGTGTTGGAGGAAGTGATGAAGGCTGCCGGCAACGATATGGCTGTACTTGTGAAGATGAACATGCGCGACGGTTTCCGGGGAGGCATGGAGATGGATGAAACGATGCAGGTGGCGAGGCGTCTCGAACAGTCGGGCGTGCATGGACTGGTGCTGAGTGGCGGTTTTGTGAGTAAAGCGCCCATGTATGTGATGCGCGGGGAAATGCCGATTCGCAGCATGACGCACTACATGACGTGCTGGTGGCTGAAGTATGGAGTGCGTATGGTGGGCAAATGGATGATACCGGCGGTTCCCTTCAAAGAGGCTTATTTTCTGGAGGATGCCTTGAAGTTTCGTGCAGAGCTGAAAATTCCGTTGATATATGTAGGCGGACTGGTTTCGCGTTCCAAAATAGACGAGGTGTTGAACGAGGCTTCGATGCCGTACAGATGGCACGTGCATTGCTCAACGAACCGGGTTTCGTAAACCGGATGCGCGAAGAGGAGGCTGCCCGCTGCAATTGTAAGCACAGCAATTATTGCATAGCCCGGATGTACTCCATTGAAATGGCTTGTCACCGGCATCTGGGCGAGGAGCTTCCCGCTTGTCTGAAAAAGGAAATAGAGAAAATTGAAGCTAAAGGGTGATTGAAATTTTTGTAACCGGTAATTAATAATTGATAATCGTGAAACTTGCTGTCATAACCGGCGCCGACGGTGGCATGGGAACGGAGATAACGCGTGCTGCGGCTAAGGCCGGATATAGGATTGTTATGGCTTGTTACCGCCCTGAAAAGGCGGAAAAGGTAAAGGATATGCTGGTGCGTGATACCGGCAATCCGCATATTGAGGTGTTGGGCGTCGACTTGTCCTCACTTGCATCTGTGGCGGCGTTTGCGAGATTCTTTTGAAACGCGGCGATGCCGTCGGTCTGCTGATGAACAATGCGGGGACAATGGAGACGGAGCGCCGCATCACAGAGGATGGCTTGGAGCGTACGGTAAGCGTCAACTATGTGGCCCCTTATTTGCTGACGCGCAAACTTCTTCCTCTGATGGGAGAAGGAAGCCGTATCGTGAATATGGTGTCTTGTACTTATGCTATCGGACATCTCGATTTTCCGGACTTCTTTCTCCGCGGCAGGAGAGGGGGCTTCTGGCGTATTCCTATTTATAGCAATACGAAATTGGCTCTGACCTTGTTTACGATTAATCTGGCTGCCCGCATCAGGGAAAGGGGCATTGTGGTGAATGCTGCTGATCCGGGAGTGGTTTCCACCAATATCATAACAATGCACATGTGGTTCGACCCGCTGACGGACATTTTCTTCCGTCCTTTCATCCGTACGCCGAAGCAGGGAGCGGCTACGGCCATTCATCTGCTGCTGGATGAGGATGCCGGAAAGCGTACGGGTACGTTGAATGTGAACTGCCATCCAAGCGGCTTTCAGGGAAATATACCGGTCATGTGCAGATGCAGGAGCTGTGGAACAGGACGGAAAAGATTGTGGAGAAATGGTTGTGACAAAAAAGAGCGGGTCTTAACACCCGCTCTTTTTTGTCTTTATGCTTTGCTGACTTTTGTCAGATGGAAAGCTCTCTTAATACGTTTACCAGATCTTTCTTGATAGGCTTGTCATTCTTGATGGCTTTCGTGAAAGGTACATAAACCACTTCATCATGCTCTATGCCGATCATGACATTGCGCTGGCCTTCCATAATGCGTCGATTGCTGCGGCGCCTAGACGGCTGGCAAGGATACGGTCGTGCGCCGTCGGGCTGCCGCCACGTTGCAAATGGCCGAGGATCGTTACACGCACGTCATACTGGGGATACTCGTTTTTCACGCGTTCGGCATAGTGCATCGCACCGCCGGTTAATTCGCTTTCGGCTACAAGCACGATACTGCTGTTCTTTGATTTGCGGAAACCGTTCTTGATGAATTCTTCCAGTTGGTCCACTTCCGTACTGAACTCCGGAATAATGGCCGCCTCGGCTCCGGAGGCGATAGCGCCGTTCAGAGCAAGGAAACCGGCATCGCGTCCCATTACCTCAACGAAGAAAAGGCGCTCGTGGGAAGTCGCTGTATCGCGAATCTTGTCTACGGCATCCAAAATCGTATTCAAGGCGGTGTCATAGCCGATTGTCGTGTCTGTTCCGTAAAGGTCGTTGTCGATAGTTCCCGGCAGACCGATACAGGGAACGTCGAATTCTTGCGCGAAAATGCGCGCACCTGTCAGAGAACCGTCGCCGCCGATAACCACCAAAGCGTCAATGCCTTCTTTTTTCATGTTGTCATACGCAACCTGACGGCCTTCGGGAGTGGTGAACTCTTTGCAACGGGCTGTTTTCAGAATAGTACCGCCCAGTTGGATGATGTTGCTCACATTCTGGCTTTTGAATTCTTTAATCTCGCCGGTTACCAAACCTTTGTAACCTCTATATATGCCTTTCACTTGAAGTCCGTTGTAAATAGCCGCGCGTGTCACTGCGCGAATAGCTGCGTTCATTCCCGGAGCGTCACCGCCCGATGTTAAGATACCGATACACTTAATTGTTCCCATAACAATCTCCTTATTTAGTGTTAATAATTACCTTAAAAATTTGCTGGCAAAGATAACAAAAGCTTTTTAAATTCGTGATTTTATTGCCTCGGATATTTCTTCCATTAACCATTTGGGCGTGGAGGTGGCCCCGCATATGCCAATGGACTCTGCACCGAGGAGCAGTTCGTTATCTATTTCTTCCGCACTGTCAATCAGGTGCGAGTTCGGATTTACTTTTTTACATTCGCTGAACAGGATTTTTCCGTTGGAGCTTTTCTTGCCGCTGACAAAAAATACCAGGTCGTGCGAGGCAGCGAATTTCTTGATGTTGGGGATGCGGTTGGCTACTTGCCGGCATATGGTATCGTAATACTCGAAAGTGACATCCGGGGATATATGCTCTTTTATATATTCCACTATCTTCTGAAATTCGTCGAGTGATTTGGTGGTTTGCGAATAGAGGCGTATGCTCTTGCTGAAATCCAGCATTCCGGCTTCTTCCAGCTTTTCAATGACGATTGCCTGCCCTGTGGTCTGTCCCACTAAGCCCAGCACCTCGGCATGCCCGTTTTTGCCATATATGACGATCTGCTTCTCTTCATCATCCTCCTGAATGTACTCCTGCTTGATTTTCTTTTGTAGGCGTAGCACCACCGGACAGGTGGCGTCGATGATCTCTATGTTGTTGCGCCGGGCGATTGTATAGGTCTCAGGCGGTTCGCCATGTGCCCGTAACAAAACTTTGACGTCATGCAAACGGTTGAACTCCTCATGGTTGATGGTGATGAGGCCCATGGCTTTCAGCCGCTCCACTTCACGACTGTTGTGTACAATGTCGCCCAAACAGTATAAGGTTCCGCCTTTGGTCAGTTCTTCTTCAGCTTTATTGATTGCGGTCACTACTCCGAAGCAGAAACCGGATCCTTCATCTATTTCCACTTTTGCCATATCGCAGATTTTTTGGATTATGCTTTACAAACCTTTTCAAACTGTGCTGCCAACCATTCCTTTTGTTGTGAGATCGTCATGTGGCTATTGTCCAGCAGCAATGCGTCGTCGGCTTTGCGGAGAGGGCTTACCTCTCTGTTTTGGTCTATATAATCCCGTTGTTTCACATTCTCTAAAATCTCGTCGAAACCAGCTTCCTCCCCCTTTGGCTTTCAACTCGTCATATCTGCGCTGTGCGCGGATTTCGGGAGAGGCCGTTACGAAGATTTTCAGTTCGGCATCCGGAAAGACGGTAGTGCCGATGTCGCGGCCGTCCATTACAATGCCTTTGGATTTTCCCATTTCCTGCTGTTGGGCTACCATTGCTTCGCGTACAAAGTCGAGTGCGGCAATGGGACTGACGCGGGAAGATACCTCCATTGTACGAATCTTTTTTTCCACGTTGACACCATTCAGAAACGTGTCGGGACGTCCTGTATCCGGATTCAGTTGAAAAGAAATATGAATGTCTTTAATCTGCTCTTTCAGCTTCTCCGTATCAATGTCATTGCCGGTGAACAGACCGTTTTCCATACTATATAAAGTGACGGCGCGGTACATGGCTCCGCTGTCAATGTAGATATAACCTATTTCGCGGGCCAGATCCTTGGCCATTGTACTTTTCCCGCATGAAGAAAAACCGTCGATTGCGATTGTATCTTTTTCATATGAAATGATTTTATACTATATTTATATGGAAATATTCCTTTCGATAGAAAAAAATGAATATTTCAATTAAAATTCCTGCCAAAGATACGGTATTTTTAAAATATCTCGTTACATTTGTGGCACAAAAGCAGAGGAAGGCTTTTGAAGAATTAAAAAAATGAAAATGCACTGCTTATTGTGTGAAAAAACACAGCTAAGCAAAAACAATAGTGGGAAAAGTACTATATTTGCCACAGATGGGAAACACTAATAATTATAGTATAAATTATGGAAATTAAAAAGACACCTAAGGCAGACTTGGAGAACAAAAAGTCAACTTGGCTGCTCGTCGGTTACGTGATTGTGCTCGCGTTTATGTTCATCGCATTTGAGTGGACAAAACGTGATATCAAGATTGATACGAGCCAAGCCATTACCGACCTTGTATTTGAAGAGGAAATAATTCCTATTACGGAACAACCTGAGCAGGCGGCTCCACCACCTCCTCCTGCCGCTCCTCCGATTGCAGAAACCTTGACAATCGTGGAAGATGATGCCGATGTGGAAGAAACTACTATTGCTACATCTGAGGAAACAAATCAAGCTGTAGAAATTAAATATGTTCCAGTAGCCGTTGAGGAAGAAGAACCGGAAGAACAGACTATCTTTGAGGTAGTAGAACAAATGCCGGAATTCCCGAATGGCGGTATGGCCGGCTTGATGCAGTATCTGAGCAAGAACATCAAATATCCTACTATCGCTCAGGAAAACGGTACCCAAGGTCGTGTAACTGTACAGTTCGTTGTTAACAGAGACGGTAGTATCGTAGATGCTAAAGTTCTTAGAGGTGTGGACCCGTATTTGGATAAAGAAGCTATCCGCGTGATCAGTTCCATGCCGAAATGAAACCGGGTATGCAACGTGGTAAGGCAGTGCGTGTAAAATATACGGTGCCTGTAATGTTCCGATTGCAGTAATAAAATATTTATAACGTGAGGAGGCTGCCTAAAAGCAGCCTCTTTTCATTCTCTGCTATTCTTAAATTGAAATACTTATGTTTACAGCTTCCGAGCTTCTCGAAAAAATAAATTCTCATATTGCAGACCTGCAGTTTGTCCGTACTCCCAAAGGTTTATACGATCCTGTCACCTATGTCTTGTCAATGGGTGGAAAAAGAATCCGTCCCGTATTGATGCTTATGGCTTACAACCTCTACAAGGAGGATGTTGAGTCTGTCTTTTCACCGGCAACGGGTATCGAAGTATATCATAATTATACATTGCTGCATGATGACCTGATGGATCGTGCAGACAAACGTCGTGGAAAAGACACTGTGCATAAAGTCTGGAATGACAACGCCGCCATCCTTTCGGGTGATGCGATGCTGGTGCTGGCTTATCAGTTATGGCGCAATGTCCGGTGGGGCATCTGAAAGAGGTAATGGACTTGTTCAGCCTAACGGCGCTTGAGATTTGTGAAGGTCAACAGATGGATATGGAGTTTGAACGGCGAAATGATGTGAAAGAGGAGGAATATTTGGAAATGATTCGTCTGAAGACATCTGTTCTGTTGGCTGCGAGCTTGAAAATAGGAGCACTATTAGGGGGCGCTTCTGCAGAAGATGCGGAGCGTTTGTATGACTTTGGTGTGAACATGGGAGTAGCCTTTCAATTGAAAGATGATTTGCTGGATGTATATGGTGACGCCGCTGTCTTTGGAAAGAATATAGGTGGGGACATCTTGTGCAATAAGAAGACTTATATGCTGATCAAGCTTTAGACCATGCGGATAAGGAGCAACTGAGCAATTGGAGCATTGGATCACCATTGCTGACTTTAATCCGGTTGAGAAGATTGCAGCCGTAACCGATTTGTATAATCAGATAGGGGTTAAAGGTCTTTGTGAGAATAAAATGGTAGAATATAGTGACAAGGCTATGGATAGTCTGGCTGCTGTCAGTGTGTCGGATGAGAAGAAAAAAGAGCTGGAAAAACTTATAAAAGAACTGATGTACCGGGAAGTGTAACTAATATTAATCCGATTACCCAATGCCTTATAGGAGATTACCAAATACAGACCAAGCAAGAATACGGGCGCTGAAAGCCGTAGTTGTGAAAGGCGATATATATAATGTATATGATTTGGCAGTGTCTTTAAAAACTCTTACGGATGCCAGAAATTTCCTGATGAAATTTGAGGCTGCCCAAGCGTATTATGCCGAGTGTTTTGAACGCCAGTCGAAAGCCGGGCGTAAGCACCAGTCGAATGTAAAGATAGCACGCCTTTATATCTCGCATTTTATTCAAGTCTTGAATTTGGCTGTAATCCGTTCGGAAATCCGCACTGCGCATAAAGAGTATTACGGCTTGGACATGAAGAGTAATAATGTACCTGATTTGTCCACCGAAACAGCTCTCGCAGAGTGGGGACGTAAGATCGTTGACGGTGAGAACAGACGTATTTCTCAAGGTGGAATCCCTATTTATAATCCTACCATTGCCAAGGTCAGGGTACATTATGATATTTTTATGGAGAGTTATGAGAAGCAAAAGAATTTGCAGGCCTTGACAGCCCGTAGCCTGGAAACGCTTGCTTCCATGCGTGCCGAGGCTGATGCTTTGATCTTAAATATCTGGAATCAGGTGGAACAGAAATATGCAGGAATCACACCCAATGAAAAACGCTTGGACTTGTGTCGTGCTTATGGCCTGATTTATTATTATCGTACCGGAGAAAAAGAAGAAATAACGAAATGAGGTTAGTCGATTCACATTCCCACCTTTTTCTGGATGAATTCCAATCTGATTTGCAACAAGTGATGGCCCGCGCTCAAGCAGCGGGAGTAACTCATATCTTCATGCCCAACATCGATAGTACGACCATAGAGCCCATGCTTCGCGTTTGTTCGGAGTACAAAGGATATTGCTTTCCGATGATGGGGCTGCATCCTACTTCTGTAAATGCCGATTATAAGAAAGAACTGGCCATTGTGTCCGAACATTTGGCAATGCCGAACGATTATGTGGCAATCGGTGAAATCGGCATGGATCTCTATTGGGACAAAACTTTCCTGAAAGAACAGCAATTTGTTTTTGAGCAACAGATACAATGGGCGTTGGAATACGAACTGCCCATAGTTATCCACTGTCGTGAAGCATTTGATTATATATATAATGTACTGAAACCTTACAAAACATCTCCTTTGAAAGGCATTTTTCATAGTTTTACAGGTACATTGGAAGAAGCGCTCCGCATATTGGAGTTTTCTGATTTTTCTATTGGTATCAATGGCGTGGTGACATTTAAAAAGTCGAATTTACCGGAAGTTTTATCAAGCATACCTTTAGCGCGGATAGTCCTTGAAACCGATTCCCCCTACCTTACTCCTGTGCCGAATCGGGGGAAGAGAAACGAGAGTGCAAATGTTAAGGACACCCTGTTAAAAGTAGCCGAAATATATGGGAAGCCGCCTGAGGAAGTGGGCTGCATCACTTCTGAAAATGCCTTAAAAGTGTTTGGAATACTCAAATAAGGTTCTGAAGATTTTAAAGTTTATTAATTTTGAGATTTTATTGCGGATAAAACTTTGATAATGCTGTGGAAGAACAAAAAAAAGAATACATTTGTAGCTGAAAACGCTTGTGGTTCGCATTTTTTTTTGTAATTTGCACCCGATTTCGAAAAAGGCGTATATTGGAGAGATGCTCGAGTGGTTGAAGAGGCACGCCTGGAAAGCGTGTATACTTAAAGGGTATCCGGGTTCGAATCCCCGTCTCTCC
>ENA-OQLB01000331-OQLB01000331.1-human-gut-metagenome-genome-assembly--contig:-NODE-331-length-27510-cov-2.954205_pt1 | contig 27510 bp, 38 predicted proteins | sample MGYA00242656_ERZ504813 | MGnify/ENA primary metagenome ERZ504813 (study PRJEB26092, sample SAMD00036388) | human gut metagenome | host: Homo sapiens | study: EMG produced TPA metagenomics assembly of... | reverse complement strand
AGTAAATTTCGTCCGCGTCTATGTAGCTCTCCGCCGTCACGCCCTGATAGATGCCAAACGCCAGAAACGCTGCCAAGAATACTGCGGCCCCATTCATCAACAATAACTTCCTGCCCTCTTCATGGGTAACAGAGGTCGCACGCGTTTTGCGGGAAAACGTAAGTGCAAAGCTGTGCTTGGCAGCCGGCAGCAGCTGTGCCTTGGCAAATACCGTACAGAATGCTGCAAATAGCGCACCACCCAAAACGGCTGCCGTCAACCATTCGACCAGCGGCAGGCTGACAGGATTACCAAACCAGAAAAGATTCCGATAGTTTCCCAGCAGCTCATTGGTCTGCAGCAGGCTCACCATATTCGCATATTTTACAACGTTCCAATGACTTGTGGCAGGAATTGCAGCACGAATACCGTACATTGCCAAGGGCAGCGCCAACGCGCCAATCCAACCGGCCGCAGCACGTTTGGCGATAAGGGCAGCCAGCATGACCCACAGCCCCATCACAAACGCACCGGCCCACTTAGCAAGTAAAAACCGAAAAAGATAACTGGCCAACGGTAATCTGCATGGTACAGCGCATCAAAGCCGGAACGCTTTGAATCGTGCGGTTCATGGGGCCAAGGCTGAACGATGCCGAACAGTATGCGAGATTGACCCCATACAGCACCGTAAGAACGACCAATAAGCTGGCAGCAAATGCCGCCAGCTTTGCAATGGCCGTCTTTAACCGTCCACCGGGCAAGCTGCGAATCAGGCTCAACAAACCGCTGTCGCGCTCTTGGCGTACAAGAATCAGCGCAAGCAGCAGCATAGCCGCCAACAGGATAAGATCCGTGAATGCATAGCTGATGGCCGTGTACAAACCTTTTGCGGGTAATACTCTATAGGCGTATCTGCCAGCCCGGCATAAACCTGCGCGGTCAGTTCTATGTTTTTTAAATCGTACCCGGTACGGTCATTTTGAAAAATGGAGATGCCGGACAGTTGGGTGGCCTTGGTTTGAACCCCCTCCAAGAAGTCGTTGTAAGCAGCCACGGTGTCATACTCGCTTTGCAGCTGGCTGAACAGGCGGTACTCTATGTTCAAATCATCTGTGAATAGGGTGTAGGATTTGTCATTATATTCCTGCTCATAGGCATCAAACATAGCGGCATTGTCCTGCCGATACTGGGAAAGGCCATAGCCACCGTATGCCATTTCACGGTAATACTGTCCGATTTTTACAAGGCTTTCTATCTCAGTGTATTTATTGTGAAGATAGGCTCCCTTTTCTTCCATGGTTTTATCGGAAAGCTCGGCGCCTACTGCGCGATAGGCTGATGCAGGAGGCTGCTTGGCTGTGGGGCGAGTACCCATCCACAGCAGTAGGAGATTGGAGGCCGCCAGTATAGCCAACAGAGCCGGGAACACTCTGCCGCCCCAAACTTTGCGGAGTTCAGCAAAAAACAGGCTCATTTACCGTCTCCCTCACCGAACACATTCAGGTAGACATCCTCAAGACCCTGGTCGGGTGCGTATTTTTCAATCAACTCCGGCACGGGCGCGGCGTCCACGATTTTGCCCGCACGCAGCAGAATGACCTTGGTAGCGACCGTTTCCACGTCCGAAACAACGTGCGTTGCCACAAGAATAATGCGGTCTTTTGCCATATCTGCCAGCAATTCACGCAGGCGAACACGCTCTTTCGGGTCAAGGCCCGCTGTTGGCTCATCCAAAATCAGCAACTTCGGATCCCCAAGCAGGGCGGATGCCAACAGCAGGCGTTGCTTCATGCCGCCGGAATAAGCAGAAAGACGCTTGTCCAACTCGGCGGTCAAATTTACGGCGGCTGCTACGCGATCTACCTCGGCTGCAACAGCTTTTCGAGGAATTTCTTTCAGGGCAGCCATGTAGGCAAGGAACCGGCGGCCGGTGTAGCTATCATACAGTCCTTGCTGCTGCGGCATATAACCAAGAATGCGGCGGAAGGCGATACCCATTGCAGGCTTGCCGCACCAGAGGACCTCGCCAGAGTCAGGAGCAAGTGTGCCTGTGATAATGTGAATCAAAGTAGACTTTCCCGCCCCATTTGGCCCAAGCAATCCGTAAAGCCCCGGCGTTAGTGTAATTGATACCCCTGACAAGGCTTTTTTCACTTGTGGCTGTGCATTTTTCTTAAATGTAAACAGGGAAATTTGTGAAATATATGTCTTGTGAATTGAATCAAGTGTAAATGTACGGCTCATAATTACAATCCCAATTTACCCATGAAGTTTTAACAATAGGTAGAATTATTCGAATGCGTCTTTAACCATTAAGTAACCGTTTTGATTTGAATTTATATAATCCTGCTTTGTAATGAAGGCGTATATGTTAGCAACATAATCGAAGTTTGAAACTGTACCGTCTTCAGAGACAGAGGTAGGAGTATACGTTTTATAATCTGTGGCAACATAACAAGCGTCACCAATGGTTGTCAACACATATACCGGACGATTATTGTATGGGGTTTGCAATGTAAATTCTGTACAATTACGTGTGTCAAAATCCAGAATATAAGAACACATATCATACGAGCCATCGGTCGGTATATCTGCTGCCAGCGTTTGTGCTTCGGTAATCATTAAATTCCCATCAAATAGATACCGCATACTTGGGGCGCCGAAGCCTTCTTTTACTGTAAAAGAAGCACTTGCTTGCTCTTTATCAGATAAACGGGTTCTTTGGACAGAGTTCGCCTGCTCGTCGAGGACAAAGAGGTATCCGTCTTGAATCATCGAATTCCCGCTCGAGCTGCTGTCAACAAAAAACGGATCGGACATTGTTTTGCTTTGCGGATCATACATGCAATAACTGATTCCGTCGGAAGAAAGATGATTAAAGCACAGTTCATTGTTTACACCATCGCACAAAGAATAGTGGTCGCTATCGGATCCCAAGTCCATCACTTTTTCAGAAGTTCCATTCTCGAAGCTCACATACCACAGCTGATATGTGACGTTCCCGCTATCATCAATCTCGTAAAGATCAAAATAGAGATCATTTCCAGAGGTACAAAAGCCGCCTTGCATATATTGATTGGATGCGAGTTCAAATACGGTTCGACGATTGGAACCATCCATATTCATCAGCATCCCATGCGGGTTACTGGAGTCGGTGGTTTCAGTAAAGACGACCAAAAGCTGATCGCCAACACGCAAAAGCATGGGCGGAAACATCGCTGAAGGTGTAGCTATGTAACTGGGGCAGCTTTCATCTGCATGTGTACAATTGGGGTTCGCACATAGAAAAATGCGTTCCTTTGTATTGGCATCAGTATAAAATATGTTTGCAGAGTCCGGAAACACTGTTTGCAGTTCATAGATTCCGGAGTCAGTGGTAACATATAAACCGTCTCCTGCGGATGTGAAAACATTGTTGGAAGCAGGAACTTCTGTAGAGTCAGTAGCGGGGTCCACTGTGGCAGTGGCGGCTGACGAGGATGCGATTTCAGTGTTGGCCGCGTTGCATCCACTAAGGCAGGCGATGGCCAAACCTAAAGACAACAACTTATAAGTAAATTTCATGTTTCCTTAAAACCTTTCTTTACAAAAGTTGAAAAATGCAAATAAACCAACGCAAGTGCAACACTGTGCTTTGAGACGATGTCTTTGACAGGTCATTAGTGTTTCACTTGCGCTGGTCTAATAGCAATCAAATCCCGTATGAACTTACTTTTGAATGTCTATCATAGGGGAATCTGAAATTGCGCCGGAAGGTTAGTGGACGCGCACCCAAACAGAAATGCCGCTGCCACCGAAATAGACGGTACTCCAGTCGCCAACAGGCTCACGGGCGGTTAAAAGCTCCCGAGAAGTGTACAAACGAATTACGGATTCGCTATTGTCAGCCAGGCGCGAATCAGCAGAGCCCGTAGAAAGAGGCCAAATAATTGCACGGCCACCATTATCAGAACGATTTACGGCATAATTGACATTTGCGGTAACCATCATGTAGTAACCGGTGTAGCCCTTGCGAGTTCCGATGATGAAATTCTGATCTGTTCCCATCGTGTCGGTTTTCATCAGTTCAATGCACGCCCCTGGTAAGCGGACCCTGTCGAACCGTTGATGTTCAGCAGATAGCCAAATTGTGCGTTGGGACGATAGCTGGCTGCAAAGGTGGGGAGTGCCATAGCTACCATCATAGCAAGAGCGAGCAGGAACATGGGGATGCGTTTCTTCATCGTTGACATTTGATAAGCCTCCAATCTAATGGATTTAATAGGGTTGATGTTCGGACAATATTTCAGCATCTGCGCGCCGATGCCTAATACCGAGGAGGAAACTGTTGTAAGTTATGCGTTATCTTGACATCAAAATAGCACAGTTTTCTACAAAAGTCAACTAAACCTGCGTATACGCAAAAAAATGTGCATGAATGCAAAAATCCTCTGTGCGAGTTGTTCTGCACAGAGGATTAAAAAGCAATATTGATTATGAGAGAATTGATGTGTTTACAGGTGATTCAGATATATCCGGCCAGTCGGCGCTAAAAATAAAGCGCCCATCATCATAAGTGAAGAGGTACTCGGCGTGGTACTTTTCTAAAATGTCTTTGACGTTCCCAATGCCGAAGCCATGAAGCAAGGGATCTTGCTTGGTTGTAGGAATATGACCGTCATTGATCTGAACGATATTACTGGGATTGATAATTAAAATAGAAAGCATATTCTCGCTGTAAAGGATCTGAATACTGACCCAGCGGTTTGGGTCGGACAAGCCTGCACAAGCTTCCATGGCATTATCAATCAAATTGCCCAGCACAATAGTCACATCTACACGAGGAAGCCTCAGCGCGGAAAGATCATTGACACGAAACCGCATATCAATGCCTTGCTTCTTCCCAATATATCCCTTTTGGTTTAGAACCGCATCAATAGCAGCATTATGGCTGTTGACAAGCAAAATTCGCTCACTTTGACGTACATTCAACTCGGAAAGGAATTCCTTGGCATCGTCAACGCGTTCACTTTCCAACAATTCAGATAAAGTCGAAAGGTTGGCTCGGAAGTCGTGCGTCATTTTTCTTTGCCCTACATACGCCTGACTCAAAGCCTGAATGTTTTCGTCCTGAACGTGGGCGCGTTCGTTGGCAGCAATCAGCTTCTCGCGATTTTCCGCGTTTTCTTCAAGGTAGTCTAACAAAATTAAAGCGGCAATATCAACAAGATTGAGAATCAGCAAACAAATCTGCCATACACGTTGTTCTTCCGAATAGGTATATACCTGCCTGAGTACAAGCAGTGTGCAAACAGGGAAAGCAGCGGATAAGGGGACCCAAGCCCTTGGTTGTGTTCTTGCATGTAGCGGTTTGTGGTACTTATTTATCAGAAATGCAAATGCTAAGATAAACGAACAACGGAGAAAAAAGAATATAGAATAGAGCGGAACATTCCATATATATTCTTCGTAGGTAAACCCACTAATACGCATACAGAGTTCATCAAACCAGTGACTATAAGAAAATAAAACAGAATATACCGTTACAACGATAAACAACCGCCGATCCCAGCGGCTTTGGTACAAAAAAACACAAAACAGATATATTAAGGCGACTTCTTGCAGCATTTTAAGTGTATATCCGAATTTTGTGCCAACAGATACAGATAAGAATGTAGCAATGACACACCACAAAAGAATACAAAGCCATCGCTTTTTTCTGCTTTCATTGCGAGGGAAAAAAGCGTCAAATACAAGGACTTCGACTGCCAGCGCAACCACATTGCCTATAAAGCTGAGAATATTTCCCCAAATTACTACCATAGTTGCTGCGCCTGCCATCTTACAAATTTTTGCTTATTGTCGCGGTAACTACGAGCCCCCACAGGAAGCGCTTGACCGATTGTCAGAACTGCACTTGTGCTTTGAAAAGACTGTAAATACGCCATATTTACAAGATAACTTTTGTGGATACGCAAAAATCCATGAGGAACAAGCAAATCCTCAAGCTGCGTTATAGTTAATCGGGTAATTAGCTGCTCACGGCATCCGCCTACCAAATGGAGATACTGTTCACGTCCCTGACTTTCTATCCATGCAAGAGATTGGACTGGGATAGGCACACTCTCACCCTCACAGAGAATCTCTACTTTCCGTTGACGGGTGCGGCACATTGCCAGTGCATCTTCAAAATAGGTGGGTAGCTTCTTTTCCAACTCGGATTTAGCAAGATAGCGAAACGCATCTACTTCATACCCTTCAGGAGCGTATTCACTGAAGTTTGTCACGAAGATCAATACGGCTTCCGGATTCATCTTGCGCATCTTTCTGGCAAGGTCAATTCCGCTTTCTTTACCGAGGTCAATATCGAGAAATAGAATGTCATATTGCGCGATAGTGTCAGCACTCATTTCAGCAATATCAGTTAAGCAGCTCAATTTCATGGATTTGCTGGAATAGGCCGGCAATGATAGGATCCTTTTGAACATTGACTGTGCGAATGTTTGATCATCGTCACAAATAAGAATCTTGACCATACTCTCTCCTATATAGGCTCGACTGCCAATCTTTTGTTTGGGGTATGTTTTCAAAATAACGAATCCTCCGGGTTTTGTCAGTAGATTTCTTTTTATATACCACGTTTGTGGAATTTAATCAAGCGGATTCCATAATTAAAACGGCGCCGAATTGTAAAATATTTATATTGTGCAAGGAGGGTAAAACGCTTATGTTGTATGATTTTGGGCCACGCCTGTTAAAACTGCGAAAAGACAAAAATCTTACGCAGCAGATGGTGGTTGAACGTGCAAAAGGGTTTGATCCGAACCTGCGACTTTCAGATTCAGTGCTGGGGAAATACGAAAGTGATCTTGCCGTTCCGCGACTGACGGAGGCAGCTGCACTGGCAGACGTTCTAAATGTTTCGTTGGATTATTTGACAAGCGGTGAGAAATGTAATGTCCTATCGCTTAAGGAATTAAGCCCAGAGCAAGTGCAATTGCTTATGGACTTGACAGCGTACATTCGAACCAAGAAAAGAAGATCTCAAGGACACAAAAATGCTCCGAAACCAACAACCGAGGAAACGGAATTGATCACTCGGCTGATTGCTGAGATTTTGTACTGAGTGCTTCTCCATCTTTCAAATTTTGCGTTTATGTCATATTTTTTGCGTTTGTGACATTTTTGTGGCGGTAATCATTTTCTGCTGATAAAATGAACAGCGTAAGGAGTTGACGTAAATGGAAGCATTGGCGGCAAGGATAGCGGCTTTTTGTTTACAAAAGCACTATATCGAACCAGATCAGATTGCTTGGCTGCAATATGGTTTGATGCGCCGCCTAATGGGAATGGTTACATTTCTTCTTCTGCTTCCAGTGGGTGCATTTTTTGACGGATGGGGGAGCACTTTCCTTTTTCTGCTGGTCTTCCGCTTCATTCGTATGCGTACAGGTGGATACCATGCTAAAACGCCGACGGGATGCCTTTTAGGTTCAACATTTACAATGATCGTGTCACTAGAGTTTGCAAAGAGATTGCATCCGGTATCAAATTTCATTTGTCTCGCTGCTGCTTCTATCTTGATTTTAAGATTAGCACCAGCAAATAATGCTGCCCTTCATTTGAACGCGGAAGAACTTGTTGCTGTACGCAAAGAAGTGAAATTAAGATTAGCAATCGCTATGCTTTCGGCGTGCCTATTGCTATTTTTTAGAGAACCGATAGCATATAGAGTGACTTCTGCGATTTTGGCTGTTGCGGTCGCACTATTGATTTCTAAGCACGGCTTTGGAATGCAATAAAGCATTCTATTGATAAAAATTTTAAATATAAGGACGAAAGGGGTAATAATTATGGCATCAAAAGAAACCTTTACACAGCATCTTGCCCATGAAATGGCACAGGTAGTTGTTCATCGTGAACGCTACGGATGGCCGCCGGATTCGCCGTGGGGCATGTTTCAGCCTACACGCCCGGAAGAAACTGAAAAGATTGCTGTGAAAGAAGAACAGTAAAATGTTTGTATGATACACGTTTTGGATAACGTGTACACGATGCGCAGTCCACGTTTGTAATTGACGTGGACTGTTGCTGTATATGCGGTACATAGACAGATGAAAAGTTCAGCCATAAGGAGCTTTATATGGCGGCAATATTGTAGGCAATAGAATCACAATATTATAAATAGATAATTCTATTGTTAAATAGAAATGGCAATTGGGGTCGGCGTTTTTGCTGATCCCAATTGCTTTTCTAAGCTATTAAAAGGTGCCTAAGGGGATTTATGTGATTATTCCGGAAGTAGACGATTGATAAGTTCTTCGCAGTCGGTTGAGGTATAACCCCACAAAACAGAGCTCAGCACGTTAATCGCTTCTTCCCGACGAAGATAGTAGTTGCGCATCGACATAGGCATTCCTTTTAATTCAAGAAAATGCAGAATCTCATAGTTGTTCGCATAATGATGAGGGGCAAGATATGTATAGTACAAAATCCAGTAATAGAGTTCCCCTTTTTCGTGCTTTTTTCGCATGAGATCAATCGCAGATTTATAAGCTGTAGCATCCGTTTACTCCGCTCCAGTGAGTGCACATAAGATTCAAGATGTGTGTTTGAATTTGATGTTTCAAGCCCATCCAGCACGGCCTCGGAAGCACAACCATACTCGGTGCGAAATTCCGCCTGAAGATTATAATCGGAAACTTCAATACTCCATGAAACGCTACGATAATTTTTTAAAAGAGTCCATGTATCGTGATAATATGAGGAAAATGCGGATTTTTGATTGTGTGCAGACATAATAAATGCTCCTTATCTTTGTCATAGAAGAACTGCTTCACTCTATAAACAGAGATGCCGTGGCGATTTTGACGCATTTATAGCGCACTTAGAAAAAATATTTGTGAGGAAATTGCATGCAGAAGATGAACTTGTTCAAAAATCCCGATTATTTGAACACAAATATGCGGTCTGTGAAATATTAACGTTTTTAATATGAACTGCACGGTAGACAAACGCAGACGAACGGTCAGTTCAAACATAAAGGAATAAAAAGAAATAGCGAGGTGAAAGAAAATTAACGAAAAGATTCTCTGTAATATCATTAGACGGATACCAGATTGAAAAACGAACTAAAAAGCTATTTCTTGAAGTACAGCTATAGATGGTAGCCAATTTGTTAAGGGCAACTCTATCGAGCTTCGTACTTGCGAGAGTGTTGGATGATTAGTGCTGGCGATTCCAAGATAGGAACTGCTACATGGAATTGTCAGTATCATACGCAAATTTTGACAGTGCAGATCCTGTCTAAATGGAACTGTGCTGAAGAATTTATGTGTGCTATTTTCCAATATAATATTATTGATCCACTTTGCCGTTCTCCTCCGTTATTCCCATCGAAAAAATGATGGGAGTAATAGAATGGTAAAAAGGAACAGCGGAACATCCAAAGAGGATATATGTCAAAATCAGTTTACTGCTTATGTGGTTCTGGCGGTAAAACGAAAGCGTCAGGCTTACATAAAGAAGAAACAGAGAGAGCATGAAAAAGAAACCAGAACTAAAAAGGAGGCAGAACAATCCGAATTTAGAACCGCCGGGTATGATATGTGGAGCAGAATGGAGCCGCAAAATGAAAAACTGATGGCTGCTATGCAGCAATTAAGTCTCAAAGAGAGGTTTGTTGTCACAGAGTATGTCCTAAAAGGAAAGCCCTTTAAGGAAATTGCTCAAGAAACAGGACTCAAAGAAAAAGGAGTGGCATCTGCTATTATAGAAGCATTAAAAAGCTGCGAGCCGAATGGGGGATGTAAAATGACTTTTATGGAACTGTTACTCTCAGCTAAATTGGGAAGTACATCGGCCTTTGAGGAACTGTTTGCGAGGTACAAAAATCTTTTGCGAAAATATTCCGTAGTAAACGGTGTATTTGACGAGGATTTATACCAAGAACAGTGCGTGCTGTTTGTACGCTGCATTGAAATATTTGATGTGAATCGATAACAGAAAATCTCCGTCACATTTGATGTGACGGAGATTTTTGTCAAAAGAGCGCATTTATAGGTTTGAGGCAAGCAATAAACGCACTGCGGCAGCCTGATTTGACGCTTTTACAGGTGACTGTGAATGGAACATCTGCATGATTTCATAGGATTAAATCGCTTTGCCGCCTGACTCTTCATACTTACTTTCGCGTGCGATGTCACTTTTGAAGCGGATGCACCGCACATGACCGAGACGTTCTACAAGGAAACAGTACGGGCGGATGCCATCATCGATTTCCAGAATCTCATAGGGCAACAGCTGCATAGAAAGTAGCTCCGCGAGAGGACGCTTTTTAATTTGCCTTGCAAAATCCATCGCCGTATAAGGTGACTCTCCCTCATACCGCACTGCATAGCGGCTGGGGTATGGGAAAAACGAGATTCCGTTGGCCGCAAGCATGTTCTCTCCTGCCTCGATTTCCGGTGAACGGAAGTGGTAGATTCGCAATGTGGGCGGCACACGCCGCTTAGGACACCATTTCGGTACATTTACCTTGGGGTCATCAGAGCGAAAGATGGTAATCTTTTTGCCGCCGGTGCAGTATTTTGTGTTTGGCTTCATGCGCCGACCGTGAACTATTTTCGTTTCAGACCCGGCGTAGAGCTTGCAATCTGGGCAGTAATAACATTTGAATTTGCATACTTTTTCTTCATACATAGTCAATTTCACCTCTTATCCCGTCAAAAGAAGCCGTGGCAGCAAAGCGCCGCCACGGCTATTATTAAATCATTCTGTGAACATTCAACCCTTTACGCACACGCGGCCAGCGTTTGTCGGCGCGGGTTGAGGGCCGCGAGTACAAAAGGGCGGGGCTTGATGTAGTAGTGGGTGGTGGATGTTTCAAAGTGAATCTCCTGTGTTTCCGTCTCGTGGATCTTCACCACAGGAGCCGTGTGGTACATCTCGCCGCCCGTACTGAAGATGGCGGGTCTGCCCACCATCAATGCGGACATGAGTTTACCGGTAATGTAAAGCTCCAACTTCCGCTTTTTCATTCTGTCCTTGCCTCCTCTCAGGCCTCTCTGCACAGTTCCACCACGATGAACCGCGCATTATCCAACAGCGTGTTCACATGGTACAGCGAGGTGTTCTGCATTTGTGCAATCTCGTTCGTCTGGTAGCCTTGGTGCGCAGACGGATGATCTCCATCTGCTGGGGCGTTACCCGCTTGGCGAGGGTGTGCAGGAGCAGTGCCACTTCACTTTCGCGCAACGCTTCCTCATCTGTAACTGTCGGCGTGGGGCGCGGGTTAGATGCCCGGTGTAAGACTGCCGGGGCCGGACGAAGCGGATAACACGGAAACGGCGCTTGTCGGTGCGGTGGGTATTGACTACTTCGCCCTCCATTGCGCGCCACGCCACCGTGGCGAAGGAATAACCTGCAAGGTTCGGGTCTGTCAGATACCGCTGCACGGCCCGCAGGTAGCCAAAAATGACGATGTCATAATACTCGCTGGCGGGCAAATTCTTCTCGTGCAGGAACTTGTAGACAAGGTTGTGATTTTTATCGGCAAAAATGCGCTGGGTGTCATTCAACGGAATATCGCGCATAAAGCACCTCCTTCATAAACCATCACGCAGGCAGCGGCTGCGTGTCGCCATTCACCGTTGCACCGATACAGAAGCTGCCATCGGTGACCGCAGGGGCAGGCGGCGTAGCTCTCCACCTCGCAAAGACCATCATCCTGTTCCCGTTTTGCCTCGATGCGCTGGCGGTTCATACCGCGAATCTGCTCACGGAAGCTCAATGCGTACTTGCGCACAGCAGCAAGCTGGTCGCCGTGGAAATCGCCCAAACGCTTGAACGTGGCAACGCTGTAATCCTTGCCCTCCGGGTTTGTCTGGCGTTTCAGACCAATCTCCACAAGGCTGCCGTAGGTGCACGGTTGCGGAAAACAAAGCCCTGATTCAAAAACTCACGGAACGGGCTGATGCTGGTGGGAGAGAGAGTGATCGCCAGCGGCATAAACTCCCCGCTGCGCAGCAGATACAGCACCCTCATATTCTTGCAGGCTTTGCCGCGACCATTGCCGGCACTGCCAAATTGGCTCAACGCACAGGTTTCGCAGATACCACCGGGTTCACCGTAGCCCTGTTTGCCGTCTACAGAGGAGCAGAGTGGCGGCACATCATCGTTGTATTCATCGCCCTCCGGCCAGTAGGCACAGCTTGCGTGGTTGAACAAAATCACGCCGGTGAGAGTGGGGCTGTAATCCGGGTGCTGCGGATCGCCGGTGGGTAGTTCAAACTGCAACACACCGCCTGCGGGAATCTTGATGCGGGGAAAGGACATTGTAAAGCCGTCCCTATCCTCGGCAAGCTCCTCACTGCTGAAATCTGCATCGCCCATTTCGGGCAGCACAAAATCCAGCGGTTCGTTGGCGGTCATGGCGGTTGTGGCTGCGGCGTTAGCATTCATCATAGACATAAAAAATCCTCCTGTATGTGGGGCAGCATCAAGCGGCTGCCCGGTTGATTCTCGACCACTGCCGGGCGGGCATGGTCAAAATACTGTAACCAATGCTTTCCAGTTCACTGGCGCGGTCATAACTCTCCACATCCTGCTGTGACGGGTCACGGCGTTGGATAAGCCGTACAGCGTCAAATCGTTGGATTCAATCAGCCGCTGCAATACGCCGGTACTTTCGCTGTCGGTAATGTGGAACTCCTTGCTGGCAAGTTTGACGACGGCCGGCACATCATGGGTGTCCATCTGCGCGGCTTTTGCTCCTGCATCTTGCCGACGACCTGCGCGAACCGCGCTTCTTCCACAGCGGCGCGCACGGTGTCTGAATTTTCATAACAAAGGCTTTGTCCTCCGCGTCCAAGGTTGCTTGGGAGTAGACGCTGAAGTTCTCTTCGCTGTCGGTAACGCGCCCCACATGGTTGCGGCGGGCGGCTGCCTCATTCACGACCATACCGTTGCTGCACACCAGCCGATAGATCAGCGGCTGGATGCTGACGGAACCAAGTCCGACCTCGCTGTTGCTGATGATGATTCCGGCCTGCACGATGTCGCCGGGGGATACCTCCGCCTGCAAGCGGGGGTTCACGGCCTTGATGTACATACGACTTTCGGTGATTTGGCAGCTTTCAAAGCGGATGTCGGGCAGCCCGCCGAGAATCGGCAGCGTCACTCCGGCAATGTCGATATTGTCGATGCGGCGATAGCGATTGCTCAGGTACGCGCGAGCGGAGCCGTCCAAGGTACGCAGCATGCGCTGGCTGCTTTCCTGCTTGAACCATGTGTTGGCGTTGTAGGCCAGCAAGTCGGGACGTTCCTCCCGCATGCGGTCATAGTAGGCGGCGGGAATACGCAGGTGGGTGCCGATCTGCCGATGAGCGATGCCGGTGATGGTCATGGCTCAATCAGCTCGGTGCCGCTGTCGTCTGACAGGTGCAGAAACATTTCTTTGCCGTAGGATTCCATCCGCAGGCGATTGGGGGCAATGAGGTAGTCCTCCTTGGACTCGCTCTGCCGCTTCACTTCGGTCAGCATCTGCTGTAAGTTACACCGGATTTCATACGCGAAACCTCCCTTTACCACGAGAGAACCAGCTTGCCGGAAGTTTCCTCGGCGGCCAGCCCATCTCCTGCAAAGACCTGTTTCAGCTTTTCCCAGCACCCAATGGGTGGGAAGCCGTGCAGCGCCGGGAGTACCGATGTGCTGCCGTCCACAAGCTGGATGTGACCGTCCTCCTGCACGGTCATCGAGTGATGCCCGCGGGAACTGAGGTCGGCCACGATGTTTTCCAGTGTTGCGCGTCCCTCGGTCTCATACCAGACACGAGGATCGGGCAGCGGAGGTGTCTCGGCAGGGATGCGCGGTGTTTCGGGTGCGTCTGCCGTGGGATTCGGGCGCAATGGTACGGTGTTGATGAGTTCACACCGCAGATGCGCCTGCTTGTCCAGCACGACCTCGGCGCTCTCGAAACCGTCCAATCCGTGAACACGGATTAAGCAGCGCCCACCCTCTTTGACGATGGTAAGCGGGTCTTTCGTAGCCCATTCCCATGTGATGTTGCTGCCTGCTGTGCGAAGTGCAGCGGTGATGCGCTGGTTCACATGGAGCAGCAGAATGTCGCTGAGAGGTTCATCCTCAATGTCCGGCACCACAAATTTAGCGCGGCGGGGAGCCTTTGCTTTCTTCTTGGGGACTGCCGGGAGACTGCCTCGCAGATAGTGCAGCACATACAGCCCCCAGACGGAGCAGGCAACAAGCAGAAGCGGCAGCAGTAGCGCGCCGCGCGCGAACGCGGCGATGGCTACGATGATGCCCACAAAAATGCTTGTGCCATTCCGGATGGCATTGTCAGATTTCATTGTCGATTACCGTCCTTTCACAAAAACAAAAAGGGGCTGCATCAGGTGTCCGTTCTGAACACTTGATGCAGCCCAAGGTACGGCCACTGTTCGGCGGCCATGCGGGATGCGGATTGATTCTTGGTTCACTCCTTTCTGCCAATGGCAGGAAATATCTATATAAAAAAAGTGCCGGCAGGGGAGACACCGCGCCCAATTCAGCGCAATGCCATCTACTACCGGCACCGATTACAAAAACAACAGCGTATGCTTATATAGCATAAAAATCATTTACAAAGCAATTATAATACTATATCTTGTAGTTGTCAACCCAGAGACGATTTAATATGTATCAATCATAATCTGTTGTCGAAGATAAAGGTTTGCTACTGCTGTGATGACTTCGTGGCTGCAACGGTACTCCCGAACAGCCTGGGCGAAGTTGTCGCAGTTCAAGTCGTTGTCATCGTACAGCTTGTCCAGCACATCGTAGCCGTCCTTCAGGCGACGGATGTCCATTTCGATGCACTTGATAATTTCCGCGCACGAGAGCGGTGTCTGCCGGGCAAGGCGGATGACTTTTTTCTCGCAGGCGCTACGGGCATCAACGTGGAACAGGCGGCGGGTGATTTTCCAAGAGATGCCCTCCCAAAACGTCAGTTTGAGGAACGACAGCACCCGCAGCGGCCATGCCGCACCGATGGGGATGATAAAGCGGCAGGAGAGCAAATCATATAGCGCATCATACTCGGTATCCCCGGTGCCAACCACAAGGAGCCCGCGAACTAGCAGGCGCTGCACACAGTCCTGCCAGCTGCGGTGGATGGTGACATTGGAACTGCTCGCCATCTTCTCGTAGAAGCTACTGATTTCCTCTTCCCGCAGGATGCGCCAGTTGAGGATGGACCAGAGCATAAACTCTTGCACATCGACCTCGTACTCTTTTTCGCAGACGATGATGACCGGGCGGGTGCCTTCTTCGGTGCAGCAGCGGATATAACGGCCATTGGCAGTGTAAAGCATTTTCATAAGGGGACCTCCAAATTTTAATTTTCGTGTAGAGATGAGAGAAAAGATTCATCGTTTCGCAATTTGTGGACAGCACGGCTGATCCACGCCGAAACGTGGTTGGGCGGGGCGCTCATGCGAGTAGCAACTGCGGTAAGCGGTATGCCGGAGACTTGCAACGCCAGCGCATGGACGCCTTGCGGGTCACGCCGCTGTATTGAGATTCTGCGGCGGCAAGCAGCAGGGGAGTCTCGCACTCAATATCGAAGGGAGCGCTATGTTGTACTTCTAATGCGGCAAGTGCAGTTGGCTCCATCTCTGCCAGAGAAATCATGCGGGATTGTTTTCCCGTAAGGTTGCGGCAGTAACTGACAAGACCATTCTGTACGACCTGCCGGGCATAGGATGCAAAGCTACCGCGCGCTGGGTCGAAGGTCAGTGCTGCATTGCAGAGCCAGACACAGCCCTCTTGATACAAGTCCTCATAGCCAAGACCAGCAACGCAGGGATTGGCATTGATGTCGAACCGCAGGACGCGCTCTACGATGGTCAGATTTTCTTCTGCCAAACGCTGTTGGTCAGCTGTGAGCCTTTTCACGCATTTCATAACCGTCACCTCGCAGTCGCATTCTCGCAGATGCGGATGATTTGCTCACAGCGGTAGTCGCCGCACTTGGCAATATGTACCTGATCTCCGGGCAGCCCCATCTGCGTTTGCAGCCAACGGTAGCTCTGGTCGCGGCTCATGCCAAGCTGCGTCTGTACGCTGTGCAAGGCATGGTGAGCAAGGATGCGTTTATGCCGCAAATCTCCGTTGGCAAGGGTGCCGAGCGGCTGCTTCGTGCGGCGGTCTGCTGTGACATAGGCATCACAGGCAGGCCAGCGGCGGCAGACGTACAGGTACGTTCCTGCGGAAATGTCGGACAGACCATGAATCGCGCTTGCCGGGCGCAGCATGGCAAGAGAGCCGCAGTAGGGACAATGGATACGAGTTTGTTTCATAGAATTTCACCTCCAATTTGTTGAAAATAGGCCGAAAAAACCAACGGGCATCTCCGCAAATTCTAAGCACCGCTTCGTCGGCTGCGGCGCACCATCTGCGTTGCCAAAATGCTCGATAATACATCCAGTATTATCTGCGCTTTTTGCTTAGCAGCTGGCGCACCTCGCTCGCCGTATCGGCGCTTATAATTGTGCGTCGATACCCATTTGCCCTTATTACTGTCATCTCGAACGCAAAAATTAAAAAAATTCGGCCACTTTTTCAAATTTTACAATTTGTTCACATCTTCGTGGCGTTACGCAGCATCGGACGAAATCCGCTGTTGACCGACTTTCGCACATCCAGCATGGTTCTGCCGTTTAGCGTAACAGGCGCATTGAACAGCATTGTCAGAAGATATTTCTTGAGATTTTTGACGTCTGTGCGCAGATTGCGCAGGCCGTCAAGGACGAAGCGGATATGCTCGCTTGTCAGCTGTAACAGGCGTTCCCGCACCAAGGCCATCGGAAAGAGGTTATTCCCTAGCCGAAGTACAGAGCTGCGAAGCTGGATCGTTTCCACGACCAGTTCGTAGATCTCCTGCATCACAGGGGCGCTCTCCGGCTGATTGTGGCAAAGCAGGTCCAGTTCGATGTTGTCGCGGACTTTTGTCCGCACGGACTCGCCCTCGGATAAGATTGGATCAGTATTTTGTTTCTCTTTATTTTGTATTTCTTTATTTAATTGCATGGGATTTCCCAGTGCAGCAGAATCCGATGCAAGGGATTCCAGCATAGGCGGCACAGATTCAGCGCTGCTGCAGGAGCCGGACGAGAGCATTTGCGGGTACTCATAGACATAGTAATCGCAGCCCCGCCAGGCACGCCGCGCTCATCCCTGACACGGGTGCGTACTACATATCCGGCATCCTCCAATTCCCAAATTGCAGTGCGGATAGCGTCCACGCTCTCTTTATTGATGGCGGCAAGCCCTTTGAGGGTGTAATCCCAGTCGTCCGGCAGGGAAAGCATCTGCGACAGCAGGCCCTTGGCCTTCAGAGACAGATTTTTATTGCGAAGATGATGATTGCTCATAACGGTATAGTCCTTAATGCGCTCTACGCGAAAAACAGCCATTTTACGAATCCTTTCATGTAGGAAGATGGGCAGCCGCCGGGGCTGCCCACGGTTCATCGGTTACAGATTCTGACGGATAATGCGGGTGATGATGCCCACCGCAATGCTGCGCTCCTCGTCCAGCTTCGTCACCACAAAGCTGACATCGTCCTTTTTGCCGGGCGTGCGGCGGTCATAGCAGGAGTGGGCCACAGCGTTGACACCGTTGGAAAGCCGCACATAGACGATGCCTTTATGTACATCGGTCACGCGGCCAGCTATTTACTCTGTACGCGGCAGCGCTTCAGGGCCTCGCGGCTGGTGTTCTCTGTGACGCTCTTTACATCGGCATGGACGGACAATTCCTCCTGCGAGGTTTTGTTCACCTCGGTCACGCGGACAAGAATTTGGTCGCCTACAGCAAAACGGTCATGGGCATCACCAATCCAATCCCATGCCAGATCCCGCGCATGATGGAACACTCCACGCCGAAAATCTCAACGCGGATGGACTTGTCTGCAACGGCAATAACGCGGGCCTGTACAACGCGCCCCTCCCGGACGCGGTACTCACCGTTGGCATCGGGGCTGAAATAGAAAAGCTGGCGTTTGCGCATCATGGCTTCGCGGCGGCTGGCGACTACACTGCGGCTCTTGGAGTCAATGCCGAGGATAACAAAATCAATTTCTGCGCCCAGCATATTGCCCAGCAGCTTCATCTGGCGGACGGCTATACTGTCGGTACTGCTGGCAGCGCTGGGGGCGACCATCATTTCTTTGAGAGGAATGACGATGCGGAAGCCGTTGTAATCCACGACAGCAATCGTCTTGCCGCTGTCGGTCTGCTCGATGCCGCCCAGCGGTGCGGAGAGGATGCGCCGTGTGCGGTAGGCGTTGTGAATTTCGTGCCAGGCAGCAGCTTCGCGGGCATCCTCGGTTTCGATTTCGTCACCGCTTTCAATGGTCAGCACCGGGGCATCCGCTTTGCGTCTGCGGCGGGGCGGGGGAGTCTCGGCAGGCTTTTCTTCTTCGACAGGGGCGGGAATGGGCGTGTCCTCAAAACCAACAGGTTCGGGGATGGGCAGGTCGGGGGTAAAAATATCATTGTTCATTTCCATGAGAAATCTCCTTTTCGTTTTCAGGTTTTGTTATGATTGATTCTTTGTTGCAGAAACAACCGATTTTGATTTGGAAGGATGACCGCGGCGTTTAGGCGGCACCTTGGGCGATGCTTTAGATGTTTCCGCCAGGGGAGCTTCGGGGGTTTCCGGTAAGGCTTTCCGCCACTCCGGGATATGCGCAGATGCTTTGCACTCCCGCAACTGCTTGTAAGCGGGGTGCAGAGAGTAGTCCACCTTGCGAACTTTCAGAACCTTATGACCACGCAATATCACCAGCGCTTCATCTACCGGCAGGCGCAGCACTTCGTCCGGGGTCAGCACCGGGCGCTTGCCGACACCGCTGCTTTCGCGGTACTGCGGCGTATAGTCGGAAACACGCAGGGTGCTTAATGCCTTGGAAGTGCTGGACACCGCCACGCTGGCAATGCCGGTGCGCTGGGAAACATATTCGGCAGTCAGCTGATCTGTGCAGCCAAGAAAAAGCTGCACATCACAGTTACCCAAAATCTCCTGCCACTGGTTCTGCGGGTAGCGGTTTTGCAGGCCGGCAAGGTTTTGGAACACGCAGGACATGGATATATTGCGAGAGCGAATGACGCTGATGCGCCGGGATAGTTCGGAAATCGTACCACAGGCGGTCAGCTCCTCGCCCAGCACATGGACTGGCACTGGAAGCCGCCCGCCGGGGCAGTTGGCATCGGCATAGCGCACGAGTTTGATAAAGGCGAAAGATAGGAACAGCGATGCAAGGAAATCAAAGGTGCTGTCTTGGTCGCTGGTGACGAGATAGTACGCGCAGGGTTGCTGCCCCGGCAGTTCAAGGCTGATTTCGTCATACGCAGTGATTTTTTTAATCAGTTCAGACTGAAACACTTGCAACCGGCTGCCCAGCCCGCTGATGACACCGCTGCGCACAGAGTCCGATGCCCGTTGGTACAGGCTGTACGGTGCTTTGGCAGGATGCGTCAGCGGCAGAACATCAAACAGGCTGTCCAACTGACTTTCGCTGCATTGCGTGATAAGGTTGTACACCTCACCGATGGTCCGCTGCTCCGGCGGGTAGGTGAGGTCAACGTACAAGACCAGCGCTTTCAGCAGGTTCATCTCTCCCGAATCCCAGAAGCGGTCACTTTTGCCGGTGCCGTTGGTGTTCTTGATGATGACATCCACGAAAAGCTGCGCCATCAGTTCCTGCCCCTCAATTTCTTTCAGGCAGTTCCACGAGTCGGAATTTTCGGGGCTGACAAGATTGAACACACGCACCGTGTACCCTAAATCTCGCATATACTCACTTGATTTTTCGTAGAGTTCTGATTTAGGGTCACAGATAATCAGCGACTCGCCGCGAGCTGCGCTTTGCAGGATGCGGTTCATGCAGAACGAGCGGGTTTTCATCGAGCCGCTGGCACCGTAGACGGCGAGATTACCGTTCATGCGCGTTTTCTCTGGGATGCAGAGGAACTTTCCGTCGAGCATTCCCAGCACAGTGCCCGTATGCTTGGATAAATCGGAAACCATATCCAGCACAGCGGGAACTTCTCGCGGCTGCATCCAGCCGGATGTGCCGTAAGTACCTTTTGCAGAGAAATCGAAGTTGCGCTCGGAGTCCGTTAAGGCATCTTGACTGAACAGCTTTCGATACAGGAAAATCGCGGTGACTGCTGCTGCGCAGCCTGCCATACAGTAAAGGCTGTACGGAAACCACAAAATACCTTTGAGGCAAGCCAGCGGCGTCAAAGAGGGAAACGGCGGGGAAGTGCCGCCCAGCATACCGCCGTTTTTCTGCCAAACAGCATAGTTGCCGATGAACTGCGTCAAGTAGCCGCAGGCGTAGAGCAGCAGCGTGACTGCCAACAGAATCTGTAATCTTTTTGAGGGACGTTTCATGGCGAAGTCAGAAACCTCCTCTCGAACTCGGCAAAGTCGATGGTCTGCAATTCGACCTTGTCGCCGCAGAGAGACCTCAGCGCGTCTGCCTGAAAATCAAAGCAGCGGATGACCCCTTTCATTTGCAGCAACTCCAAGGCAGACAGGAATCGGAACAAGCGCGGTAAGTCCGGTAGATAACTGAACAGAATCGGCGCGCCTGCATCTGTGCGAGCATCGTTCTCGATGAAAGCATTACGGCAAGGCGGCTGTAGCTCTTGCAGCAGTAAGGCGTTTAGTTGTTCGATGATTTCCGGGTGACAAAGCAGCCACAGCAACGTCTCGCCGTGGTAGTCATTGGTAAGAAAGTAGAAATGTTCGTAGCCCTCGCCAAAAAGGAAGTGTTCTTTCTTGTAGGTCTTTGCATCTTCCAGCAGAGTAGCCATCACCGCCCATTGGTCGGACAGCAGGATGCCGTCTGGTGTGTGGCTTACACCGGTTCGTGTATAGCGGATATTTTGCAGCATGATTTTTCCCCGCTGTTCGATTTGCGTGTCAAAGGTCGGAACAGCATCCATGCCGTTGAACACAGCAAAGGTGCGGGATGGGGTCAGCAGCGAGCCTACCATACGGGAGCCGTGAACCTTTACCATTTCAAGACCCAGTTCTTTCATCTCGCGGGAATCATAAAAAGCGGGTGATTCAATGCGGCAAGGACTGCTGCCACCAGGCACAAATACAGGCGGCTTTTCATCTCGATAAATCGCCGTGCCTGCATTCAACATCGTAACATAGGTTTGCGCGATACGATGCAGCCGCAGACGCCGGGCAGGGGACGACTTGATGGAGTTGGTGTCGGTGCGGCCTGACAGATAGAACTGAAATCGTTCTGGCACTCGCTCCCGCAAAAGATGTTTGCCACGGATACCGAGCCGATAGCCGCGAAGATGATCTTTGGAGAAGATGCGCAGGAGCTTGTCGTGTGTCAGGCTCGTCACCACTTTTTGCGGTAACTTTTGCTTGAGGTAAGGCGGTCAGCACACACACAAGGCAACTCACCGCAGATGCAGTGAGCGCCAAAAGTTCATAATAGAGGCTGTCTTGCGCGGGCAGGACAGGAAAAGCAGAAAAAATAGAAATCACCTCGGAATTTAACCGTGCCTTCTTTGACTCCGGCGAAAGTTACCGCTGATTTGTGTATAAAACGGCTTGCAGCAATGCTGAAAAGTCACTTTCAAGCACAGGTATCTGATTTTTACGAATTTTACGGGAAAAGTGGAGGTCTGTTTTCAGCCGTTTCGGGGGCGTTTAGCATGCCGAAAAGCAGTTTTTGGCATCACGGTTATCACGGTAGAGGACGAATATCCAAACCGGGTCGTCTGGAAAGAATCGCACAGCGCCCCGGTGTCGTCCGTCAGGCAGAACGTGGCAATGACATCTATGACGGCTTTCAACTCTAAATTGTCATAATCCCGGACCGCTTGATTGGGAGGTTGTGGTCGTAGATATGTTCCACGCAAATCACGCAATCGAAAAAGTGTGGAAGCGGCTCACTTTGCACCAGTGCAGCCTGAAGCGGTAGCAAAAGAAATTTGCAGCCGTCTCGCTTCTTTTTATCCGGCAGCAGCGCGGGGAGCGACACGCGCAAATAGTTGGTATCTGCCACACGCGGATGCTTGTACTCGGCTGCCTTGGGATAGTAATAGATTGGCGGCTCATTGGAGACGGAAAAGAACATATTGCGCAGATGCGCCGTGCTTTTCTCGCTGAGAAGTGCCGCACTCTCCGCAGTTTTGGCAAACTGCATCGGGTCGGGCACAGGCAGCAGATGCTCCATTTCGTACAGCTTTTTGTGAATGTCGATGAGTCCGCGCTGCTCCAAGCGGATACGATTCAAAAGTACGTCAGGATTCAAGCGCGGCCTCCTCTTTGTAGTAGCTGACAGTGCCATCCTCGGCTACCGTGCAGAACCCGGCCACCTGCGGAATATCCAGCAACTCAATCTGGGAGGTGTCCTCTACGACCACGATGCGCTTGTCGGCATCTTTCTGCGGCTGGCGCAGAAGCTGGCAAATCATGGTTTCTTTGCCCTGCGGGATAGGCACGATTTCATACAGTTCTCCGTTTGCAAAACAGAGGATAGCTGCCGGAAATTCTCCAACAGTGTGGTATTCCACCTGATCTATGAAGTCGAGCAGAACCCAGACGCAGCGGGATAAGTCCTTGACTGCGTTGCTTTGCACTTCTCTATTTGCGTAGTAGCGGTCATTCCCGGCGCAGAAGATGCGCCCTTCTTTCAGCATATGGGCAAGCAAAGTTTTTGCCGTCGCTTCTTTTTCGGGAAAGAAGCGACAAAGCTGCTCTTCGGTCAGACCGGGATACAGCGAAATGTTATGCAGCATTTCAGCGGCCTCCCGCTGATAAATCGCTGCGCGGTTTTTCAATAAAATCACCATCCTTATTGCGCATAAAGGACGTAGAAAGACGTATTAGGTACTGCTGGCAGCATAGCCACAGGCTGCTAATACGCAATCAATACGTTCTTTTGCGTATTTGACTTTTTATTGCGTAATCATTGCGTCAGGGTGGACGTATTACGGACATCTGCAAAACCTCCCGCATCAGAATTTATCCAAAACAAAAAGAGTCGTACCTGAAAAAAGTCAGGTACGACTCTGGGTGAAAATGTCCAACCTTTTTGGCTGAACCCTATTTTGAACATACTAATTGTAACACGCGGGATTATACACGTATATACAATCACTGCGCGGATGTTGTGCAGATGTAATGCAAGTGCAGCAAAAAACTTCAAGGCAGTGCATCCGGCGCAATCTTGATTCTTTGGTGTACAGGCATTATAATGCAAAGGAAAGGAATCGTCATTTTTATGGATAACCAATTATTGCAGATACAAAACAGAACCTGCCGCATCTACGGCACTGCCAGCGCCGAATACCTGCTGCTGCAAATGGCGGATGAACATGACCTTGCAGGGATGGAACGAGAAGTTGAAGCCATACATCGGCAAACCACACAACCATTTTTGCTGGCCGCTGTCCAAGTCAAGAATTGGAACGACGATTTGTCGCCTTGGCCTGCACCGCCCGTATGGGGTAAGCAGGGCTTTGGCGGTAGGGCAGGGGATACGCTTGCATGGCTGGCGCAGGCTGTGCCGGGCATTCGCCAACAGTATTCTATAAAGGAAGACTGCAAGGTTGTTTTGGGCGGCTACTCACTGGCTGGACTGTTTGCTCTGTGGGCGGCAACACAAACGAACGCGCTGTATGGCGTGGCGGCGGCTTCGCCGTCCGTGTGGTTTCCCGGCTGGCCAGAGCATGAGGCTGCACACCCCATCCAAGCGCAGCTATTTACCTCAGCCTTGGTGACCGCGAGGAACATACCAAAAATCAGACTATGGCGGCGGTGGGCGATAACATCTGCGCCCTGCACAGCACCTTGACCCGGTGCGGCAGAGACTGCAGACTGGAATGGAATGCAGGCGGCCACTTCAAAGATGCAGACTTGCGGACGGCAAGGGCATTTGTTTGGGTTATGGAAGGAAAACAATAAAGTGACGATTCTGATTGATGCCGATGGCTGCCCGGTGGTGGATTTGACTGTGCAGACAGCCGCAAAGTACAAAGTATCCGTACTGATCCTATGCGATACTGCCCACCAAGTCCAGCGTGACGGCGCACAGACATTGACCTTTGACAAAGGTGCCGACAGCGTAGATTTCGCGCTGGTGAACCGTATACACCCCGGCGATCTTGTAATTACGCAGGACTACGGACTGGCAAGTATGTGTCTGGCGCGCCGCGCTCGCGTGCTGAACCAAAACGCTTAGAGTATACGCCTGAAAATATAGACGGCCTGCTGTTCCGCCGCCACGAAAACAAAAAGCTCCTCCTTGCCGGAAAGTACCCTAAAGGAACACCCAAGCGAACGAAGGAGCAGGACATAACATATAGAAACGCTTAGGAAGAATTTTGCAGACTGTGTAAAATTCTTCCTAAGGCGTCTGAAAATGGTGGAAATGTTATTACAAATGAATCTGGTTCTTAATACAAGCGACCGTAAACCTACATCTACACCTCGTCAGCTCGAATTTTATGCCAAACGGGAACAACGCTCTTTTTCTCTTGCATAAGTTTATACATCGTTTGGCGTAAGATTGGCGTATGGCATGATTTCAGTTAGAAACCTGCCAAAAGAAAAAGCCTGAAATTTCTCGTATCATCAAGAAATTTCAGACTTTTTTGTGCTCAAATTGACAATTTACTGGTCAATAGGCTTCATCGTGGGGAACAACAGAACATCGCGGATCGACGCGCTGTCGGTCAGCAGCATAACAAGACGATCCACACCGAAACCGAGGCCGCCTGTGGGGGGCAGACCATACTCCAGCGCGTTGACATAATCATAATCGACCTGTGCCCGGCACTCCGGCTCGATAGCCTTGCGCTCGGCGACCTGACGCTCAAAGCGGGCCTTCTGGTCGATGGGGTCGTTCAGCTCGCTGAACGCATTGCCGTACTCGGTGCAGTCGATGAAGTACTCAAACCGCTCGGTGAAGGCCGGATCATTAGGCTTGCGCTTGGCAAGCGGGCTGATCTCAACGGGGTAATCATAGATGAAAGTGGGCTGGATGAGCTTATCCTCAACAAACGCGTCAAAGAACTCTGCGAGGATCGCACCCTTGGTCGGGACCTCGGGCAGCTCAACATGATGCTCCTTGGCGGCGGCAATGGCGTCCTCATCGGTTTTCCAGTCGTTGAAATCAACGCCGGAGTACTTTTTGACCGCCTCAACATTGTCAGACGCTCCCAGTGGCCCATGTCGATCTGCTTGCCCTGATAGGTGATCTCCAAGCTGCCGCAGACCTTGAGGGCCAGACGCTTGTACATCTCCTCAACCAGATCCATCATGCCGTGGAAGTCGGTGAAGGCCTGATACAGTTCAATGGTCGTGAACTCAGGGTTGTGCTTGGGGTCCATGCCCTCATTGCGGAAGATGCGACCAACCTCATACACGCGGTCCATGCCGCCCACGATCAAGCGCTTGAGGTACAGCTCGGTCTCAATGCGCAGGACCATGTCCATGTTCAGGGTGTTGTGGTGGGTGTAGAAGGGGCGGGCAGAGGCACCGATCTCAAACGGGGTCAGGATGGGGGTGTCAACCTCCAAAAAGCCCTTCTCATCCAGATACGCGCGGATTTCCTTCAGGATCTGGCTGCGCTTGACGAAGGTGTCCTTGACCTCGGGGTTGACGATCAGGTCAACATAGCGCTGGCGGTAGCGTGCCTCGCGGTCGGTCAGGCCGTGGAACTTCTCGGGCAGGGGCAGCAGGCTCTTAGAGAGCAGCGTCAGCTCGGTGATGCGCACCGAGATCTCGCCCATCTTGGTGCGGAAAACCTCGCCCTTGACGCCGATGATGTCACCGATGTCGAGCTTCTTGAAGGCGGCGTAGGCTTCCTCGCCCAGCAGGTCACGCTTGACAAAGATCTGGATGTCGCCCTTCTGGTCGCGCAAATGGGCAAAGCTGGCCTTGCCCATGACGCGCTTGGACATCATGCGACCGGCCAGAGAGACGATCTTACCGGTCTCAGCCTCGGCAGGCAGCTCGGCAATTCCTGTTTGAGGTCGGCCGAGTACGCGTCCTGCGCATATTTGGTGATTTCAAAGGGGTTGTGACCGGCTTCGCACAGGTCAGCCAGCTTCTGGCGGCGCACAGCGGCCTGCTGGGAGAGTTCCTGCTCGGTCTGGGGCTTATTCTGCTCCATGAGAGATCGTCCTTTCGTGATTTTTTGATTTCAAATGCTTACTTGGAACGGGAAACTTCCAGCAGCTTGTAGGTGATGATATTGCCGTTGGGCAGGGTGACATCAAAGTGGTCGCCGACCTTGCAGCCGATCAGGGCTGCGCCGACAGGGCTCTCATCGCTGATGCGGTTCAGGTCCATATCGGCCTCGGTGGAGCCGGTCAGGTCGTACTCCTCGGCGTCCTCAAGATCATCGCCCTCGGCAGAATCTTGACATGCATGCCAATAGAGGCAGTATCGTTGGACAGCTCGCTCTCGTCCATGATGCGGGCCAGCTTGAGGGTGGCCTCCAGATCGGCGATGCGGGCCTCCACAGAAGCCTGCTCCTCCTTAGCGGCATCATACTCGGCGTTCTCGCTCAGGTCGCCATAGCCGCGGGCAACCTTGATCTTGTCGGCAACTTCCTTACGCTTGACGGTGCGCAGGTTTTCCAGTTCCTGCTCCAGTTTATTATAGCCTCGCGGGTAACGACAACTTCTTTAGCCATAGCAGTGTCTCCTAACGTAAAATGGATAGTAAAAGTTGTGCGGCACCAACTGGGGAGCCGCACTAACTTACATATTATAATAGTTCAAGCGGGATTTGTCAAGACACAGCGTCATTTCTCCAGCTGCAGAAGGCCGACCTTGCGGTAGACCTTGCTGACCGTGCGGTTGGCAAGGCGGGCTGCGCGCTCAGCGCCGTCCTTCAGCACGCCATCACATAGGCCTTGTCGGCCAGAATCTTGCCGTACTCTGCCTGCACGGGGGCCAGCGCATCGGCCGTGACCTCGGCAACGGCCATCTTGAAGTCACCGTAGCCCTTGCCCTCAAACTCGGCGGCGATCTCATCGTTGGACTTGCCGGTGAAGGTGCTGTAAATGCACATCAGGTTGGATACGCCGGGCTTTGCCTCGCGGTCAAAGCGCACCACACCATCGGAGTCCGTCACGGCGCGCTTGAACTTGCGCACGATGGTGTCCTTGTCATCGGTCATCAGGATAAAGCTGTTGACATTTGTGTCAGATTTGCTCATCTTTTTGGTCGGCTCGGCCAAAGACATGATCTTGGCGCCGCTGGCGGGGACATAGCCCTCCGGCAGGGTGAAGGTGTCGCCGTAGATGCCGTTGAAGCGGCCTGCGATGTCGCGGGCGATCTCAAGGTGCTGGGTCTGATCCTGCCCGACCGGGACGAGGTCTGCGTTGTAGATCAGGATATCGGCCGCCATCAGCACCGGGTAGGTGAACAGGCCGCCGTTGACATTGTCGGGGTGCTTGGCGCTCTTGTCCTTGAACTGGGTCATGCGGGACAGCTCGCC
>ENA-OQLB01000330-OQLB01000330.1-human-gut-metagenome-genome-assembly--contig:-NODE-330-length-27607-cov-2.123581_pt1 | contig 27607 bp, 37 predicted proteins | sample MGYA00242656_ERZ504813 | MGnify/ENA primary metagenome ERZ504813 (study PRJEB26092, sample SAMD00036388) | human gut metagenome | host: Homo sapiens | study: EMG produced TPA metagenomics assembly of... | reverse complement strand
GAACTAGGAAACGAACAATGAATGCCTATCTATGTTTCCTTCAAGGACTGAGAGGCCGCTTCCCAGTTAATAAATTAAATCCCAAACAAATTTAATAACCCACCACCCGGCTAAATGCAACCACGCCGAACAGCATAAACAACACCAGATAAATCCCCAGTAATACTGCGAATATGATCAGCTGTGCTCTGCAGAAGTTTCTCCGGTTAATATTACCGTTACTTTCGAATGCCCATACGAAATACATGACTATTCCAACACACGGATCAGTAATACGATCAATGTCAGTATCCAGTCTTTTAAATCCATTGGAGAGTTGTCTGACTGCTCATTTCTGTTCCGGCTGTACTGCTGACTGTAGTCATATTGATTATCCTGATATACGAATTTATTATCCTGTGAATCCTCTGATCCGGTTGCTTCCGGCTCTCCTGTCGATTCTTCTGTTGATTCACCGTAACTGTAGACCTCGTCAGCGGTTACCTGCTTATTTTCTTCATCCATCTGTCATTCTCCTTTGCCTTACTTATTTTTGCGTCTATCTTATCATTTCAAGGCTCCGAACGCAACATCCATGAGCAGTCGAAGCAGATTATAGTGGTAATAACTCATTGGCGGCTGGTCCGGAAAATACCGATACATACGCCACACGTAGTAAATCACCATAAGAACCACACACACGACACAGCCTGTCTTAAACCATTTTCCAATCGGCTTCTTACAGATATAGCGCTTCCATGCAAATATCACCACACCTGCTGCAAATACATAGATAAACGGGTGCATCTTCCATGCTCCTTTGAAGTCCAGATGCAAAAGCCGGATTCCTGCTCTTGTAAGTCCGCATGCCGGACAGGGAAATCCCGTGATCCAGACCATAGGGCAGATACCCGGCAGAAATTGACTTCCAAATACAAAATAGGCGATTATAAATATAACCGCCCATTTTGCCTTCTTTATATCATTTTTTAATAATACAAATCCGTCTTTCAATATCTTTTTCATCCTGTTATGAGATAACTTTCTTCGGACATTTTACTGCACAGGCACCACAGTCTTTACATTTCTCGTAGTCGATGTGCGCAATGTTATTTTCCACTGTAACAGCTTCAAACTTACATGCTTTCTCACACATCTTACATCCGATACATCCGGCTGTACATGCCTGCATAACTGCTTTACCTTTGTCCTGTGAATTACATTTTACCAGATGCTTCTGATCATATGGCACGATCTCGATCAGGTGTTTTGGACATACAGCTACACATTTTCCACATGCTTTACATGCTTCTTTATCTACAACTGCCACACCGTTTACAATGTGGATCGCATCGAACGGACATGCCTGAACACAGCTTCCGTCTCCAAGACATCCATAAGAACAGGCTTTCGGTCCGCCGTCCTGCATCATGTTGACCATAGTACAGTCGCTCAGTCCGTGATATTCATATTCCTGTTTTGCTTTCTCACAGTCTCCGCCACATTTTACAAATGCAACTTCGTGTACCTGTGCACCTGCAGCAACGCCCATGATCTCTCCGACTTTTGCTGCTACCGGAGCGCCTCCGACCGGACATCCGCCGACTTCAGCTTCTCCTTTTACGATCGCTGCTGCAAGTCCGGAACATCCGGCATAACCACAGCCACCGCAGTTATTTCCAGGAAGAACGCCCAGGATGGCTTCTTCTCTTTCATCTACCTCTACCGCAAATTTCTTACCGGCAACGCCGAGGAATACACCAATGAATAATCCGGTGCCTCCTACGATAACTGCCGCAAGAATAATACCTGTAACACTCATTGTCTGCCTCCTCCTAAATTAATCCTGAGAATCCACAGAACGCGATCGCCATCAGACAAGCTGTGATCAGTACGATCGGAGTTCCCTGGAAGGACTCTGAAATATCATTGTATTCCATCTTCTCACGGATACCGGCCATGATCACGATCGCGATCAGGAATCCGACAGATGTACCAATACCATTGACAACACCTTCTAAGATAGAATATTCTTTCTGAACATTTGTAAGTGCCACACCAAGAACCGCACAGTTTGTTGTGATCAGTGGAAGATACACACCAAGTGCATTGTAAAGATGGCATACTCTTCTTCAGGAACATTTCTACAAACTGTACCAGAGCTGCGATAAACAGAATGAATACGATTGTCTGCAGATATTCAAATCCCAGCGGAACCAGAATGAATTTATAGATCAGTCCCGTAAAGAATGATGATAATGTGATAACGAATACAACTGCTCCACCCATACCGGTTGCAGTCTCAACCTTCTTCGAAACACCAAGGAACGGACAGATTCCAAGGAACTGGCTGAGTACAACGTTATTTACGATAGCTGAACCAATTGCAATAATCAATAACTCTTTCATACTATGTACTCCTCCTACTCTTCATTCCCTGTCGGGAATACTTTGCTTCCGCATCCGCCGCATGATGCACAGTCTGTGCCGCATCCCTGTGGCTCGGCAATCTTCTTGCCTTTCTGTGCTGCGTGTCTCTTCAGTCTGTTCATACCTGCAACCAGGAATGCAAGAACAAGGAATGCTCCTGCCGGCAGGATGAAGATTGTTACCGGTACATATCCGCCTTTTCCTGCTGCTGCGTCTGCAAGTGGAAGAATCTGAACACCGAAGATTGCTCCGGTTCCGATAAACTCACGCACGATCGCGATACAGGTCAGACCAAATGTAAATCCAAGTCCCATACCAATACCATCAAAGATAGATGGAAGTACCGGTTCTTGGATGCATAACTTTCTGCACGTCCAAGGATAATACAGTTAACAACAATCAGCGGGATGTAAAGTCCAAGTGAATCATACAGACTTGGAACGAATCCCTCTAAAAGGAACTGTAACAATTGTTACGAAAGATGCTACGACTACGATGAATGCCGGCATTCTGACTGAATCCGGAATCACCTTACGTAACATAGAGATCAACATATTCGACAGTACAAGTACGACTGTTGTGGACAGTCCCATACCTAAACCGTTAATAGCGGATGTTGTTACCGCCAGGGTCGGACACATTCCTAACATCAGAACGAAGGTAGGATTTTCTTTGATCAGACCGTTATATACTCTTTCAGTACATTTATTCATGACTAACTACCTCCTGTTTATTTAAATGCATTCTGATAATATCCGAGTGCTGCATTGACAGCTCCTGTTACTGCTCTTGAAGTAATGGTTGCACCACTTAAGGCATCGATCTGTTCTCCGTCTCCACCGTCTTTGGAAACCACGAATTTATCAGCCTGTTTATTTACATACTGGTTATAGAATGAAGGCTCTGTAGCTTTCATACCAAGACCTGCTGTCTCGCTGATAGAAAGAATAGATACACCGTTGATCGTACCGTCTTTCTTAATACCAACTGTAATCTGGATATTGCCGCCGAATCCGTCTTTGTCTGTTGTTGTGATGACATATCCTGCATCACCTGCTGTACAGACTTCGTCGATCGTTGCATTGACACCCATATCTTTTACAGCTTTGTCTGCAGCCTTCTGATCTACATCTTCTGCTTTGAAATCATCCAGTTTTACATCTGAAAATACTGCCTGCCATGCTTCTTTTTTGGCTGTCTCCTGTGACTGTGCGATCGGAGTCTTGGTAACTTCATATACCGCACCAAGAAGGAATCCTGCAATTACAGTAATCAGTGTAAGGATCAGTGTATTCTTAACAATCTTATTCATTATTTTTCTCCTCCTTTACCAAATGGTTTTGGAAGAGTAACTCTCTCGATCAATGGCACCAGAAGGTTACTGATGATGATCGCATAAGAAACTCCTTCTGCGGAACCGCCAAACAGACGGAACAGACCTGTTAACACACCAAGGATAATACCGTATACAAACTGTCCTTTCGGTGTGATCGGAGATGTTACATAATCGGTTGCCATGAACCATGCACCAAGCATCAGTCCGCCTCCGCAGAGATGTGCTGTGATGTACTGTGGATCAAAGAATCCGACATCCGGATTTGCAATATGTCCGAAGATTCCGACAAAGATCACAAATGTAACAATGTATGTTCCAGGAATTCTGAGATCAATTACTCCCATAAGAATCAGGAAGATTGCTCCGATCACGATTGCAATCACGGATGTCTCACCGATTGTTCCAGGAATTCTACCGATCAGCATATCCATCGTATTCACTGTATTACCTGCTTTTAACTGTGCAAGTGGTGTAGCCCCTGTCACACCATCATATACAAAGCTTGTCATCTGGCTTGTAAATGAAAGCAGAAGGAAGCATCTTGCGCCGAGAGCCGGGTTCATAAAGTTCTGTCCCAGACCTCCGAATAACTGTTTTACGATCAGAATAGCAAATACACTACCGATTGCTCCCATCCACCACGGAGCTGTAGGAGGCATATTCAGTCCGAGTAACAGTCCTGTTACTGCTGCACTCCAGTCATTGATCGTAATCTTCTTGTGCATTAATTTTTCGTATATGTATTCCGTCAATACTGCTACAACTGTTGTTGTAACCAGCATTCCGAATGCCGGCAGTCCAAAGTTCCATACACCAAATGCAGATGCCGGCAAAAGTGCGATGGCCACCAGCATCATAATATTACTGGTAGTCGCTTTGGAACGAATATGTGGTGAAGATGACATTTTCAAATTGTTCTCACTCACTTTTGTTCACCTCTTCTTCTTTCTTGTTTTATTTTTTCTTTCTACGGTTCGCTAAAGCAATCTTTCTCATAGATCCGATCGCCTGTTTCAGCGGCCGTTTTGCCGGACATACGAAACTGCACGAACCACATTCCATACATTCGAGTCCTTCATGTTTTGTAAACTTCTCTTCGTCATGATGTTCTGCATAATCCGCCAGTCTCGATGGAATCAGGCGGCTTGGACAGGCTTCTACGCAGCGTCCGCAGTTGATACATGCAGACGGCTCCATCTTAGCCACTTCATCTTTGGTAAATCCAAGAATTGATGAAGATGTCTTTGTTACAGGTACATCTAATGAGAACATGGAGAATCCCATCATCGGACCACCGGAGATGAGTTTCTCAGGCTCTGTCTTAAATCCTCCTGCTGCTTCTACCAGTTCCTGCTGATTCATACCAAACGGAACTCTGAAGTTACCTGGTTCTGCAACTGCGTCACCGCTGACTGTCACTACACGCTCCATAGAAGGCTTTCCTTCTACCACTGCCTGGTAAACACTTACCATTGTAGCCACGTTGTCTACGACGCATCCTGCATCTGCCGGAAGCATTGCAGAATTGATCGCACGTCCTGTTGTTGCATAGATAAGCTGACGCTCACCACCCTGAGGATACTTGGTCTTCAGAGCCATCACCTCGATACGTGGTTCATCTTTCGTCAGTTCTTTTAATTTTTCGATACAATCCGGTTTGTTGTCTCTACGCCAAAGATTCCTTTTGCGTTGTCGAACAGACGGAGAATGATCTTCATTCCTCCGACCAGCTTTTCCGGAGTCTCGATCATTGTTCTGTAGTCAGCGGTGATATATGGCTCACACTCTGCACAGTTTGCAATGATATAATCAATCTTTTCCGGTTCCTTCGGTGAAAGCTTTACTCTGGTAGGGAAACCTGCACCACCCATACCTACAACTCCCGCTGTTCCAATCGCATTCAGAATGTCTTCTTTGCTCATATCTTCTAACGGAGTCACTTCCGGATATTCCACTTCTTTGTACTCGCCATCATTCTCGATCACGATACTGTTCACTCTTCCACCTGTCGGGTTCAGATGCGGTGCAATAGCCTTTACTGTTCCGGATACAGATGCATAGATCGGAGCAGACACAAATCCTCCTGCTTCTGCTATCATCTGGCCTTTTAAAACATGATCGCCAACAGCTACCACAGGATTTGCCGGAGCACCGATATGCTGTGATACGAGGATATCACCAGATCGCCTTTAGGTTTTACTTCGACAATTGCCTTATCTTTAGCCAGGCTCTTGCCGTCATCCGGGTGGATTCCACCTTAAATGTTAACAATGCCATTCCTTTTTCCTTCCTTCCTATTTACTCTTTATATAATATACAGGAAAAATAGACAATTTTCTATAGAAAGTGACTAATTCCATTGTATATTTTCATGAACATCTTGTCGCATTTTTAACAAATGCATATACACACAGAAAACCTGCCATAGGCAGGTTTCCCAAGATAGTACATCATTGAGCCTTTTTACTTATCTCGGCTCATTGTTATCTTTAGCTTCAGAAGGATAGAGGAAATCACCTCTATCCTTGTATATCTGTCACAATATTATTCAGCGTCTGTCTCTTCAGAAGCTTCTTCCGGCTGCTCTAATGCTTTCATGCTCAGGCTGATCTTCTTCTCAGCTTCGTTCAGGTCTACGACCTGAGCTGTGATCTCCTGTCCTACTGAAAGTACGTCTGACGGTTTGTCAACATGAGCTCTTGAAATCTGTGAAACATGAAGTAATGCATCTACTCCAGGAGCTAATTCAACGAATGCTCCGAAGTCTGTCATTCTTGCAACTTTTCCTGTGATCACTGTTCCTACTGCATAATCCTCTGCTGCATTTGCCCATGGATTTGTCTCCGGGAATTTCAGGCTGAGTGCGATCTTTGTATCATGGATATCTTTGATCATCACTTCCACTTTATCTCCTACCTGGAATACTTTCTTAGGATTCTCAACACGTCCCCAAGACATTTCGGAGATATGAAGAAGACCATCTACTCCTCCAAGATCGATGAATGCTCCGAAATCTGTAACGTTCTTTACAGTTCCTTCCATTCTGTCTCCTACACTGATCTTTGCAAACAGTTCTTTCTGTTTTTCAGCACGTTCAGCAACAAGAAGCTGTCTTCTGTCACCGATCACGCGGTTTCTTCTAGGATTGAACTCGCTGATCACGAACTCGATCTCCTGTCCCTGATATTTGCTCAGGTCTTTTTCATATGTGTCAGAAACAAGGCTTGCAGGAATGAATACTCTTGCTTCGTCAACTACTACGCTTAATCCACCGCCAAGAATCTGAGTTACAGGAGCTTTTAATACTTCATGATTCTCGAATGCTTCTTTTAATCTTTCATTTCCTTTTTCTGCTGCAAGTCTCTTGTATGTCAGCAGAACCTGTCCTTCTCCGTCATTTACCTTCAGGACTTTTGCGCTCATCTGATCACCAACAGATACAACTGTTGTAAGATCAACATTTGCCTCGTTAGTATATTCGTTTCTTGTAATGATACCGTCTGCTTTGTAGCCTATATTCAAGATGATTTCATCAGGTTTAACGTCGATGACTGTACCATCTACAACCTCTCCATTTCTTATTGTCTTAAAAGACTCTTCTAACATTTGTTTCAAAAGTTAATTCTGACATTATTTTGAACCTCCTCAATTATTTTATTGGGCGTGGATGCCCTGCTGTAATACCTACTGATTCCACGGACCTTAATTGATTAATATCCAAATCGTCAAGTGTCTGTATATAGTACGTATTCAAACATTCCTCTTTGCAGATTTCAAATAGCTTCTGAGTATTCGAACTACGTTTATCACCTATCACAACCATAGCATCTACTCTCGCTGCAATTTGACGGGCTTCAGTCTGCCTTTCTTTCGTCGCATTGCAAATCGTATTTAAAACAACTATATCATACCTCTTTTTCGAAATAATTTCAACTAATTCTTTGAATTTATTGTAGTTAAATGTCGTCTGGGCCACGATACATACTTTCTGATCTTTATCCGGCAATTCAAATCGTTCTGCATCTTCCTGTGTCTGCACCACCGTCACCTGTTCTCCTGCCCAGCCGCGGATTCCCTGCACCTCCGGATGCTCACCGTTTCCGACAATCACAATGTATGACCCCTCTGCGCTTTTTTCTGCAACAATCTTATGAATCTTCTTCACGAAAGGACACGTTGCATCCACACAGGTGATTCCACGTTCTTCCAGGATATCGTAGATATATTTCGCCACACCATGAGACCGTATCACTACCACATCCGCATCTGCCGTTTTCAGTTCTTCTTCATCATTCAGGACTTCTACACCGTGGCTTCTCAGATCCTTGATCACTTCTTCATTATGGATGATCGTCCGTAGGTAAATATCTTCTCTCCCCGGTATTGTTCTATCTGTTGGTATACGGTATCTACCGCACGCTTCACTCCGAAGCAGAATCCTGCTGTCTTTGCAAGTTCGACATTCATATCATGCAATTCCTTTCTCTGCCAACTTTATCTATCTGCACAGATCTACGATCGTTTTCACCACTTCGGCGATCGTCATGTCCGAGCTGTCTACAAGAACCGCATCCTCCGCCTGCTTCAGCGGTGCGATCTCACGCGTCATATCTCTGCGGTCACGCTCTTCAATGTCATGTGCGATCTCTTCCAGATTACAGTCTTCCCCTTTTTCCTGCAGTTCCTGGTAACGTCTCTTAGCTCGCGTCTCAACGCTTGCCGTCAGATATACTTTCACATCCGCATGCGGAAGAACACAGGTTCCGATGTCTCTTCCGTCCATGATCACATTCTGTGTCTTTGCAAGATTCTGCTGCAATTCCAACAGTTTCTTACGCACTTCCGGAATTGCGGAGGTTACAGATGCCATATTTCCCACCTCTTCATTTCTCAGACGTGATGAAATATCCTTTCCGTTCAGGTATACATGCTGTACGGCATCTTCATATGCGATCGTCACTTCCGCATCCTTGCATGCTTCGATCACTTTCTCTGTCTCTTGCGGCTGGATCCCTTTATCCAGAAAATGAATCGCAAGACCTCTGTACATGGCTCCTGTATCTACGTAAATGTATCCTTTTTCCTTTGCTACAGCTTCGCAATCGTGCTTTTTCCGGCACCTGCCGGTCCGTCTATCGCCACATTATATCCCATGGTATCTCTCCTCTGTTTTTATTTTCTATTTTATTCATCTGCGCTTTCTATTCCGGTTCCCGCCCGCATACGCTGTAGACCAGGCGATCTGAAGGTTAAATCCACCCGTCACTGCATCCAGATCCAGAACCTCTCCGGCAAAATGCAATCCTTTCACAAGTCTTGATTCCATCGTTCCCGGATCGACTTCTTTGATCTTGATTCCACCTTTTGTGATGATCGCTTCATTGTAATCTCTCAGACCTGTAAGCGTACACTCAAGATTCTTGATCAGTCTGACGAATCCCAAACGTTCTTCTTTTGTGATCACATTAACTTTCTTTTCCGGATCGATCCCGCTCAATTCGATCATAACCGGAATCAGTTTTGACGGGAACAGCTTGTGTACCGCATTCTTAAACTGACGATTCTGATTCTCCTCAAATTCACGGAGCACCCTGTGATCCAGCTGCTCCTCTGAAAGCGCCGGTTTCAGATCGATCTTAAGAGTCAGTTCTTTTGCTTTCAGTTTCTTTCCGACATAACTGCTCGCACTTAAGATCAGCGGTCCGCTCACACCATAATGCGTAAATAACATTTCTCCGAAATCGTCGTACAGCTTTTTCTTTCCGTCACAGATCGTCACATTAACATTCCGAAGAGAAAGTCCCTGCAGTTCGGGCACCCAGTCCTCTTTGCATTCCATCGGTACCAGCGCCGGCATACATTCCGTCACGGTATGACCGAGGCTTTCTGCAAAGCGGAAGCCATCACCGGTGGATCCGGTTGACTGATAAGACAATCCGCCCGTTGCCACGATACATGCATCTGCACAAACCTGCGTCTGGTCTCCCAGTATTACTTTTTCAAAATGTCCGTCTTTTTCCACTATTTTTTTACTGCCGTGCGCAGATGCACTTCCACGCCCAGACGGTCCATCTCCCGTTCCAGACCACGGATGACATCCGAAGAACGATCCGACACCGGAAATACACGGTCTCCACGTTCAATCTTCACCGGCACATTGATCCGCTCAAAGAAATCGATCACCTGCTGATTCGTGTATCCGTAAAAACTGCTGTATAAGAACTTTGCATTTGTTCTGACTGCCTCAAATAATCCTTCCATATCGCAGGCATTGGTTATATTGCATCTTCCTTTTCCTGTAATATACAATTTTTTTCCAAGCTTTTCATTCTTCTCATATACTACAACCTGATGTCCGCATTCGGCTGCTGCGATAGAAGCGAACATTCCTGCCGCTCCTCCTCCAACGATAACTACTTTACTCATCTTCCATTATCCTTCTCTGGTTTTCCATTTTCATTTCCGGAAAGTTCAACTCGATCCCCCACCATATTCAGTTCATCCTTACTGTACACCTGATATTCATCAGATCTGTTCCAGTGTCTCAAGCGTTGTAATAACCTCTTTCTGCTTCTTCATACAGAGCGCTACGACCAGTGCATTGATCACACTCAAAGGTGCCACCAGTGAATCTACAATGGATGCCATATCGCTTCTTGCGATCAGGTTGCAGGAAGAATACAACGTCATCGGAGAATGTACACTGTCTGTCAGTGTGATCACCGTAGCTTTCCGATTGCTTGCAAATTCCAGTGCTTTCAAAGTACGCATGGAATATCTCGGAAAACTGATCCCTATCACCACATCATCTTCACTGACACGGATCAGTTGTTCAAAAATCTCGCTGGAACTGTTCGTATTGACAGCCGTTACATTCTCGCAGATCAGATTCAGATAAAAGCTTAAGAAGCTTGCGAGCGGCGAGCAGCTTCTGATTCCGATCACATAGATCCGTTTTGCTTTTAAGATCGTATCTACCGCCATTTCAAATGCCTCATGGTCAATTGCTTCCATCGTAAGCTTGATCTTCTCAATATCCGAATGCAGAACCGAAGCAAGGATCTCCCCCTGGCTGATCCGCCCATACGTCACTTCCATACGCTGGATGGAATTCAGCTTCATCCGCACCAGTTCTCCCAGAGCCTTCTGGAACTCCGGATACCCGTCATATCCAAGGCAGTTGCAAATCTCACAACTGTCGATTCACTGACACCAACCTCTTCCCCCATCTTCGCAGCCGTCAAAAAAGCCGCTTTATCATAATCCTCACGGATAAAATCCGCCAGTTTTTTCTGTCCTTTGCTGAATTTCTGATATCTTTCATCGATCATCTTCAGCAGTTCATTTTTTACGCTCATGCGATATACCTCTTTTTCAAACAATGGTTTTATTATATAGCTTTGTGGGGGAATAGTCAATCGGATGTCGGTGTCAGGGTGTGTGGGGACGGGAGATGTGGAGGTTGGTGATGGGCGCTTATGGACGGAAGAAGATGTAACAAAGAAAGCTTGGGTAAAATCAGGCACCGAATACATTCGGCGAGAAATCTGATGATTTCTCACCTCAGGTATTCTTTCAAGCTGTGCCTGTAGCACAGCTCGAATCCTGATTTTACCCAAACTTTCTTTTAACATCTTCTACTCCCGCCAACGGATGCCATCCACCAAACCTCCACATCTCCCTCAGCCATACACTCCGACAACCGGAAGCGGCTTTACTGTTACCGCCAAGCTATTGGGACTCCGCTGGGAAACACACTTCACCCAATATCCTCCGCATATTTTCGCGAACAGTCAAGTGTAGAAGTGCCTGGTTCAATGCATTCGCAGGGTGCTTTGCAAGGCGTTAGTGAAAAAAAAGACGATAAAATAAGATTTGGGATGTGCTACAAGCACATCCCAAAAGAATACCTGAGGCGGAAAATCATCAGGATTTTCGTCCGAATGTATTCGGTTCTTATTTTACGGTCTCATTTTCCGCCTACGGATTGCAAGCACCCGAAGTCGCATTGGACCAGGCACTTCTACACTTGACGTCCCCGAAAACCTATACAGGATAACTACCGTTTTCCGTATCCGCTACTGTCGCATCCACCTTTGTCTGCTGTGCTTCTCTATACTTGAAGAAGTCTACAGCAACCTGTGGGAACAGTGCGTAAGACAGTACATCTTCATCCTGCTGGATCCACTGTTCGCATTCTTTGCGGAGTGTATCTAATTCGTCCGGAATCAGGTCTGCAGGACGGCATGTGATGATCTCAGGATCGTCTCCAAGTACTTTCTTGATTACGTCTGGATTCATCGGTTTTACTGTCTGTCCGTATTTTCCACTTAAGAGGTCTTTTGTCTCTTTTGTAGCAACTTTGTAACGTTCTCCCATCAGTACGTTAAATACAGCCTGTGTACCAACGATCTGTGAGGAAGGTGTTACAAGTGGTGGTTCTCCAAGGTCTTTACGTACTCTTGGCACTTCCTCAAGTACATCGTAGAACTTGTCTTCAGCACCCTGCTCTTTTAACTGTGATGTCAGGTTAGAAAGCATTCCGCCTGGTACCTGATACAGAAGAGTCTTGATGTTAACACCAAGGTTCTTTGGATTTAAGAGTCCGCTGTCAAGAGCTTCGTCACGGATTGGACGGAAATAGTCAGCGATCTCTGCCAGAAGTTTCTGGTCTAATCCTGTATCATAAGGTGTTCCCTTGAATGTCTCAACCATAACTTCTGTTGCAGGCTGAGATGTTCCAAGTGCGAATGGTGAGATTGCGGTATCAATGACATCTACACCGGCCTCTACTGCTTTCATGTAAGTCATAGAAGCAACACCTGATGTGTAGTGTGTATGAAGCTGGATTGGAAGATCTACAGCTTCTTTCATTGCTCCGATCAGCTCTGTTGCCTTATACGGTGTCAGAAGACCAGCCATATCTTTGATACAGATAGAGTTTGCACCCATCTCTTCAATCTTCTTGGCAATGTCTACCCAGTAATCTAGTGTATAAGCATCACCTAAAGTATAAGATAATGCGATCTGAGCTTCTACTTTTTCTTTGTTTGCAGCCTTAACTGCTGTCTTCAGGTTACGAAGATCATTTAAGCAGTCAAAGATACGGATGATGTCGATTCCGTTGGCAGCAGATTTCTGTACGAAATATTCTACCACATCATCTGCGTATGGACGATATCCTAAGATGTTCTGTCCACGGAATAACATCTGAAGTTTTGTATTTTGAATCCATCACGGAATTTACGAAGTCTTTCCCATGGATCTTTCTTTTAAGAACGAAGAGATGCATCGAATGTAGCTCCACCCCAGCACTCTACGGAATGATACCCAACCTTGTCCATTTTATCAACGATCGGGAGCATCTGCTCTGTTGTCATACGGGTTGCGATCAGAGACTGATGCGCATCACGCAGGATCGTTTCTGTAATCTCTACAGGTTTTTTTACTTATATCTGCCATTTTCTTTCCTCCTAATTATATATCGCTTAAATTCCTACGCCAAAGATTGCCATGAATGTTCCGGCAGCTACGGCTGTACCAATAACACCCGCAACGTTTGGTCCCATAGCATGCATCAGAAGGAAGTTTGTCGGGTCTGCTTCAGCTCCGACCTTCTGTGATACTCTGGCTGCCATTGGAACTGCAGATACACCGGCAGAACCAATCAGTGGATTAACCTTACCATGTGTTGCAACACACATCAGTTTACCGAACAGTACACCTGCTGCTGTACCGAATGCGAATGCGATCAAACCAAGAATTACGATCTTGATCGTATCCATATTAAGGAATGCCTCAGCACTTGTTGTTGCTCCTACGGATGTTCCAAGCAGGATAACTACGATGTACATCATTGCATTGGAAGCTGTCTCTGTTAACTGTCTTACAACTCCAGACTCACGGAACAGGTTACCAAGCATTAACATACCAACCAGTGGTGCTGTTGTAGGAAGAATTACACACACAACGATCGTAACGATGATTGGGAATAAGATCTTCTCAAGCCTGGAAACAGGTCTTAACTGTTCCATCTTAATCTTACGTTCTTTTTCTGTTGTCAGAAGCTTCATGATCGGTGGCTGGATAATCGGTACCAGTGACATATAAGAATATGCTGCTACTGCGATTGGTCCAAGTAAAGCTGTCTGCTGTAACTTACCTGCAAGGAAGATAGAGGTAGGTCCATCAGCTCCACCAATGATTGAGATCGCTGCTGCCGCTTTGTCAGAGAATCCCATAGCCATCGCTCCAAGGTATGCTGCAAAGATACCAAACTGAGCAGAGGCACCAAGAAGGAAGCTCTTAGGGTTAGCGATCAGTGGTCCAAAGTCTGTCATCGCTCCTACACCCATGAAGATCAGGGAAGGGAGGATTGACCACTCATCCAGTTTATAGAAGTAGTAAAGCAGTCCGCCTGTTCCATTTGCCGCATCTTCTGCATGAAGCATGATGTCCGGATAAATGTTAACCAGTAACATACCGAATGCGATTGGAACAAGAAGCAGAGGCTCGAATCCGTGTCTGATTGCAAGATAAAGGAAAACACATGCAACCGCGATCATGACTACATTGCCCCATGTAAGACTGAAAAACGCCGTCTGATGCACGAGGTTTCCTAATGTTGTCGTTATATATTCCATTTTTTAACCTCCAGTCGTGTTAGATAAACACCATATAAATGATGTTAGTTCAATGTAGCAAGAACAGCGCCTGAATCAATTGCATCGCCTACTGCTACATCAATGCTTGCAACGGTTCCGTCTTCCGGTGCTACAACTGGGATTTCCATCTTCATAGCCTCGATGATGACAACTGCATCACCCTTCTTTACAGCCTGACCTACATTTGCTTCGATCTTGAATACTTTTCCGGCTGCTCCGGCTTTTACTTCGATGGATCCTGCTCCACCTGCAGGTGCTGCCTTTGGTGCTGCTGGTGCTGCCGCAGGCGCTGCCTTCGGTGCTGCTGCAGGTCTTGCAACCGGTGCTGCACCTGCTCCGTTTTCTTCTACTGTTACATCATATACATTGCCATTCACTGTGATTGTATAATTTTTCATTGAATTCATCCTCCTAATTAATTATGCGTGCCACTTATTTGATGGACGACGCTTGATGCTTCTTACTACGAAGCCGTCTGTGCTTCCACCGGCTTCTGCTTCATAAGCAGCGATCGCTGCGGAAATAACTGCTGCCAGTTCATCATCATTCGATGCTTCTTCTACTACAGGTGCTGCAACTGCTGCCGGAGCCGGAGCTGCTTCCTGTGTGCTTTCTGCTTTTCCTTTGTTCTTGAATTTTTCTTCAAGTGCAGGAATGTATTTGAACAGGGAGATCAGAATTGAGATAAAGATCAGGATTACGAATACGGTACCCATTCCAAGGATTGTATTCAGTCCTGCTTTTTCCATGATCTCACCGATGCTGTAATGTGCATCGATCGTTGTACTGTCCAGATAAAGGTCCTCATCAAAAACAAATGTAATGTCTGCATCACGGTCTTTGAATTTTGCACTGGCCGTTACTTTCAGTTCATCAGAGGATGGCTCGAATTTGTAATCACCGTGGCTTACATATTCCCCACACTCTTTTGTTCCCTGCTGCCATGCATCCAGAGCTGCAAGGAAACTATCTTTTGTAAATGGAACACCCGCCTGGTTCAGCTGGGATTCGATCTGAAAATCTGTCATCTTGTTCCACTGTTCGATAGTATCTGCATCTGCACTGTTGCAATACTCGATCAGAAAATCTGTTGCCTGTGTGATCGTTGATTTATCATACTGAAGATTTTCTTTCTTACTTCCGCAAGCGGTAAAGCAGAGCATTGCGACAAGCACACAAAGTAATACGCTTATTTTTTTCTTCACTTTGCCTCACCTCTCTAAACCGTACCGTGTTTCTTTGCCGGACGATCCTCTCTTTTTGTGAATAACATCTCAAATGCGCCGATCACATATTTTCTTGTATCTGCTGCTTCGATGATCGTATCCACATATCCTCTTTTCGCTGCTGATAATGGGCTTGACTGCAGATTCTTATATTCTGCTGCTTTCTCTCTGATGGTTGCTGCATCAGCATCCGCATACATAATCTTAGCTGCCTGGTTTGCATCCATCATTCCGATCTCTGCATCCGGCCATGCATATACCATATCTGCTCCAACTGCTTTGCTGTTCATTGTCACATAAGCGCTTCCAAATGCTTTACCGATCACAACATTTACCTTCGGTACTGTTGCATCTGCAAATGCATAAGTAAGTTTTGCTGCTGATTTTGCAATACGTTTCTCATCGTATTTGCTTGCTGTAAATCCGCTTACGTTTGTAAGTGTCAGTACAGGGATGTTGAATGCGTCACAGAACTGTACGAATTCTGCAGCCTTTTCAGCTCCGTCAGCAGAAAGTGAGCCGTCAAATTCAGCCTCCACTTCAGCTTCTTCATTATATACTTCGAACGGTTAGCAACTGCACCAACAGTCATACCATTCAGTTTGATGAATCCAGTCACCATATCTTTTGCATATGCTTGCTTCACTTCGCAGAAGATGTTGTCATCAGAAATCATTGTAAGAGCGATCGCTGTGTCTTCTTTGCATTCGCAAGGTCTGCACATACACGGTTCAGATCATCGTTACATTCTTCATAAGAAGAATCCTCTTCATTGTTACACGGTAACATACATACAAGAGAACGGATGTCTGCAAGGATATCTTCTTCTGACCCTGTTCCGTCCACAAGACCTGTTGTCTCGCTCTGGAATGCCGCAGAAGATGTATCACATTTGGAAATGTCATTTCCAGGAATTGCATTCGGAGTATTGGTAAATAATTTACCGTTCTTTGCTTCCATAAATGTAAAATCTGTCAGAGCCGGTACGATAGAAAGTCCACCGCCGCATGTTCCGAAGATTGCTGTGATCTGAGGGATCACTCCGGAAGCCATTGACTGCTTCTGATAAAGCTTTCCAAATGCTTCTAATGCATCTGTTGCTTCCTGAAGTCTGAATCCGGCACAGTCAACCAGTCCGATGACCGGTGCTCCCATCTTCATTGCCATATCATAGATATTAGAAATCTTCTTTGCATGCATCTCGCCGATCGCGCCATTTAAAACAGTGGCGTCCTGGCTGTATACGTATACCAGATTTCCATCGATCACTCCATATCCGGTGATCACACCGTCTGCCGGAGTTTCTTTTTCCTGCATGTTAAAATCAGTCGTTCTTGCTGTTACTGCTCCACCGATCTCAACAAAACTGCCTGCATCAAGTAAACTGTTGATTCTCTTACCTGCTGCATTGTCTGCTGCCATGTTGCCCATAGTCTAGCCCTCCATTTTCATTATTTCAAATTGGGTTTTTCTGTTTTTTCCATGTTGAAAAGTAAAACCAAATTTTTTCCAATCATATTATACTGTTTTGGCACTTTAACGCAATACCTTTACATTGTTTTTTGTTAAATACTTGACGACCCGTATAAATCCTGTATAAATATAAAAAAGCCATGTGTCCCCGTACTTCTTCCGTACGCACATAGCCTTTTCATCTGCAGCATTCCGTTCTAAAACTTCTTCACTTTTTTTCTCTTCACATTCTTGCATCTTTCCAGAAGAAATTCTGCCAGTTCGTCCGTATTGTTTCCTTCTAGTGCAGTCTTGGGAAATCCGATCATCGCTCTCGCCGATCCGACCGTCTCGGGATCTGCCTTCACAACGACACCGAATGCCTCTTTCGTCTCCAGGATCTTAGTGACATCTTTGTACGAAATGATCTTGTCTTTTTCGCAGTCACACTGTCAAAGTGATCGTCAAAAAAAGTGAATTTCGGAACTCACCGGTCCACCGTTCAATCTGCATCGTCTGTCAAACTGCTCTTCCGCATCTCCGACTGCCGTTGTCGATAACACCTTTCTCCAGATCGTTCTGTTCAGTATCACTGCCACAACAAATGCCAGTGCCCAGACTACAATAAACTTTATGACAAAAAAAAGTCATTCCTCCCGGCGTACCGCTCCCGGGTTTCCATATTTACACATAAAATAGAACACCAGCGTCCCATCACTGCCACCACAAACTTAATCGTAATATCACTGCTGTCCACACGGAAAAGTTCGCAGATCTGCTTCAACGTATTCTGTGACTCTTTATATGCCACACGGTAATAATTTGCCATATCATTTTCCCCTTTACAAAATATGTGTCTTATTATATCCTTATATAGCTGATTATTCAAGAACATCCTTTATCATTTATTCATTTTTGCTTACATTATCCGGCTATATATGGTCGATTTATAACATTTCAACATATATATTCCTAACAAAATATAAAAAACCTTAACTTTTTTCTTAAACAATTAGTTGTACTTTGGTCTAGTTTGTGATAAGATTAACTGCGTTGAGAGTTTTAAGCATGAGAGGTTTTTCCTCGTATTGTTAAAACCAAAGAAAAATTTCATATTGGAGGGTGAATCTCATGGAGAACACTAAGAAAAAAATTACCATTTGGTTTCTATGTGTGCTGTCTGTCTTTCTCTTTTGAAAGACTTGCATACTATGCAGCTAAATGGGGGCTGACGATATTTATCGCAGCCACTGCAGCAAACGGTGGTCTTGGGCTTGACAAATCCGTTGGTGCTGCAATGAGTTCTAACCTGGTAGCATTTACTTATATCACACCTATTATCGGTGGATATATCGCTGACCGTTGGATTAGTCTCGTATTCTTGTTCCTGTTGGTGAGATCCTTATGGGTCTTGGTTATCTGTGTGCATGGAGAGCAACAGAGGCTAACGGCATCGCAATGTTATGGGCAATGATCATTCTCGTTTCTATCGGAACTGGTTTCTTCAAAGGAAACGTATCTGGTATTAACGGACGTCTCTTCCCATTAGCTGATCAGGACGAACTCGACACTGTATTCAACTTACAGTACATGTTCGTTAACATCGGTTCTTTCTGCGGAACTACTTCCTTTCACTTATTGGAAAGAGCGCTGGATACCGTACTATGTTCCTGGTTTGTGGAATCTTCCTGTTCATCGACTGTGTATGGTGGTTCATCGGAATGAAATCATTCGGCGAAGCCGGAAGGAAACCATTCCTTGTTGATAACCGTACAGAGAACGTAGAGAAAGCTGACAAAGAGAAAGATAACGCACCTCTTACTAAGCTTGAGAGAAACCGTGTGATTGCTATCTGCATCGTAACACTCTTCTCTGGTGTTTTCTGGCTGATCTGGTACATGGTTTACATGCCTGTTTACTATGAATTCGGTCCAGTATCAGAAGCAGGACTTGGATGGGCTAACTGGAACATTGGTTCCTTCGAGATGCTACTGCATGGTTCGACTCAATGAACGGACTTCTTTGCATCATCCTTTGCCCTGTATTTGCAGGAATCTGGGCTAAGATGAGACAGCGTCCACAGGGTGACTGGGGTATGTTCACAAAGACAGCTCTCGGAATTATCATCTTGGTCTTTCTCCAGCACTCATGGTACTTGCAGCTGTTATTTCCGGACAGGGAACAAAAGATCCAGCTGGTATCTGGGTAATCATCCTGGTTGCAGTATTTATGTCAGTCGGAGAAATTATCTTCTCACCACTTGGAAACGCTTTCATCAGCAAATATGCTCCAAAGAAACTTCTTGGAACAATGCTTGGTGTATGGCCACTGATCATCTTCTTCTCTGGTAAAGCTTACGGACCACTTTATAACTGGCTCGGAAACTTTGACTTCGTTAAAGCATATGGTGTTGTTACAATCATCATCGTTGGCTGCGGAGTTATCATGTTAGCATTTACTAAGAAGTTCGACAAGATGGTTGAAGGTAAATAATTTGTGAATTAAATGCCGTACATAAAAAATAAGACTTGCTTATGCAAGTCTTATTTTTTACGATACTTTTTATTCCCTGTACTGTAACTTCTTTTAATCTGATTATTATTTTTCTTCGTCTTCTTTGTGCTTTCTTTCTTATTTGCCTTCGCACTGAATGAATCTCCGGATCCACGTGGTGTAATATTCTTCTTTGTTCCGATCTCTTTCTGGTCTTCGAATGCAGCTTCAGAAGCAATTCCGCACCAATTACAAAGCAGGCAACTTCTACTGCCAGCTGGATCATCTCCCCGTTCTTTCCGAGTCCTTCAAAGAAAGGATCCAGAACTCTTGCCCCGGAAAGGATCACCAGTGTCAGTCCGGCATAAGTAAACAACGAATAGAACATCATCGTCTTCCCCCTGCCTTCATTCTGCTGCATGAAGTAGTATCCTGCGATAAAAATCACACCGCCAAGGATCATCAATATGTACTTTAACATTTCTATCTCTTCCTCCCAATCATGTTTTCTGTAAAGTCTATTATTTATTATACATGAAATCCATCTCGATTCCTATCTTTTTATATGTATATTTTTATTTTTCCGTTTACGCACTTTTAAAAGGGATGCACCTTCCGGCACATCCCCGTCACTTTTCATTACATATTCTATTTCTGATTTCTAAACTGCATCGGAGTCATATCATAAGCTTTCTTGAACAGTCTGTTAAAATGTTCCACATTCTGATATCCTACTGACATTGCAATATTCTCAACCGTCATATTGCTGCTCTTGAGCAGTGCTTTCGCTTTCTTCATGCGGATCTTCTTCACCAGATCCCCAAATGTCATTCCGGATTTTTCCTTAATGTATTTTGACAGATAAGGTTTGGACAGGAAGAAGTTTTCTGCCAGGTCATCTAATGTAATGTCAATATAATTCGCCTGTACATAATTCATGATCTCGATCATTCTTGCATCCGTACATGCATTAGCACTCCCAAGTTCTTCAATCTTATTTACCGCAACGATCAAGGCTTCAATGGAAGCTCTGATAATATCCGGATCGATTCCTACACCCCAGAATGTCTTTCCGTTGCAGATAATTCCCACATAAGCCACAGCCTTAGAAGAAGATCCCTTTGTAAGCGAATGTTCCTCATAGAAGGATAATTCATAGCTGATGTTAAAATACTGCTTGATTGCATTGCTTACTGCATCCAGACGTCCGTTTCCATTCGAAGTGATCACTTTGCTCTCTCCTGCATGATTGATCGTCACTTCCGCAGTGATTCCATCTACCTGTTTAAAATGGCACTCGTCGATGTGGAAGATGGATTTTGTGTTAATATAATGATCTGAGAAGATCTGGTATACCCAATCCGGTGTCAGCTCCTTGTGTGCTTTATCCGATACATCTTTTACCATATATCCTACTTCTTCACGCATTGCCTTTGGAAGATTGATTCCGTGGCTGTGCATTAAGATGTAATTTACGCCGCCCTTACCGGACTGGCTGTTGATACGGATAACGTCTGAATCGTATTCTCTACCGACATCCTTCGGATCGATCGGCAGATATGGAACCGTCCATTTGTCACATTTCTTCTCATCTCTCCATGCCATACCTTTTGCGATCGCATCCTGATGAGATCCCGAAAATGCCGTAAACACCAGATCTCCGGAATATGGCTGACGGTCGTATACCTGCATTCTTGTCAGGCGTTCATAAGTCTCACGGATCTTTTTCATATTCGAGAAATCAAGTCCCGGATCTACACCCTGGGAATACATATTCATGCCAAGTGTAATAATGTCAACGTTACCGGTACGTTCTCCGTTTCCGAACAGTGTGCCTTCGATACGGTCGGCACCTGCAAGGATACCAAGCTCCGCTGTCGCCACACCGCATCCTCTGTCATTGTGCGGATGCAGGGAAAGTACAACATTCTCTCTGTGTTTCAGATGCTTATGTACATACTCTAACTGGCAAGCAAATGTATGCGGCATTGCGTTTTCTACAGTTGTAGGAATATTGATGATCGCTTTATTATCAGCTGTCGGCTGCCATACATCCAACACCGCATTGCACACTTCTACAGCATAGTCCACTTCTGTTCCGTGGAAACTCTCCGGGCTGTATTCGAATGTAAAGTTACCGTCTGTCTCACTTGCAAGCTTCAGAAGTAATTTTGCCCCGTCGATCGCCAGCTGTTTTACCTGTTCTTTATCTTTTCGGAACACCTGCTCTCTCTGTGCAACAGAGGTAGAATTGTATAAATGAATCACTGCATGAGGTGCTCCCTTTACAGCTTCAAATGTTCTCTTGATGATATGCTCTCTTGCCTGTGTCAATACCTGGACCGTTACATCATTCGGAATCATGTCTTTTTCGATCAGGGTTCTCATAAACTGATATTCTGTCTCGGAAGCAGCCGGGAATCCAACCTCGATCTCCTTAAATCCAATATCTACCAACATCTGGAAAAACTCCAGCTTTTCATCCAGACTCATCGGCTCGATCAACGCCTGGTTACCATCTCTTAAGTCTACGCTGCACCACTTCGGAGGCTGTTCTACCGCATCTTTTTTCGCCCAGTCATATGTGACCTCCGGCGGCATAAAATAACTTTTCTCATATTTCTGATAATTCTTCATAATTCAAGCTCCACTCCTTTTGCCTCATATTTCAAATCAAATCATCGTTGCCAAACCAACAATAATATTCATCAACTTTGTTGTTCATTTTTAATACTTTTATATCCTAACATATCCCTACACAAAAGAAGTGATAATTTTAATCACTTCACTTTGATGTTTTTTAATTATATTTGATTTTTCAGATTTATTTCCACTAATTCTGTTCCAACGAACGTTTCTTGGTTGATCGTAACCTTTTCATCATAGCAGCAAAGATCTCATCCACTCTGTCCTTCTTAAGCTTTGGTGTAAGCACACTCACTAGCGGCACTACGATCAGTCCTGCTACCATTGCAACTGCTCCTGCATTGATCGGTGATGCAATAAAGTGGAAGAACAGATTCAGAACCGTAATCCCGACACCTGCCGCAAAGCTGGCCCATACAGCGGCTCTCGTCACGCCTTTCCAGTAGAGACCATACATGAATGGTGCCAGGAACGCTCCGGCAAGTGCTCCCCAGGAAATTCCCATCAGCTGTGCGATGAATGTAGCGGATCCATTGCGATCACTACCGATAATACAATAAAGAACACAACCATCACCTGCATCGTACGTACCTGTTTCTTCTCGCTCATATCTTTCATTACATTATCTTTTAAGAAATCCAGTGTCAGCGTCGAGCTGGATGTCAGTACCAGCGAAGCCAGTGTTGACATGGAAGCCGATAATACCAATACTACTACAATACCGATCAGGATATCCGGAAGTGTTGACAACATATGCGGGATGATTCCATCAAAGATCATATTGCCCGCCTCATCGTGCAGTTCCCGGTGCATCAAACAATCTTCCGAATCCTCCGAGGAAATAGCATCCTCCGGAGATCACGATCGCAATAATGTAGAGATCACCGTTCCCGTATTGATGGATTTCTCATCTTTGATCGCATAGAACTTTCCAACCATCTGCGGAAGTCCCCATGTTCCAAGAGAAGTCAGGATAACCACTCCAAGAAGATTCAACGGATCCGGCCCGAAGAATGAAGTAAATGCTCCCGGCTGTCCCATTGTCACCGGCACATCACTTGGGATCTCTGCCATGGTCTTAATTGCCTGAATAAATCCGCCCTGACCATTTAATACTGCCAGGATGACTGCAACAATGCCGCCCAGCATAATGATTCCCTGAATAAAATCATTGATCGCCGTAGCCATGTATCCACCGAGGATAACATAGATTCCTGTAAATACTGCCATTCCGATTACGCAATATTTATAAGGAATGTTAAATGCCATTCCAAACAATCTTGACAACCCATTGTATACAGAAGCTGTATACGGCACCAGGAATATGAATACGATCGCTGAAGCCGTAATCTTCAGCGCCTTACTTCCATATCTCTCACCAAAGAAATCCGGCATCGTCTTGGAATTCAGATGCTGTGTCATTACCTTGGTACGTCTTCCAAGTACCACCCATGCCAGCAGACTTCCGATAATCGCATTTCCGATTCCGATCCATGTCGACGCAAGACCGTATTTCCATCCGAACTGACCTGCATATCCTACAAATACAACCGCAGAGAAGTATGACGTACCATACGCAAATGCCGTAAGCCACGGGCCTACCGATCTCCCCCTAACACATAACCGTCTACACTTGTCGCATGCTTTCTTGCATAGATGCCAACCGATACCATAATTGCAAAAAATATCACCAGCATCAATAATTTCATCGCCATAACCTTTCTCCTCTACTTCCTCATTTCTTTTTTACTTGTCGCTTTGCTAATTTGCTTTAAAGCGTTGCGCTTTAAAGCGTTAAAGTTTATAGTGTTAGAATAGCACAGATGATACCGTATGTCAATCTTATTTTGCAGAAATATAAAAGAAACATATAAAAGCCAAAAAACAGCTGCGATTCCTTTTTTTACGGAATGCGCAGCTGCTCTTTAGCTTCTATTTCATCTTCTCCACTCTGTCCTGAATGGTCTTGTTAAAGTTCTCTACCTTTCTTTCATATGTAGAATTCATAAATTCAGACTTCAGCATGAAATCTGCTGTTGCAAGATTGTTAGCTGTAGGGATATCGTAAAGAACGGCAATGCGGGACAATGCTCTTACATCCGGATCGTGCGGCTGTGCCTCTAACGGATCCCACAGGAAGATCATAAAGTCGATCTGTCCTTCTACGATCTTCGCTCCGACCTGCTGATCTCCTCCAAGCGGGCCACTGTTATATCCCTTTACCGGAAGCCCGGTCTTCTCTGCGATCAGACGTGCGGTTGTACCTGTACCGCATAAGAAATGACCTTTTAAGATTTCCTTATTCTTGTCGCACCATTCGATCAGTTCTTTTTTCTTACCATCATGGGCAACGAGTGCGATATGCTTTGCTTTTCCAATTTCAAATGTTACAAAATTATCGTTTAACATCTGTTGAATTCTCCTTCCGTTTTAACTCTCTTCGTTATCTTTATATATCAAACTTATATTTATAATAAAATGTATTTTATTATCTGTCAACTTTAAACCAGAAATTAAATTGTATTTTAGTTACAACAATTTGCCCATCACTTTCAGAACGTCTCAACGATTTCCTGCATCTGATCAAACTGTTCTTCCATCTCTTTTACAAGCCTGAACTGTGTTCTTGCCCGAACAAGATTGTGTTCCGGATAAGTTGTTTTGAAATATACATCGCCCTGGAGGAAGTCAGCAAGAAAACGCATGCCGCATTCCAGTGTCATAAGTCTTGCTCCCCACGGAAGACTGGCGTTCTCCGCCGGTGTCAGTACATCCTTCGCCATCTCCAGATACCCTTTCACGTAGATGCGGTAAAGCTCTATATCAAAGTGCACCTTGTTCAGATCCTTCTCATCTTCTTCCGCTGTCGATGCCCCGAACCGGATGGAATCACCAAAGTCATTTGCCGCAAGTCCCGGCATGATCGTGTCCAGATCGATGATGCACAGTCCCTCTCCTGTATTCTTATCAAACAAAATGTTATTAAGCTTTGTATCGTTGTGCGTCACACGGAGCGGAAGTATTCCTTCCTCAAGCTGCTTCATAAGGACACCGCAGTCATCCTCGCGTGCCAGTACAAACTCTATTTCTTCACGGCAAAGTCTTGCCCTGTTCTTCACATCTTTCCGCAGTGCGTCTTTGAAATCATGGAAACGCTTCACCGTATCGTGGAACTTCGGAATCGTCTCATAGAGACTCTCGGCCGGATAATCCCCCAGCTGCTTCAGAAAATGGCCAAAGCTGAGTGCCGACTGATAGAACTGTTCCGGTCTCTCCACCATCTGATAGCACACAGAATCCGGTACATAATGCAGGCAGCGCCATGGCTGTCCGTCCGCATCTTCAAAATAGCTCTCTCCTGATTTTGTCTTAATATAAGACAATGCCTCTCTGTCCAGATCTCCGCCTTCCTCACGGATCATACTGCGCAGATACTCCGTAACGCCGAATATATTCGCCATTACCTGATCCGGGTTCTTGAATACATTAATATTGATGCGCTGCAAAACATAGAGCGGCGTATCCTTTCCATCTGCGCCCGGCACATAGACTGCATAAGTCTCATTGATGTGGCCTTCTCCGAACGGCTTCACATAACTGCACTGCTGCCCGAAACCAAATGCGTACACGGCATCTTCCAGGCTCCGGCTGTCCACGCCCTCGATCTTCCTTCTGGTTGAGAAGATCACTTCTCCTGCCTCCACTTTGCGTCCGCTCTCGATCGTACAGTCTGACTTTACAACACTTCCCAGTCCGACATGCGCTCCGGCACATACTACCGAATTGTGATCTACGATCGCCCCGCTGTTCACCAGCACCGCACGTCCGATCCGGGTATTGGTATTTACCACCGCTCTCTGCATCACAAAGCAGCCCGGCTCCAGCACCGCACTCGGACTTACAACTGCAGACGGATGCACGATTGCCGGTACCTCATACCCCTCTTCCAGCAATTTATCCGTCCAGTACAGACGCATCTTGTTATTTCCAAATGCTGCTACTGCCACCGAATACTCCTTATGCCTGATCTCATAATCACAGCACATTCCGATGACCGCTTCATCCTTCACCGCATCATCCAAAAATACAACCTTTTCATACCCCAGTGCCTGCGCAGTCTCCGCTACCATCCGGCCGAATCCGCCTGCACCGAGAATCAGCAAACTTTTCATTACGTATTTCCCCCAATTGTTTTTTTATTGATTCAGTTATACTATATCATATCATAGAAGTGGACCCGGAGATAGTTATTTTCACAAAAAGCTTCGGAGAATCACAGGTAACAGGATTCTCCGAAGCTTCTTTGTATTTATATTTATATTTATTATCGGTGCATAAATCATAAATTATAAATCATAAATCTTTACGCATCGATGTTTGCGTACGTTGCATTTTCTTCGATGAATTCGCGGCGCGGGCCTACATCTTCACCCATCAGCATGGCGAATATCTGGTCAGCTTCGGCAGCACTGTCGATCGTGATCTGTTTCAGCGTACGGTTTTCCGGGTTCATGGTCGTATCCCACAACTGATGGTCGTTCATTTCTCCCAAACCTTTGTATCGCTGTGTGTGGATCTGGTTTTCGTTACCGCCGCCATATTTGTCGATGAATGCTTGACGTTGTTGGTCAGTCCAGCAATATTCTTCCACTTTGCCTTTCTTGCATAGGTAGAGAGGAGGAGTGGGCCAGATAGACATATCCGTTTTCGATCAGCGCACGCATACGGCGGAAGAAGAAGTAAGAATCAGGGTGGCAATGTGGCTTCCGTCCACATCGGCATCGGTCATCAGGACGATCTTATCGTATTTCAATTTCGTGATATCAAAGTCATTTCCATATCCCTCAGAGAATCCACAGCCGAAGGCATTGATCATAGTCTTGATTTCAGCGTTTGCCAGGACCTTATCCATAGACGCTTTCTCCACGTTTAAGATCTTTCCGCGGATCGGCAGGATCGCCTGGAACTGTCGGTTCCTTCCCATTTTTGCAGAGCCGCCGGCAGAATCTCCCTCGACGATGAAGATCTCACACTTTGACGGGTCACGACTCTCACAGTTTGCAAGCTTTCCGTTGCTGTCGAAGGAGAACTTCGACTTGGAGAGCATATTTGTCTTCGCCTTCTCCTCCGCCTTGCGGATCTTTGCGGATTTCTCCGCACAGGCGATGATTGCCTTTAAGGTGTCGAGATTTCGGTCGAAAAACCTTTCCAACTCGTCTCCAGTCATGGTGAACACAGCCTTTGTCGCATCGGCGCTGGCAAGCTTTGTCTTTGTCTGTCCCTCGAAGATCGGATCCGGGTGTTTCACCGCCACAACGGCCGTCATGCCGTTTCTTGTGTCAGCGCCGGTAAAGTTGCTGTCCTTCTTCTTTTAAAATGCC
>ENA-OQLB01000329-OQLB01000329.1-human-gut-metagenome-genome-assembly--contig:-NODE-329-length-27618-cov-2.307337_pt1 | contig 27618 bp, 34 predicted proteins | sample MGYA00242656_ERZ504813 | MGnify/ENA primary metagenome ERZ504813 (study PRJEB26092, sample SAMD00036388) | human gut metagenome | host: Homo sapiens | study: EMG produced TPA metagenomics assembly of... | reverse complement strand
AAACAAAAAAAACAGTATAAATACGAAAAAACATGGGTGCATTACACAAAATAGCTTGAAATATCTGAACATAAGTGTATAATGAAATTACAACGAACGTTCGTACTAATCTATACAATTGAAAGGAGGGTGCAAGGTAATATTGCACAGAAGAACATGCAGGATATGTTACAATTAAAAATTTTAGGTCATGATGAAAACTTGTCAAAAATTGCAAGAAAAAAATATGTGAGAACAGCAAATTTGAAGATGCCTTCTGGAAAAGTAGAGATTGGATTAGATGAATCAAAAAGCTGTCTTTATGGAGTGGTATTGGATCAAACAACGAAACGAATAGGCATTCAACATTTAGGTGATATAAAAACACTTTTAGACGAGGAGAATAAGTAAAACAAGAAAGGAGAGCTTCATGATTGTTAGGAAGATTGGAAATGTGACAGTCTATGACGATTTCAAATTCAGTGATTCAATGAACCGGGTTGAAAATCTAAGAATTGATCTAAAACAGACATTTATCAATCAGTTGATATTTGCTGCAATGTATATTGGAATCAGTTTTTTTTATCATGATATTCACGGTTGGATATGTACATGAGATTACATACTTGATTATTGTTTTGATTGCTCTTGGAATTATCTTAAGAGATTGGTTGAAATTGAAGGGTAAATCAAGGGTGATTCGGGAGAGTATCAAAAAAGACGAATGGTCCATTTTTTCCGGACAAGTGAAGTTAAGGATATTGCAGTATATCGTAATAAAAGTAAATTATATGTCAGAATGTCAAATGGAATAAAAGAAATGACTTGCGAGGCAGAACTTTGTAATGAAGAAAAAGAGAACTTTGATGATATGGTACAACAGGGTGTAAGTGTTATCTTTCGAAATCAAAACAACAAGATTAGCCTGATGTCATTCATGGAGAAGAAAGGAGTGAGAATGAAGTGCTGACACCAAGAACGAAAGATATAACGATCGAACATATGAATAAAGCGTATCAATATATTGATGAAGTTATTAAAGAACGTGGATATGCTCCATCAGTAATGGACATTACAAAGTATCTTGGATATGCTTCCAAATCTTCAACACATCGGATTTTAAGAATGATGGAAGATGAAGGAATGATCATACTTCCAAAAAGAAATGAAGGGAAAATTGTCATTGCGAAAAAAGATGTCAAGATTACAAAGAACGGCTTAGAACCGAATGACAAGAAGGTATAAAGAGGTAATTAATAATTTAAGTTTTAAGGCTGCGTGACTAGACTGATTCCAAAGGTTATGATGACTTGGACATTGAAAAGGTAAGGTTTTAGAATTGTGTAAATAAGAATGATTCCAAAGGGTCAAAATGGCTACATAGAGAGTAAAAATAAGAATTATATTTATCGAATTGGCTTGTGTAAACAAGAGCTGCTAGGTGCAGTTAATAAGAAATATGAGGAGGAATTATAGAAAATGATAAGAAATAAGATTGTGAAAGACGATATCATCGTCAGAAAATCTATTTTACATATATTAAACAGTGGAAGTGGACAGATTGGATTAGCAACTAATCTGATTGATATGGGACCAGATTTGTTTGATATGATCAGAGATAATGTATTTAAAGTCTTGGATAATGATGAAAGAATCAGCTGCAAGCTGGATAAAAATACATCGGTTGCAAAGGCTATTGAAAATCTCAAAGAAACAAATGATCAGAGCTTTATCGATACGACAAGAAATCTGGCTGAACAGTTGTTTGATATCATGTGTGATAGTGTTCAGATTCCGTCAGCAGATTTGCTTTGTGCTAGTTTTCAGGTAGATGGCAATATTTATCTGGCATTGCTAAAAATGAATTATCACTCAACATTTGTTCATTATCAGAACAAAGATGATGTGACAGATATTGTAAAACAAAATGTTATCCAGTCTGGAAAGTTGACAGAAGCAGTGATTTTTGATCTTTCAGGTAAGAAAGATGTTTATTTAGTTCAGAAAAAATATGAAATGTTAAATGGAGAAAAATGCAATTACTTATCAGAACGATTTTTAATATGCATGGCAGGTCTTCCACCAAAGAAAAAATTTCAGATTTTAAATAGAACAATAATGGATCTTATCAATCAGAGCAGACAGGATGGATTAAAGGCACAATTTCATACGAAAAAGGCATTTTATGATTGCTTTGTGGAAGATGGAATATTTGATATTAATAAGATCGGTTCTGAATTATTCAAAGATAACGGAGAAAATCTTTCTATCTATGATCAGAAGATGGAAAGATATGATATGCAGTTTGATAAGTTCGCTGTTATCAAAGAAAGTACCGTTAGTAAGTTGAATTATCTGGAAATGGAAACAGACACAGGAATTATCATTAAAATTCCAATGGAAACATTTAATGAAGCTAATATCGAAATTAGTGAGAGTCAGATGGATGGAACTACTTCATTTGCAATCAACAATATTGAATCATACAAGTTAAAGTAAAACAAATCAGAGAAAGGGGATGTTTTTATGTTAATTTACTTAGCTGATAATAGATCGACGGTTATCAATTTACAATGTGTAGGAGATATGCATATCGAAAAATCAAGACATGGATGGGAAATAAAATGTGAAATGTCCTCTGTATCTGGTTTTGGAACAACGACATGCAGTCTCGGATGTTTTGCTTGTAAAGAAAACGCTGTATCAAAAATTTTAGAGATATTAAAGTGTTATGGTGAAGGACAAAAAGTTTATTATTTATAAAAGAGAATAGTAACCGTACAACAGAGATATGTCTAAAGACAAAATAAAATTTCTGAAAAAGAAAGGCGTTTTGTAACCGTGTAACGCGGACATGCCTAAATGTACTGTTGCATTTCCTGAACGTCAATTTGAGTTTTGTAACTGTGTAATAGGAACATGTCTAAATAAAAAATATCCGTGAAAATTCTTGGAGTTCAGTTTTGTAACTGTGTAATAGGATCATGTCTAAATAGTCAAATTATTTTGCACAGTGCGTAAAAATAAGAATGAAATAATCGAATAGACTCGTTAAAACGAGAACTGCCGTGTGGCAGGAAATATTTTCAAATAGCTGAGAAGGGAGAGTGCTTTATGTATATTAAAGAATTACATGTAAATCATCCAAATTCTTATGCGGTTGTGCATATGAGTTATGGTGAAATTACTGCTCTTGCAAATGGAATGTACGAATTAGTATCTAATTTAGAGCTGTTGAAAGATTCTTTTGACTCAAAAGCTTATAAAGAAGTTGAGCAGAAAATTTCTTTTGTAAGAGACATGGTAAAAGATGGGATGATCCAACCATATACGATAGAAAGAGCGAGCAAAACTTCGCTGACGAAAGAAGAATTTGAGCGATTCAATCAATATTTGATTATGAATGACTATATGATGGCAATGAGTGATCCGGAATTTTGTAAGATATATAAGAAAATTTCAAATAATAATCGAATTCCGGATGATTTCGCAACAAGATGCCAGATGAAAAGAAAGAATAGGAAGGGAATGAAAAAATGAAGAAAGAAAATAAACGATTACAATTTGCACAAAAAATCGGAATGACGATTTTATTATTACTTTTAATTCGATTCATGTCACATATTCCAGTGCCAGGTGTGAAACACAGTATGTTCAAGCTTGCTGTTGCAGGGAAAGGAAATGGTTATTTTCAGTTATATGATCGCCTGACAGGTGGAAGTTTTTCAAATATGACAATCTTTGGTGCTGGTATTACGCCTTATATCACAGCAAGTATTGTTGTTCAGTTACTTGGATATACGTCTAAAAGGCTAAATCAAATGTATCATGAAGGAGAGTACGGTCGGAGACATATGCAGAAAATGACATTGTTAATCAGCTGTATTACGTCTGTAATTATTTCTTTTACTGCATCTTATACACTTTATGCACAGGGATATTTAAATGGAAAAATTTATATTCTTTTTGCTGGGTTAACGTTAATGATTGGAACCTTGATTTTAATCGGTATCGGGAAATGGATTGAACTTCGATATTTTAAAAATGGTATTTCTTTAGTTTTATTCATTAATATTATTGCTTCAATGCCGAATGATGTATTAACAATCATCTCTTTAAAAAAATGGGAAACGGCAATCTTAATTGCAGTAATTTTAATTACATTATTTGTTTTATTGATCATGGAGTTAATTCGTAAGGAAATCATTGTGAGAGAAAGTGCCCGAGTAGATCAGAATGAAGAAGTTATTAAACATTTCTTTATTCCAGTTCGACTTAATATGTTAAATGTAATGCCAATCATTTTTATGAGTACAATTCTACAGTTAGTACAGATGTTATCTCTTGTAGGCATTAAAACACAGATTTTTAATACTTCAAAATGGTTTGTTAGTACAAAACCGATTTATATTATTGGAATCATCGTATATTGTGCCGGAATTTTCTTATTTGGAGTTATGTATTCAGATATTGCCTTTAATCCTTTCACAATTGCAATTGATTTGAAGAAAAAAGCAAGCTATATTCCTGGAGTGCGTTTAGGAAATGACACATCAAAATTTTTACATAGTGCAAAGACAGGAATGATGCTTTTAGATTCTATTTTATTGACGTTAATTTCTATTGTACCGATTGCAATTACATCTATTTTAGGATTATCTTCCTTAACAATGTTTGGTACATCATTGGTTATTGTGATTGGTGTATTAGTAGAAACAGCATATCAGATTAAAGCAGAAGTATATGGCGTTCGTCAGGAGGAAAAACAATGGATTTAAAGAAGAAAAAAAATAAAAGTGAAAATATGGCAAAAAATGTTAGGATGACATATCCAAAACCCATCAGTTGTATTGTGTCATATATTGTCTTATTGTTCAGTTTAATGTTGATTATGGCAGTTGTGTATGGAATTGATATTCTAGTTGCAACTTTAGCAAATAAATTTTTATAAATTGGAGGATTAAAAATGGCAGAAGCAAGACAAGTTAAAAATAGGATTGTTCAGGCTGTATTAAGAGAATGTCAAAAGCTTAAAGAAAAAGATGATCTTACAGATGAGCTTGAACATGTTAGAGATATAAAGAATAAAAAAGAACGGTTAATCAAAAGTGTTGCATTAGCAAGCGAAGCATCCAGACGTACAATCAATATTGAACCTTATCCAGTGCAGATTTTAGCTTCGATTAAGATGTACCAGGGACATGTCATTGAAATGAAAACAGGGGAAGGTAAAACATTTGTTTCTCCGATGACGGCCTTTGCAAAAGTATTGGATGGACAGAAGGTACATGTTTTAACGGTAAATGATTATCTTGTAGAACGTGATTACACACTTTTATTTACCGGTATATGAAATGCTGGGATTAAGTGTTGGATATATTACGACAGAGACACCAATAGAAGAAAGAAAAAAAGCATACAAATGTGATGTGTGCTACATTACAAATTCTGAGGTTGGTTTTGATTACTTAAAGGATCATTTGGCAATGCATCCAGATTCAGTTGTTTGTAATGGAAAATATGATTTTGCAATTATTGATGAAGCAGATTCAATTTTAATTGATGAGGCAAGGACACCTCTTATTATTTCAGCAGATACAGAACTTATTAGTGGTTTTTGTATCAGTTGTGCCAAATTTGTAAAAACATTAGAACTTTCAAAAGAAACAGAAGAATTAGAAGACACAGTTTATGTCGGAGAGTTCCCTAATGTAGATGGCGATGCTATCCTTAACTTAAAATATGGACAGGTGTATCTGACTGAAAACGGAGTAAAAAAAGCAGAAGATTATTTTAATGTGGATCATTTAGATAAGTTTATATTACACAGCTTAAACAATGCTTTGATTGCCAGATTTATAAAGAAAAAAAGGTATTGATTACATCGTCAGAAGAAATGAAATAATTATCGTAGACAATGCTACAGGGAGACTCACAGAAGGACGCACATGGTCCGATGGATTGCATCAGGCAGTACAAGCGAAAGAAGGAGTAGAAATAGATGCAGCATCAGAAACTGCGGCATCTATTACATATCAATGTCTATTCCGTCAATATAAAGATTTTTGCGGAATGACAGGAACGGTCAAAACTGAAAGAAGAGAGTTCAGAAAAATTTACAAAAAGAAGATTTCTGTAATTCCTACAAACCGTCCTGTAATTCGTCAAGACCTGCCAGATAGAATCTTTGCTCGAAAAGAAGAAAAATATCAGGCAATTTTGGAGGAAACAAGAAAAGCTATTGATAAGGGTAGAGCTGTATTAGTTGGTACTGCCAGTGTCTTAACATCAGAAGAATTAAGTGATATTTTTGATGAAAATGACATTGGACATGATTTGTTAAATGCAAAGCTGCACCGAAGAGAAGCAGAAATTATTGCGGAAGCAGGAAGTAGTGGAAACGTAGTTATTGCAACCAATATGGCTGGAAGAGGTACAGACATTAAGATTGATGAAAAAACAAGGGCAGCAGGAGGATTACTTGTCATTGGAGCAGAGCATAATGAAGCCAAGCGTATTGACAATCAGTTAAGAGGACGTTGCGGAAGACAAGGGGATCCTGGAAGCACACAGTTTTTTGTTTCTTTAGAAGATCGCTTAATTAATCCATATTTATCAAAATCTTATTATGAAGAAATGAAAAAGTAAAAGAAATTGAAAAAAAAGATCCTTTTTCTGGCAACATTATTAGAAGAGTACACAAAAGAATCGGATTACAATACTATTCTAACCGAAAAGACCTGTTTGATTATGACAAAGTAAATCAGGTGCAAATGCGAGTCATTTACAATGAAAGAGAAAAGATTCTAAATGATGATATGGATCGAGAAACTGTAGAGCGTATCGCAAAAGAAATGAACATGAAAAAAGAATTTCATGAAGCAATGAAAAGAAAAAAAGACGAAGGAAAAGATACAGTAACCATTCTGCAGGAACAGAAAAAAGTTTTGTTAAAATCTATTGATAAAGAATGGAGAAAACATCTGCAAGATTTGGAAGCATTAAAGAGAAATGAGTATCTGAAAGCATATGGTAACATGGATCCGGTTACACAGTATCGACTGGATGCTTATCCATTATTTGCAGAAATGGTCGTTAGAGTTAAAAAGGAATTCATGAAAGAAATTTTAAAAGAATAATCAATTTTTATCCCACCCATCGAATTTTTTATGGTGGGTGGGTCTTTTTAAAATAATTCCAAGTAAAAATTAGGATAAAAAGGAAAAATATTAAAAATAATGCATTGTTAATACTGTTAGCCATGCCGTTTTGAAACTATGTTTAATCAAATGATTTGTTATGTAAAATTAGATAATTCCAATAGTATTTTTAATGTAACTTGATGACGATGAGAGCTTTAGAACTATGTTGAATCAGATAATACCTCAATAGGTCAAATGATACATAGTGTGTAAAAATAAGAAATTATCGAATTGATTTGCTCAGACAAAATCTGCTGGTGCAGAAATTAAGTTAATGAATTTTACACCGTACACTTGTTAGTTTATTTGTGTGAGGTTTCAATAAATTATGAATGTAAGATAGAATTATATAACGTTAAAATTGGACAATTTCAAATGTTATTCCAATTATATGTACACACAGCATTCGTTTTGTAACCATGTAAAATTGGGTGATTCCGAATGAATTAGGGCGAAAATAGGGTAATTAAACCAGTTTTGTAACCATGTAAAATTGGGTGATTCCGAATGGTCAAAAAGATTACATGGTGTGTTGAAATAAGAGTTTATCGAATGTGCCTACTAAAGTAGGAACTGTCAGGGACAGTAAAAATCTGGATCAGCTGATCAAATAACAATCAATTTATTATCATTCTCGTTTTATGTTTTTTATATTTTCTATTGATTAGCTTTTCCAGACGAATATCAAAATAATAGATTAGATAACAAAGAAAAGGAGATTAAGATGGTTTATAAGTTAGTATTAGGCGATTGGTCAAAGGATGGGCATAAACAGTCAGAAGACTTTTTATTTGATTGTAATTACGATGTACACAAAATCAGACAAGCATATAAAGACAGCTGCAAAAAATTAGGAGTTGCATTTCATGATGAAGATTATGAGAATTGTACAAAACCTTTGTCTGATGATTACAGTAATGTTTGGACAGATTATGAGACCCCATATATTGATGAAACAGATTTTGAAATTCTAAATAAAGCGGGATGTTTTAAGGGAATCGAATATGAGAAAGACCGTGATCGTTATTATGTTAACAATTTGAAAGATTGTGCAAAACTTATTATGAATTTTATCGCATTATCTATGCCAGAGGATTTCACATATAAGTTAACAGAATCGGAAATTGAACCAATCAATGGAGATTGGAATGGCGAGCTAAATGTACAATTTGGATATGGCTTATTTTTTGATTAATAGAGAAAGTGGGAACGTCAATGAGAGCAAAAGATCAATTATATCAATATGTAAGAAAAAGAAAACAAAAATCAATTGATCAATATGACAGAACATTAGAAAGAATCAATTTGTCGAAGGGTTTCGAAAGCCTGATCTCATTGATGGGTGATCGAGAAATGTTGCTTTCCATTTATGGAAAATCTTACGATCATAATATAAAAGAGATTCTTGATATTTTTTCATGCATTGTTGATGAAATGTATCAGGATAATGAATTGTTTCAGAATACAACAAAGGAAATTACACATGGATGTGTCATATATTCCAAAGGAAAATACAGTATTGAATTTCATAGTCCTGTGGATTGGCAGGGAATTACTGTTCGGTATCATGGAATCATAAAACCTTTCATGGCTGATGCAGAAAAAGATTATTTAAAACGACTTTATAAAGTAAAAGAGCTAACCCAAAAGGTTATTGATAAAAAGAATCTAAAGGCTTTTATTGATTTGGCTCATTTATTATATGAAAAACCTTATCACACAAAAAATCCAATTACACATATAAAAAGGTATTTCAAAGTTTATCATTCCATTCATGATGGTTTACTTAGAAAGACAATGATAGCAATAGAGACAGGAGAAGAAAGGAAAAGAAAAATAGAAAAAGATACAGAATTGTTTTATATACAACAAGAAGAAGCAAAACAGTTAAAGGAAAAAGCAGATGTAGCCTTGGAGATATTTAAAAAATTAGGATGGAAGATTACCTATAAGGGAATTTTGATAAACGATACGATCTGCTGGTAAAAGAAAGGCAGCGAAAAGGAGGGCGTTCTATGTTAGATTTATCGAATATTTTTAACAAAGATATAAAAAAGCAATTTTATCAAAAGAGGAGATGCTTAAAGTAACACCGGAGGCATTAGAAGCTTTTGAAAGATCGTATCAACTCTGCGTTCCTAATGGAATGATCAAGGCAGTTAAAGAGGATTGGATTCCTAGAATTTCCGAAAATTATTGGCCATCAGAAAGAGATTAGAGGGGTATTATGAAAGATTTAATTTTAATTATTGTCAGCATATTATGGTGTATTCCTATTTTAATTTCATTTGTAATTTCCGGTTTACGAAAGAAATTAGAATCGGATCGAAATTTTTATGGAAAGGAGATTTCTCCTAAAGATATTGAATTAGTAAAAGTCAGATATAAACCAATTGATATGAAAGCTTCTGATTTTAGTGAATATAACAAAGATGGAGAGCTTCAATATTTCTACAAAAAAGGAAAGAGTCAAGATGTTGTATATGCTATATCAAAACAGGAATACGATAGATATTTTTTAGAATCAACGGTTGAATCAATTACAGCATATTATCCAGAGTTTATTTTTTCTTGTCAGTCAACTAATGGATCAATGAAAGCAACCATCGAATCTTATAAACCTACAATAGAAAGATATTATAATCCGAAAGATATAGAACAATACAAGAAACTAATTGCTAAGAGATGCGAGAAACAGGTGTTTGCTAAAGTGCCTGGAAGTCATTTTGAATACAAAGATTGTAAAGGTCAAACAGTTGTACATAACATTGATATTGATACAAAAACAATGCATGGAACGATCACAGGAGAGAGTAATAAAGAATCTGGAAAATGGGATTACCTTTCTATGATGAAAGTTGGTATCCACAAACGCAAAGAAAAAAGAATAGGTTTTTATCATTTTGTTCCAGACTCGATATGCGTAGAGCAGACAATATTTTTACATTGTATTTCACAATAGGTCTTATTTTCACTATTCGATTGATTACAGAAATGATCGTTAATCAAAATTCTATGTTAACGATGGACATGAAATTTATTTTACTTTATATGATAGCAGCTTGTCTTTGTTTGATTATTGTAATTTATTTATCAGTGACGATGAAATATATTATTGGAAAAATATTTAGTGGGGATGTATTAATTTCAAGTGTTTCTATGCTATTTACAATATATTTTATTGCAAAAGCATTTATGAGATTTGCATCAATGATTATGAGTTAAATTGCAAGAAGAGTTGAAAAAAATCATTGTTAATATAACGGTACAATAAATACATCTATTGTTTTAAAAGCCTGTAAAAAATATCGTTGTAAATGATTGTTAGATGACGATGATCGTTTGATTGGGTTTTAGAAGTCTGTAAAACAGAATCATTGTCGATGGTCAAATAATAAACAGACTGTGTAAAAATAAGAATTTTATCGATACTGCTCGCAAAAGCGAGAGCTGCTAGGTGCAGCAGATTATGAAAGGAGAAATTCGATGGTTAAGTATTATATTATAATTGGAATTATTTATACAATCCCCTATATAGTCACTATTGTAATAAGCGGTTTACGAAAGAAGCTAGAAACAGACAGAAATTTTTATGGAAAAACTATAGATATTCAAAAGATAGAACTTACGAATGTAAGTTATAAAAAGTTTGAAATTGCAAGAAATAATATTAAAAAGTATACAGAAATGGGAGAAATTAAATATGTATATGATCGTAGCTACGATTTTGAAGATGAACGTTTGTTATTATCTGAAAAAGAATATCAAAAATGTTTCCCAGACAAATTTGTAAAGACTACGGTTGCGTATTATATAATTTTTGAGTTTTCGTATGAGACTGATCATGGAAAAATAAAAGCAAAAATTACTCTTACAAAACCGGTAATAGAAAAAACATATAACGATAAAGATGTTGAAGAAATAAAAAAGCTTATTTATGAAGAATGCAGCAATAAAATATTTGCTAATGTAGGTACAGAAAGCAAATATAAAGATTACAAAGGACAAGAAGTCATACATTCATTACCAATAAGAACATCAACACTAGAGGGAGAGATTATAGGTGAAAGTAACAAAAGACCAGGGCAGTATGATTGGATGTTTTCAGACAGCAGTTGGTATCCAGAAGAAGCCAAAAAGAGAAATAGGTTCTTATCTTTTTGTACTTATCTCAACCCAAATAAAAGAAATTCAATATTTTTACCCTATTTTACGATTGGAATATTGGGAATAATAATCAATTGGATGTTCAATCTAATTATTAAGTAATTTTAAAATATATGAAAGGAGATAAGAAGATATGCAATTTACAAGACCAGATATGAGGGAAATAACCATTTCAGATAAATCAGAAGCATGTGATTTTATAAAGGATTCATGTAAAGAATGTAATAGGAAATATGAATGTACTGGGGAAAACGCAGCATTTTGTAATCATATGAAAAATATCCTTGTAGCAAAGTACGGAGCAGCAGAAGGGTGTTTAAAAGAATCCAGAATTAGGCATAGTATTGGAGTTGCAAACTTCTTATTTGCCTATGCGAAATCTCATGACTGGAGTAAGGAAGAGACAGAAGATCTTTATTTGACTGGCTTATTACATGATATAGGATATATTGACAATCCCAAAGGTACGGATCACGGAAGATTAGGTGCAGAAATCTTGAAGAGAAATGGACTTAATGCAGAAATTTGCGAATTAATTAGTTGTCATGGAAGATTTATAGAGAACCCAAGTAGAAAGCAAGCACTTTTATGGCTTGCAGATCTATGCGTGAATCGTGATGGAGACTATATCGGATATCAAAAAAGATATGAGAGTATCAAGGAAAGATATAAGAATGATCCAGAACGTTTATTTCAAGTTTATCGGATTTTGGAATACTTGCAAATACATTTTTCGGAATACAGATAAATGGTTTGTGTTTATTATGGATTCCAAAGGATAAACTGCCGTACTACGTATAGATAAGAGGTTTTAGAGCTGTGTTAAATATGTGGATTCCAAAGGGATTCTCTACAAATACAATGTCGCCTCTACGTTTTAGAGCTGTGTTAAATATGTGGATCCCAAAGGACCAAAATATTTTGGCAGTGTGTAAAAATAAGAAAACATCGAAAAGAATCGCTATAGCGAAATCTGCTATGTGGCAGAAAATTGATAAAGATATGGTTTTACATCAATTTGATATTTCTGAAATTTTTGTTTTTGGATAAATTGTAGTCCAAAACAAAATATCTTCTAAATAAGATATAATGTTTAGAAAAGGAGATAAAATATCACGAAAAAGAGATATAAAGTAAAAATAAGGAAAAATAGAAAGTGGAATACATTTTATAGGTTACAGATTAAGTAAAAATAAGATTTTGCCGAATATATTCATATAGATGAATCTGTTATGAAACAGAAAAAACAAAGGAATAGGAGGACAATAAGATGAGCAGAAGATTAAAAAAAAATTGGCACCGCAATTTTTGATATTGTAGGTTTCATAAATTTTAGATTACAAGAAACAAAAGGAAATTGTTGGATTGATCAGTTATATGACAAAGATTATTGGGGAAAAAATAATCAGTCAAAAGAAATAAACAACGAAATCAAAGAATATTTGAATAAAGGATATTCTATGGGATGTGCGGGTCGATACACACATGAACCGTTAGTAGACGTAAATGGAGAAATTGTTAAAATTCAGAATTATTTAGACCAGATGAAATTGCCATGGAATCTTTTATATCAAGACGATATTTTAGCAGTCCTTCATTATGGCTCATTCTGTTTTGTCACTCCAAAAGACTATATTACTTCAACATTATTTAAAAACTTAGATGATCAGTCCTTAATATCTTTAAAAGCAGGCAAGGGAGGAACAGCTCAAACAACGCTGCCGGCAATCTTTCAAAATGAAGATTTATGTAGAAACGATCTTACATCAATCATTGATACAAAAAAACAAGAGATTCAAAATAAACAGGATGAACTTAAAAATTTGCAAAAAGAAAAAGCAGCAGAGATTGAGCGAATGAAACAGGAGATTGAGGCTAAATATGCAGATACTATCTCACTAATAAATAAGAAAAAAGAAGAATTAGAATCAAAAAAAACAGAACTGGAAGGGCAATTATTTATATATGATACAGAGTTATATGCCATTCGTTGCTATTGGGGAGAAACTGTAACTTTTGTACCACTAAGAAAAGGAAAACATGCGGATGTTGAAGATCCTGTAGTCCTATATCAAAAAATCCGATTTTTGAATGAAGAATTGGGAAGATATGCAGCAATTTATGATTTTGACGGATCAAAATATAGTAAACATACATTTGAGGAATTATTAAAAATTCGAGATGATTTTATGAATATGTTTGCACCTGGTCCGAAATCCATCTCCTTAGTAAAATCAGCAAGGATGGAACAATTTGCTGTCAGTCCGAAATCCGAAATAACATGTTATCAGAATATGAATTATTTCACGGAAACACAATAGCAATTCTGATCAGGGATGGAGAGAATCTTTATATTGGATGGACAGACGATGATAAAGTTCAGGTTAAAGATGAAAATATGTTTTTGAAGCCAGAGACAAAAGAGATTGCAAGTGAAGATGAAGAAAACATTCGCAATTCTCAAAAAGAAGAGATCGCCGGAAGATACTTTATTTTTGCGATATTACAGGGAATAGTTGATCAAGGGAAAATCTTAAAGCTTCCAAAGATAGGTTCTATTATGAAGTCAAATCCTTATGTAATCTATAGTATGGCAGATGGATGGTTAGAAGATGATCGGTTCGGAACACTAGAAGATATCCTAAAAAAAACAAATCATGAAGTTATGAAAAGGGAGATACCGTTTTAACTTTAATGAGGATTACAAGAGATGATAACGGCTATGGATATGGATGGAGAGGTGGTGTCTGGAACAATAATCGTGGACGTGGAGAAGCTAATCGTACTCATGATGTATCATTGAAAGATTTCAAATTTTATAAGATAAATAAAGTGGATAAAACCGAATATTATGATGTATTTATGAGAAAATATCCTCTTGATATCGAGTTTGAAACCATTGAAACGCCAATTAGACCGAATATTACAAACATAGAACATGTTATCAAAAAGTCTACCTGTTTATGGGATGAAATGGAATTAGAAAAAAAGAAATTCGAATATTAAATAATCGGCTTACTGGATTCACACTTTATGATGAGCATGATCCAACAATAAAACAGGTAATGGAGAGAGAAAATGCAGTATCAGATACAGAAGCATTAGAAAAATTTCTACCAAAAAACTATAGATTTGAGACAAAAGATGAAACATATTATGATCCCACAAGTAAGTCTATGAAAGGATATCATCAATCTTTGGATCATGTTGCAAATAGTGTTACAGAATACCAGTATTTTATTTCTGAACGTAAAAAATATACGGTAAATTCTACTGCAAATATGGAAATCAGGGAAGGAGAATACTTGATATGACATATTTAAACAGTATTTTAATCCGATATGTGATTCGAACCAAAAAGGTTGGAAATGTATATATTGGTGGTACGAAGATTCAGTTTGCAGATATTATTCCGTATTTGAATAAGGCACTCGAATTTTAGAAGAAAGAGAAAAGACAGAAGCAGCATTATTAAGACTGCATATGGATTTATATGAAAACTGGCAGGTAGATGTTTCAAGATGGAGATTAGAACATCATTACCATGAACTAACTGAAACAAGAGCAAAGAGATTTGCTAAAGAATTTGCAAGATAAGTTAATTGGACATCTCTTATGAACGTTAATGTTTATGACAAAAAATGTATCAAAATATTACAATAACTTCAATAATTTTATCAAAATAAGAAAAGTAGAAGTAAAAATATATTGAAACCGCTCGTCGTTACGAGATTTGCAAGGTCGCAAAAAGTAAACAATATAAAATATCATAAGAAAAGAGGAATGTTTGATGCATATTGTAGAATCAGGTAAAAGATATAGAATTTTTAATAATGCGATTACCACGTATGATCAATTACCACCAAAAACTTATCGGGTGGATTATGATCCAGATACAAGAACTTTTTCTTTGCTAGAAGCACACGATTTTGAGATTCCAGAAACAAAAATTTATGGTCAACATTTAGATAAAGTCAAGAAAGTGTTGAATGCCATGGATAAGATGAATCGAAATCTTGGAGTGATTTTAAGTGGAGATAAAGGAATTGGAAAGTCACTTTTTTTCTAAGTGTTTAGGATTGAAAGCAAGAAAAAAAGGGATACCTGTTATATTGGTTAATGAATATAATGAGGGAATCGCAAACTTCTTGAAGAAATTGAGCAAACAGTCATGATACTGTTTGATGAATACGATAAGATTTTTAACGATAAGAAATATAATTGTCAAGCAGAGATGCTATCTTTATTTGACGGAGTAAGTGCAGGAAAGAAACTGTTTGTGATTACATGTAATGAGATTCAAAGTTTAAGTCAATATTTGATAAATCGTCCTGGAAGATTTCATTATCATTTCAGATTTTTATATCCAACAGCAGATGAAATTCGTGCTATATGGAAGATAAATTAGACAAGCAATATTATGATGAGATTGAAAATGTGATTGCGTTCAGTGTACGGATGAATCTTAACTACGACTGTTTACGGTCCATTGCTTTCGAACTAAATACTGGATCAAAATTTCAGGAAGCTATTAATGATCTTAATATTATAAGAATAGATGAGTATAAAGAGATAAAAATTGTTGTGGAATTCGAAAATCAAGCAACTTTGACTGGAGAAATAGGAGAGGACCAACTATATGATAAAACATTTACGGGGATGAGTGTATATCTTCCAGATAATATTCGCCCATCATCTTGTATTGGTGTTCGTGTTGGTGATCTTCCAATGGATTTTTCAGACAATTATATTGATAATGATAAAAGAATGTTAATGTTTCATATCACAAATCCAGAGCCAGAGTACGATAGAGATTATACACATGAAGTACCTGATGAAGAGAAAATAGAACAAGATAAGAAGATTACGGATATTTTAGACAAATTATATATTGGACAGAAAATCAAACGTATTTATGTAGCACAGAGTATCAAAAGGATAAATTTAGGTTTTTCTAAGAATATTATTTAGATGATTGTAAGTATAATTACTGAAAATGGTCTATACGATTAAAGAAACGGAATTATTGTCAATGAAAGGCGGCAAACCACAGCTCTCTACTGCCGTTTTAGAAGACTGTAAAACAGAATCATCGTCAATGGTCAAATAAGCAGTCTGTGTAAAAATAAGAAAGCATCGAAATAATTCGCAAAGGCGAAATCTGCTGGTAGCAGAAAATTAATTAATCCTAATTAAAAATATAAGGAACGGAGGTGCTTATTATGGAAACAAAAAAAGAAATAGAGAAGATGATCGATGAATTATGTCAGTTAGATCAGGCAATTCAGGACGGAAGAAAAATTGAAAAGACAAGTCTTTGCAAAGAAGCAGCAGAAGTATTAAAAGCTATCTTTCATATTCAAGATCAAGAACATAAAACGATTATAAGAGATGAATCAAAGATTAAGACCAATGAAGTAGAAAAGAAAAGAAGCGGAAAATGGATCAAAACAATGAAACCATTAAAGAAGTTCTATGAAAAATATGGTGAAAGAGTGTATGTTACTGGATTTGGAGTCGGATATAGCACTGATATGCCATGTATATTAAAAATTGAGCAGGAATCTATTGATAAAGGTCTCGGAGATTATTTTGTTTACAAATATTTAGAACTGAACGATGGAAGTTGTATTGCACAGATAGATATTTCTTGCATTATCTTAAAAACATGGCCTAAAAAAATCAGTTGTGTAGATGTAACAAAAGAAGTTGATCAGATGTTAGAGAAGAATAGATGTTCTTGAAATAAGCTGACAAAAGAAAAACAAGGAAAAGGACGTGATGTGACGTGAATGAATGCGAACTTGTAAAAAAGATCCTGAACCACATGAATGCAGAAGATTATAAAATCCTTATTAATAAAGTGTGGTTTCGTGGATTTTGGGTTCCTGGAATCGCTAATCAGCGAAGTGATAAGAAATGGCGGCCAAAAGTCGAATTTATTAATAACGATGTTGTTTTAAACAGAAAAATCCGAAAGGTGGAAAACATAATTATGAACTATTAATTGAAGCAATGATAAAAATGGCAGAGGATCGAAATGATGAGACATATTTGCTATACAACGTAGTGAGATGGATAACAGATCCAGATTCCCATGAAGAAATTGAGGAATACTTCAATCAATTAGAAAATAAACCAAAAGACAATACAAAAATGATTCAGAAGAAATAAAAGATACTTCTGAAAAAGAATGATGTAAATGTTCAGGATAATTTATTAAAAAAAGAAAATGAAAAGTTAAAAGCGGAAATAGATAATTGGAAAAATCGTGGAAAGAAATATAAAGAAAACATTCAGAATTTAAAAATTAAATGCAGTAACCTGGAACAAGAAAATAACAGAGTTAAGAAAGAAAATGGAAGATTGATCAGAGAAAATGAAAAAACAAAACAGGGAAAAGATACTGCAGTAAAAGAATATAATGACAGAATCATTGCATTAAGTGTTGAAAACAGCAAAATTAAAAGAAAAAATAAAGAGGAAAATATAAGCCTAAGAAGAACATTGTTTTATCAAAAACATCAGGAGTTTCAAATCCGAAAGTATTATGTGTTACAAAAAATCCGGCAGATGTTTTGATCAAAGGATATAATATCTATTTTCTAACGGATCTTGAAGAGTTAAATAAAAAGATTTATACAGAAACAGTGTTTGATCAAATCTGGTACATCAGAAGTGGGCTTACACATGCAGATTTAATCAAGGTTGCAGAAAAGTATGCTAACCAAAAAATATTACAGGCTAGGGACTGGAAAGCATTACAAAAGAAATTACAAGGAGGGGACAGGCTATGAATCAGGAAGATATGCAGATTATAGGGACACTGGCACTTGAAAAAGATACAAAAAGAAAAGGTGTGTTTATCAATACAAAGTCAGCAATACAGTATGTTGTTAAGTCAATGATGAGCGACTATAAATCAGATAAATTATTTACTGGATATATGAATTCATTTGAGAATGATCAGAAATTTGATGATGAATATCGTTCAGATGAAGAAAGGGTAGAAAAGTTCTGGGATCATATCTATGACAAATTGTTTATCTATAATTTCAAAGCAAATGATGGCGAATTTGAAAGAATGACAAAGTTCATCTTGTTAATAAGCAGTAAAATTTAATGAAGATGAATATTTTAAAGGAGTTCCGGTGTTTTCTGCTGCTACAGATGAGATCGTAAGAGAATGGGAACTGGAAAGTCAGTGGAGCTTATACAGAAACTATAATACATTAGATGAATTTTGTGATTGTATCAAAGCAAAACAGCCATTAGGAAGTATCTATGGATACGATGCAACAGAGAATCAGCCATCATTTGTAATCTGGAAAAATCAGAATCAGAAATTGTATGTGATCGGGAAGATTGCAAATTGCCGATATAATTCGCAGCGAGGATTGATCTTAGAAAAAGAAGGACAGGAACTATTGAAAATTGATATCAGTGATCAGGCAGAAAAGATTGTCTATGATGTGGATGCTAATCCAACATTAGCTTTTGTTCCGGAAACGATTTATAAACAGATTGAAGATCAAATTTTGAAAGCAGAAGTTGAAAGAACAAAAATTAGAGGCAAAGAAAAAAAGAACCAGTAACAAAACAGAATCAGGAAAAGGCAGAGAGTTTTACAGAGACAGTTAATGATGCTCAGGAAGAATTAAAAGAGGTTAATACAAAAGAATACAGTGATGAGTTACTAATTCAGATGATGGATTATCACAGTCAGAAGAGAAACTTGTTCTATAACATGAAAGATTTTGTCAATGTACATACAGCAATCAAGTGCAGCAATCTTGTAATTCTATCCGGACTTAGTGGTACTGGGAAATCTGCTTTAGTTGAAATTTATGCAAGGGCATTAGGAATCAGAAATAACCTGGAAGATGATCGATTACTGTTTGTTCCAGTGCGACCATCTTGGAATGATGATGCCGATCTGCTTGGATATGTTGATCTGGTTCATAATGTTTATCGTCCATCAGATACCGGATTCGTTGATTTTCTGGTCAATGCACAAAAGGAAGAAAATAAAGGAAAATTATTTATTGTCTGCTTTGATGAAATGAATCTTGCAAGAGTTGAACATTATTTCAGCCAGTTCTTATCATTATTAGAACGTCCAGAAAATCAGAGAGAATTACAATTATATGATAGTCAGTATGCCGGACAGTTATATAATTCAGCAACATATCCAAGCAAGATTATCATCGGGGATAATATCCGATTTATTGGAACAGTTAACATCGATGAATCTACATATCATTTTTCTGATAAGGTACTGGATCGTGCTAATGTAATTGAATTAGATGTTCTGGATTATTCGAAAGAATGGACAAAGAAGCAATATGCAAGTCTGATCACACCAACATGGTCTAAAGATGAATATGATGCGTTAATCAATAAAGATGTTGATATTAAAGCAGATAAGGTGCAAGAATTATTGTGGGAAATTCACCAGCTTTTACAGTTAGCCAGTGCTAAATATGGAGTCGGACCACGAATTGTAAAAGCTATTAAAATGTACATCAATAATCTTCCTAAGACAGAGATTAATGGATTTAATAAAGGTGTAGCATTAGATTATCAGATTGCACAGAGAATATTAACAAAGGTTCGCGGACCAGAAATTCAGATTGGGCGACTGCTGAATGGAAAAAGTAATACAGGATTTAATCAAATCTTTGATAAATATAGCGAGCTATCAGATTTTAAGAAATGTAGAAAAGTAATCAGCGAAAAACAAAAGGAGTTAGGGGCATATGGATATTGTATCTAGGACTCCATTTACCTTAAAACTTATCCAACGCTTTCCTGGTTATAAGGAAAGTGTTGGTTCTAAGTTCAGTATGAATGAACGTGATATATGGGAAAATGGATTTTATACTTTGGCAGCAGAAGAAAATGAGACATTAGAAGTATTATTTGATTCAGCAGATAAAAACGCAAGGTTATATCTGGAAGCATTGGATGTCATGCCATATGATGATAAGAACCTGTTTGAAGATGAAGAGGGACGGTTATATCGTACCGTATCACCAGAAAGCTTTTTATTATGTTCCAGCGACAGCACAACAGATACATTAAGAGTTGACTCTTTTAAAATGTCAATTTACTGCAATGAAAAATGGTATTATGGGGTGCTAAACATCCTGCCCAAAGCAATGTCTAAAAAAGAATGGAAAATGATGAAAGATGATCTGGAAAAAGAAGTTCGTGGACTAGCTCAGGACATTATTCAGAAAAATATTGGAATTGGTAATAAAAACATAAAAATTCCTCCACGAATTCTATATGATTTCATGATTCTGAAAAAAGTATTCAAAACGTGTGATCATGGCTTTAATGAATATTGCTGAAAATCCAAAATGCGAGATTGTTACGGAATATGAAAATGTATCTTTACAGAAGAACAATGAACGTAATTTTGATGCAGCAACCATAAGAAGATACGCAACAAGATCTGGATGCGATGCCAGATGGAAGATTCCAGTCAAAAGGACATGTTATGACATTCAGGAAAATCGCTTATTAAAAAATATGCTCCAGGAATACGATGATAACTGGTAGAATTTATTGCTATTCTTGATAATGCGGAATCTTTTAATATGGAAGAAGAAAGTAACAAAGAAATGCTTTTAGAATTTCGAGAAACAGCAGAAAAATTAAAAAAGGTAACTGCAATCTTAAAAGCTCAGGAATGGTTTGGAAAAGTTGGGAAACTATCCGGACCTTATATTCCACATTCATTTATTCTTGATACACGCTACAATACCATTTATCAGATGCATATGGAATTAAAGCAGAATGAAGTACAGATTCATTTGAATCCAGAATTTGATTATACATGGAAGAGAAGCAGCTATCTGTATGAAATGTGGTGTTTTTTCAAAGTATGTCATTTTTGCTTTGAAAAATTAGATCTGGAATATTCTGATTGGAATTTTGATCTAAAAGGTGAAGTATTTTTTCCGTTTTTAAAAGAAGGTACTATGGTCCGCTTTTCAAACCCGGTAATCAGGGTTGATGTGGTTTATGATCAATGTTTGCCATTAGAGAAAGAAGCTACGGATATCAATCACCCATTATACATTGCAAAGCAGCATGGGGATCACAGGAATCATAACCGCCCGGATATTGTACTTAATGTATATGACAAAGAGCGAAATGTTTATCTTGGCAGTATTATTCTGGAATGTAAATACAGAAAACTTCATTCATTTTGGAGTGAGGATTCCACACGATCAAGTAGAGGACAGTTAGAAGCTTATTATAATAATGCAAGATCTTCTCATTTATTAGCAGGATTAGGAGAGTCATTTAACATCAGCCGATTAGTAAAGTATTGGCATTATCTCCGGATGATCGGGCAGATGGACTAGAACAGGAAGACTTTGGAATTGAAATTAAGACCTTTAAGCCAACAGAAGATGGACGAGAAGAACATATCAATCAATGGATTTTTGAAGAAATAGTTAATTTGGAGAAACGATATGATAAATTTTGGAGAATCATATGCCAGATGAACAGGCGGAGGTGCATTTCGTATGAAAGAAAAAGAATTTGAAAGACGATTAGATAAAAAGATTCAAGGTCATGCGAAAATCATGTCGGATGAAAAACGGAAAAAGATACATATAGATTATGCCAAGAACCATAGTCAAAATGAACTATTTGCTGTGTGTATCGAGGAAATGAGCGAATTAACGAAACATTTAACAAAGATCATGCGAGGAAAAGAGTCAATGAGAAATAATGCAGGATGCATTGAGGAAATGGCAGATGTTCAAATTTGTTTGAATACACTGCAATTATATTTGGACCTTTCTGAATCTGATTTCAATTATGCAATCGATGTTAAGCTTGAGAGATATGAAGGTAGGAGGTGATCTGATGAGTAAAGATAAAAAAGAAAAGAAACGAAAAAAACGAATGAAAAAAGTCATAGCATACATTATAGCTGCAATCCTGATTATAGCTTTCAATGTTTTGTATTTGAGCAGATATTTCTTGGGAGTGTACATCAATTACAAAAGAAATGATTGGGAAACTGATCGAAATTTTTATGCAAAGAATATTAAATTGGATGATATTGAAATAGATAAAAATGGTTCAAAACAAATTGTTTATTCTTCAAAGAAATTTAGGAAGAGGAAGGCAAAGGGAAACGTATTTTACTATATAACACATAACGGAAATAAGATTTATGCAAGTATAAAAGATTACAAAAAATATGTGGCTAATTGTGATGAAGTAACTATGTATGCAAAGGATTGTCAATATTCTTATCAATCTGATAAAGGGAAGATTAATGCAACAATGACAGGTAATCAGATTCATTTTATCCAGTAAGTTTTCAAAAGAAGAATTGAAGAAGATGAAAATAGATATTTGGGAAAAGTGTAAAAATAAAATCTTTGTGAATGAATATGGAACAGATTCACATAATCATGTCATTTATCATGACTGGAAGAAACAGAAAGTTTGTACCAATTTCTTAATAAAGAACAATGAAACAAATACATATGGAAAAGTAAAGGGAGAGAGTCTGATTACGCCGGGAAAATATGATAGATTATATCCAGATTCCGACATGTATTCTATAGATAAAGTAGAAAAATATGATCGGAAAGACAAGATGATGAATGAGGCAGCAGATTTATATTACAACAAAAAAGGAGAAAAATCTGGTTATTTTACTCTTTATGGTATGATTCTCTTTGTTATTTTTAGTTCTCTTAGATCTTGTTTATACAGTTATCTTTGGAATTCCTTCTCGGAGTGCTTTTCTTGATTTTTGATTGGTAATTTGAGAATAAAGTAAAGAATAGGAGAAAAAATGAAAAAAATATGGATAAAATATACACTGATCATCTTGTTCTTACTCCCATTGATTACGATGATAGTAATTAATCTTAACAGAGATAAGTTAGAAAATGATCGTAATTTTTATGGTAAAGAATGTTCAGTAGATCAATTAAAAGTAACTAAAAATGGATATGAGAAATATGAATGTAATGTCAAAAACATTACGAAAAAGAAGGAATTAGGAAAAATAAAGTATGACTATGCAGATAATGTTACACAATTTGAATTAACAGCTGCAGAATATGAAAAATACGCAAAAGGAGTGGATGTTTTTTATATATACACTCCAGAATGTGAGCTAAAATACAAATCAAACAATGGAATTTTAACTGCTGCTTTTTCAGGAAAAGAAGAATATCTGTATCCGCATAGATTTACAGAAAATGAAATGGAAGGATTTAAGAATGTAGTAATAGAAAACAGTAAAGATAAGATATTTGCAACATATGCTTTTGAAGCTCCTTTTGGAGCTGGTCAAACATCTGAGGGTATGCCAAAATATCAGGACAAAAAGGACGAAAATTAACTTCCGATTTTTCAGTTTCCTTAAAGTCTGCTGATGGATTTATCGAAGGAGAAAGCATAATTAAATCAGGGAAATATGATCAATTATTTGAAGATAAAGATTTTTATCAAAAAAGTACAACAAAAATGACTGGATTAGTAGACAAGTTCTTACTTTTTTCAGCTCGGTTGAATAAAAATTATCCAGATAGTGATGTGAATTCGTATTTTGCAATCTTATTTTCCATTTTGTTTGGATATGTATATTGTTTCAAAAAAACGTGATATTGGTTTAATAGCATATGCTATTTTAGCACTATATTGTATGTTAACAGAATTTGACAGCCCAACAACACACGTAATAATTTTTGGAGCTTTTGCTATGGCATTATTATGGAATTCGAGATCAGAAGAGGCAGAGGAAGGAGAAGAAAATGCAGAAAAATAGCAACGTAGCGATATTTGCAATCCGTCCAGAGTATGCAAAAAGCATTCTGGACGGAACAAAAAAATATGAATACCGAAAAGTGGCTTGCAAAAAGCCAATTGAGAAAATGTTAATTTATGCAACCGCTCCCATAATGCAGGTTGTTGGAGAAGCTGATATTAGAGAGGTTCTAGTTGATGATCCGGAAGAAATCTGGAATCGAACAAATGAGTTTTCAGGAATTACTAAGGATTTTTTTGATACATATTATAAGGATAGAAATAAAGCTGTGGCATACAAAGTAGAGAATGTAAAAAAGTACATACAACCTAAAACATTAGAGGATTTTGGAGTTAGTCATGCTCCGCAATCGTTTGTGTATGTATGATAAAAGGTATGGTCTGATTGATTAAAGAGAATAATATCAAAGAATATGAAGAGATAAAAGAAAAAACTAAAATTCGAACTTCATTGGAGATAGCTGCATGTTTGTTGTGCAGCAAGGTAGCAACACCTGCTTTTATTTCTAATATGGTAGATTTAGATGAGTTAGATATTGCTGAAAATAATACAGAAGACTATTATAAAATCAACCTCCCAGAGAGCACACCAATGATGAGATATTAAAAATATAAAAGACCAGCAATGTAATATTGCTGGTCTTTTACAGTTATTATTATATGAGCTAAAATATATTAATAGTTCCTTTCTAAATATTACTATAATTAATATACTTTGTCAAATCATCAAGAAAATAAATATAATTTCTAAAAAATGTAGAAGATTAGATGATAAAATGTTAAAATATAGATATATAAAATTAATAAAGGGCAATTGAAAAGGGTATAAAGAAAGGGGAATTATATGCAATTATCAAAATTATGTTTAGCAACAAAAAAATTTTTTGTCTGCAATGGTTATTACAACAACAGTCTTATCAACAACACCAATCCAAACGATTAATTTCAAAAAAAGCGAAAACTAATGTATCCGCAGCAACTAAAAAAGAAAGTGCAAAGTCCAAGGATTATTGAAGACAATTATTCAGACTCTACACAAAATGTTACGTGGGATTGTATTTATTTTGGAAGCTATCCGCAAACGGAAATTGTAGATAAACCAGAATCAAGCGGTACACATCAAAAAATATGGGAAACAAAAGAAGATTATGAAGTTGATTCAACAATATATTCAAAATTAAAAAATTCAACTGAATGGGATGATAATGGGGATTTATCTATTGATGGAAAAAAATATCGAAGAATAAATATGAAAAATGCGACATATAGTTCAAATGAACAAGGTTGTTATCGATGGAATGACGAAGATACGTATCATTATTTTCGTTATGATAAAATAAAATGGAGAGTATTAGAAGTCAATGGAAATACAGCATTCTTATTAGCTGATAAAGTGTTAGATGCACAAAAATACAATAATAAAATAGAATCTATAACATGGAGCAGTAGCACTATTAGAAGTTGGTTGAATGGGTATGATTCCATGGAAAATTCACAAAAAAAAAGATTATACAAAAGTAAATTTTAAAAATGAGGCATTTTCGAATGAAGAAGCAGCAGCAATTGAGAAGAAAGAAGTAACTGATAATACAGATCAAACAGAAAGCAAGAACGATACAAAAGATCAAATCTTTTTGCTGTCAAAAGAAGAAACTTCAAATAATAAAGCAAAAAATTATGGATTTCTTAGTAATGGATCAGGATATGATAATGCTAGAAAATGTAAAAGTAGTACCTATGCGAAAGCAATGGGAACTTTATCTAATTTCATGTTGCATGATCATGGAAATTGTTTATGGTGGTTACGTACTCCAGGAATTAATTCTTATTATGCATCAGATATAGATTATTATGGATATTCTGGCGGAGGTGTTCCTATTGAAGCTGGATCTGTAGGTGTTCGGCCAGCCTTAAAAATGGATCTTTCTAATACTGATTTATGGTCTTATGCTGGAACAATATCTTGTAATAATACGAATAACGAAAACAAAAAATATGATCTGGAACAAATACAATTAGTAGATGCAAATAATAAACAAGTTTCTGAAAGCTCGGATGAATATAAAAGAATTATATATCTTGCATTAGCAAAATTTGTTTACAATAAGGATATAGATAAAAATATAGGAAAATCAATTCATGATATAATGATTAGTAATGATACAATATATTATGATTATAAAATACAAGATAAAAAGTTTAAAAGTGTAAAAAAATATGACGAGCCTTTATGGAAAGGTTCAAAGTTGACATATCGACAATTTTATAATTCTTTTGTTGGAGATTGGAAGATAATAGATTATGAAAATGACAATGAAGATGTATCTACTGATAAAAAAAATACAGGATTTGTTGGAACAGCTTTTCAAAATGGAAATGACATTATTATTTCATATACAGGAAGCGAAGGATTAGATGTCACTTTAGATAAATATGGAAACATATCACTCAGACCAGACTGGGATACAGATATGTCGTTTGCATTATATAATGAATTATCAGAACAGTTTGATAAGGCAGAACAATTTTATAAAAAGATTCGAGAAAAATATCCTAATGCAAATATCAGTTTTACAGGACATTCATTAGGTGGTGCATTGGCAGGATATGAAGGGATATTAACAGGAAAAAGAGCATGGACATTTGATAGTGCAGTAGGGTATGTAACTGATCTTACATATATGTATAAAGCAGAAGAAATAAAAAATTTTGAGGGAATTGATAAAACCAGTGTAGTAAATTTTACAGACCAAAAAAGTAAATATACACTTTCTGATATTATTCAACATACATGTCAAGATAGTTATAAATTAGTTGAAAACAAAACAGCTAATAATGAGGTATATGAAGATAATAGTATATGGGGTGATAAAAATACGCCAGCAAGTGGGTATACGCATAAAATTTTAACATCATTAGAAGAAGTAAATAATAACAAAATAAAGTTTACTAAAACAACAACATATGTTCCACAATATGTATTTTCTAAAAAGATAAAAAATAATTTCTTTTCATCTAATTTATATGAAATACTTTCTAATTTAAAAAAACCAGAAGAAATACCTAGTAAAATATTAATAACAGCTATAAAAGGATGGTTAATTCCAAAAGGTAGAGTTATGGTTGGAACAAGCAAAAATGATACGATTACTGCACCAATAACTTTAATGTTAGTGATATATTGAAAGTAAATACTACTATATATGGTGGAAATGGTACAGATGATTTAACGGGATCTTCTGGAAATGATTGTATTATTGCAGGTAAATTAGGGAATAAAAAATTAGATGGACAAACAGGAGAAGATATTTATTTAATTAACCCTAATGAGGGGAAAGATATTACAATTCACGATTGTTTAGGAATTAATACAATTAAATTAGATGGATATGATAATTTAAAGTTATCTGACATAACATTTATGGGAAAGATACTATGTATATTGCTAAAACAA
>ENA-OQLB01000328-OQLB01000328.1-human-gut-metagenome-genome-assembly--contig:-NODE-328-length-27640-cov-16.243230_pt1 | contig 27640 bp, 26 predicted proteins | sample MGYA00242656_ERZ504813 | MGnify/ENA primary metagenome ERZ504813 (study PRJEB26092, sample SAMD00036388) | human gut metagenome | host: Homo sapiens | study: EMG produced TPA metagenomics assembly of... | reverse complement strand
GCCTGCACATCAAGTGACGCGATGGGCCGCGCGGTCGTTCCGGAGAAGGACGGATCGCACGGGCCCTTGCTTCCCGGGCCGCGGAAGGGACCGGACGGCCGGGGAAAACGCGTTATGCTGGAATCAGACGGGCGTTCCGCCTGAACCGTGCGGAACATGCCCATGGTGCGACGAGAGGGGTGCTGTGGCGAAACGGGTGACCATCACCGACGTGGCGCGCGAGACGGGCGTCTCCATCAAAACGGTGTCGAATGTGCTGAACAACACCGGCAGTATGCGCCCGGAGACGCGCCAGCGTGTCCAGGATGCCATCGAACGCCTCGGATACCGCGTTAACGTGTCCGCCCGCGCCATGAAAACCGGCGGCACGAAGCTCATCGGACTGGCCATCACCGATTTCTGCCAGCCGTTCATGCCCTATCTCGCCGACAGCATCGTGGCGGCGGCACGTTCCCGCGGGTACGCGGTGATCACCGATACCTACAACAGCGCCGGCGGCTTGGCGCAGGCGATCCCGGAGACGAAGAAGCTGGCCGCGGACGGCTGGATTTTCTTCATGGGCTTGCCGATCACGGATCGCACGATACTGCACCAGCCGTATCCGTTGGTGATTGTGGGCGATTACGATACGCAGGGACTGGCCGATTGGGTCACGATGCCGAACGTGGAGGCCGTACGCACCGCGGTGGGGGCGCTGCTGGATTCGGGATGCCGTAGGATCGCGTTGATCGGCGGCACCGCGGAGAACGCATGCCCGGATGCCGACCGCGAGTCGCGGCCCGAAACCACCAGCACGATGCGTACCCGCGGCTATGTGTTGGCCCATGAGGAGCGTGGCCTGCAGGTCGATTGGCGGCTGGTCCGTAACGCGGATTGGGTGCAGTCCGGCGGCCGCGATGCGGTGGCGGGGCTGTTGGACGATCCGGATGCGCCGCGTCCGGATGCGGTCATGTGCCTGAACGACGCGCTCGCCATCGGGGTGATTCATGAGCTGCAGCGGCGCGGCGTGCGCGTGCCGCAGGATATGCAGGTCATTGGGTTCGACAACGTGCCGGATGCCGAGTACTGCATGCCCGGATTGACGACGATCGACCGCATGTGGATGATTACGCGCGACATGCCGTGGATATGCTGATCGCGCGCATCGAGGGGTCGGCGGATCCGTTCCGCACGTATGTGACCTCCTACGATCTGGTGCGTCGTGCCTCGACGTGTTGACGGCCCGGCGTTCGCCTGGACATGGGTCTGTGACGGGCTGCTGTCGCCTCTCCCGTGGCGTATTTCGGGAGAGGCGACATGCGGGCTAGGATCGGAGCAGCACCTCCGTCAGCGCTTGACGGACGGCGCTCGGCATATGCGAATCGGAGCAATCTTCCATGTCCGGCCCGCTGACGTGCTCGAGTGAATCCATCGTGGCCAATGCGTCGATGCCGTTCTCCGCTATGGCGGCATAAGCCTGTTCCTTGGTCAGATATCGCATTTCGGCATGCCGAAGGATGTCGAAGACGTCTTCCATGCGGGGATCGGCGGCCATCGTCGTGTCGCCGATGGTGACACGTATCTCGCTGCGGGTGGATACGTCGGCGACCGTTACCTGCAATGTGAGGGTTTCGGCATCATACCGGCGATCCGAATCGACGGATGCGCCGTCGGCCTGTACGGATATGTCGCTGTCGGTAATGCCTCGGAACAGGAAATCCCATGTTCTCCGGGCCGGCAGAGCGTGAACGTCTCCCTGGCTGGCGATACCGTGAGTGCGGATGTGGCGCCGTCCTTGCGCCATCGATAGGTGATCGCGGTGGTCGCCGGGGTGATCTGCCGAGAGTAATGTCCCGAATCCTCCATCAGCGTGAAGTCGCCGTCCGCTCCGGGGAAGACGATGATCTCCAGATGCTGCGGGTTGTCGACGGAGTTGATGGAATCCCCCTCGGACAGGGGCTGCATCGGCACGATGCCGCCGGCCTTCGCGAACACGGGAATTCCGTCGAGCGGACGCCAGACGGTCATGCGCCGTCCGTTGGGCGAAGACGCGCTATACCGGCGCCCGGTGAAGAAGTCGAACCAGTCGCCCTGCGGCAGCCATACGTCGGCCTTGCCCCGTCGGAGGATTTATCCATCGGTTCCGTGATGGGCGCGGCCAGCAGTTCGGTGCCGAACATGTATTCGTCGGGAACGTGGTATGCGGCGTCGATGTCGGGCGATCCCCAATACATGGGCTCCACCAGGGGAAGGCCTGTCCGGGATGCGCGCCAGTTCATGGTGTGGAGGTACGGAATCATGCGATGGCGCAGGCGGAGTGCATCGTCCATGATCGCACGGAGGGGGTGCGGATGTTTTTTTGGACGGTCAGGCGGCCAGTCCAAGACTTCTGCGGTATTGCACGGGCTCATCCAGTCCAGTGACTTCTTGATCCTGGTTTCATTGTAGTGGGTCAGGTAGGCGGCCAGGCGTTCGCGGAACTCCTCGTAGCCCACGCCCCTCCAGTCCCGCCCGTAGAATAACTCGTTCTTGAGCCTGCCGAAGAACCCCTCGGCGGCCGCGTTGTCCGGGCTGCATCCCTTGGCGCTCATCGACGGATCAGCCCGTGCTCCTCGCAGATGCGGATCCATTCGTCCCACCGGTAGTGGCAGCCGCGGTCGGAGTTAAACCGACATCGGTTTAACAGTGATTAAGCCGGGTTTGTTGTTAAGCCGGGGAACGGTTCGGGGTCTTGGTGGCTGGCCGTGTCCCATGTGGTTTCCCGGCTTAACGTTCCGGGTTATGTTCGTCTTGTCCCATTTGATTCGAACGAAGGAGTTTGCCATGGGTGAGACGACGGTTGGCCATGTCGCGGGCGAGGTGGTCCGCGCGCTTTACGGGGCCGGTTATATGGAATCCACCATAGGCCAGTACCGCAAGTCCATCAGGCGTTGGAACGGTACGCCGGAGGCCCGGATGCGGTGTACACGCGTGGGTTGGGCGCGGGGTTCGCCGCGTCGACCTTCAGTGAGCGGACGGGCGGTTTCAGCAGGCAGCGGTGGTTCGATTACGGCAGGCTGGCGCGTTTGTGCGACTCGTATCTGCGGTCCGGTTCGGTGGACCTGGGCAAGTGGCGCAGGAGCAGGCTTGCGGAGCCGGTGGTTCCGGGTTTGGCCGTGGTCATGGAGCGTTGGGAGGCGTATCTCGCCGGTTCGGGACTGGCTTCGGCGACGGTGGGGCATTACCGTCGGATGGCGGGCTTGTTCCTCACGTGGCTGGAATCTCATGGGGTCGTGTCGTTGGACGGTTCGGATGGCTCGCATGTGCTGGGGTTCCTGGCCGGGCTGCGTTCACGCTGGTCGGAGTCGTCGATGCGGCACGCCGCGTCGGACCTGCGCCCGTTGTTCAGATGGCTCGGGCGGGATGACCTGGCGGACGCGATCGGCCTGGCCGGCATACGCAGGACCCACGCGATCGCGGGAACGTTGCCCGACGACGAGCACCGCCGCTTGCTGGAGGCGTGCGCCTCGCGGTCGGTGCCGTCGAGGGACGCGGCGATCACCCTGCTGTCGCTGACGTGCGGGCTGAGGGCATGCGATGTGATCGGTCTGAGGATCGCCGACGTGGATTGGGATTCCATGAGTATAGGTCTGGTGCAGCGAAAGACGGGCAATCCGTTGACCGTGCCGATGACGGGACCGCTGGCCGCGAGGCTGGCGTCCTGGCTGTTGGACGAAAGGCCCGCCACCGACGACGACCGTGTGTTCGTGCGGTACAAGGCGCCCCATGTCGCGCTTCGGGGTCATTCATCGGTGTACGAGGCGATCAGCCGTGTCATGCGGCACGCCGGGCTCGGACGCCGGGGCGGTTCCAGGCTGTTGCGGCGCAACGCGGCGACGAGGATGCTGGAGGCGGCCACGCCGTTGCCGACGATCAGCGCGGTGCTTGGCCACGCCGACCCCGATTCCACACGCGTCTACATGGCCACGCACCGCGGGGGAATGCTCGCGTGCGTGCTGCCCGTGCCGGAAGGCGGATCGTCATGAGACCCACGGAACACGGATTCGTCGGCCCGCTCGCCGGCGAATTGGAGGAGTACATCCGCTTCAAGGCGTCCATGGGCAGGCATGGCGCCACCCGCGTCCAGGTCCTGCGCTCGTTCGACCGGCATTGCCTCGAACACGGGGCCGTGCGTCTGGAGCGGGGCGTCGTGGAGCGATGGATCGCCCATAGGATCGACGCGAATCCCGGGGGTTGCCGCTCGTGGTTCTCGTACATCAGGGACTTCGGCAGGTGGATGCGACTGGCCCACGATCCCGACGCGTACGTGCTCTCCGACCAGTGGAAGGCCGGATCCCCGCGTCCGACGCCGTACCTGCTGACGGACCGCGAGGCCGCCCTGTTCCTGCGGGCCGCGGGAACGTTGGAGTCTCCGTCGCCGTGGGCGTGGCAGTCTCGCGCGTTCTTCATGCTCATGGCCTGCTGCGGGCTGCGCACCCGAGAGGTCAGGAGACTCGCCGTCGGGCACGTCGACCACAAGGCCCGTTCCATCGACGTGGTCGATTCCAAGGCCGGTCGCAGCCGCAGGCTGCCCGTGGGCGACGAGGTCGCCGCCGAACTGCTGGAATGCGACCAACGGTCCCGCGAACGCTTCGGAGACGACCGTCCCGCGTTCTTCGTCACCTCCACCGGCAATCCGGTCTCCCCGGGCATGCCCGGCGTGGTGTTCCGCCGCGTCTGGACGCGGGCCGGGCTCGAGTGGCCACAAGCCGGCAAACGGCCCAGGCCCTATGATTTCCGGCACCGGTTCGCGTTCGCGAACATCGAGCGGTGGACTCGCGACGGCGTGGACGTGATGGCGATGCTGCCCTATCTGGCGGCCTACATGGGACACGCCGGCATCGACAGCACCCTCTACTACGTGCACGCCAGCCCCGATTTTCATGGACGGATACGCGGACCTCGTCGCCGACGCCGAACGCGTGGTCCCGGAAACGGAGGAACCATGAGCAAGGCAAGGAAAACGGCCGCCAGCTCCGGTGAACCGGACTTCTGGCGAGTCGCGCGCGACTGGCTGCACCACTGGCTGCCCAAGGTGCGGGGCAGCTCGCCGAAGACCGTCGAGGCGTACCGCATCGGCCTGGAATCCTACGTCCGATGGCTCGAAACCACGGAAGGCACGCAGCGCAGCCACATCGGTTTCGGGCATTTCGACCGGGCGCGCCTGGGCCGGTGGGTCGAATGGATGCGGACCGAGCGCGGGTACTCGGACCGCACCATCATGCTGAGGATGACGACGATGCGCGTGTTCCTCGACCACGCGGGCCTCGAACACCCGGCATTGACCGCGCTGGGCAACGACGCGGCCGGCATACGTGTCAAACCACCCGCGCGCAAACCGTCGACCACCTCGGGGAGGAGCACACCAAAGCGTTGCTGACCGCATGGGGCACCGGCGACGCCAAATCGCGCAGGAACCGCATGCTCCTGATCCTCATGTACGACACCGCCGCCAGGATCGGCGAACTCGCCGCACTGACCATCGCGGACGTGGGTATGGATAAGCCGGCCAGGGTCACGCTCACCGGCAAACGCGGCAAGAGCCGGGTCGTGCCCCTGGGAGAAAGGACACGAACCCACCTGGCCGCCTACCTCGAGGAATTCCATCCCGGACCGTCCATGCGCGACGGCGACAGGCCGTTGTTCCACTCGACGAGGAACGGCGCCATCCAGCCGCTCTCCGTGGACCGGATCGACGAGATCCTCAAAACCGCGGCGGCCAGAGCACGCCGCGGGACGTGCCCGTCCATGCCCGAACGCGTCCACTGCCACCTGATCCGCCGGACCCGCGCCATGGACCTCTACCAACAGGGCGTGCCGCTACCGCTCATCATGCAACTGCTCGGCCACGAAAGCATGAGCACAACCAGCGCGTTCTACGCGTTCGCGACCCTCGACATGATGCGCAAAGCCGTCGATGCGGCCAACCCCGGCCCCGACCCTCCAAGGAGACATGGCTCAGCGAGCAACGACTCCGACAACTACACACCCTCAAATAACCCGGAACGTTAAGCCGGGAAACCACATGGGACACGGCCAGCCACCAAGACCCCGAACCGTTCCCCGGCTTAACAACAAACCCGGCTTAATCGGAATGGATGATTGGATGTTCCCCGTCCCTGAGCGTGGCGACCGCGTCAAGGAGCATCCGGTTCGCCATGTCGGCGTTCGGGGAGCGCGACAAGGTCCAGGAGACCACCATCCCGTCGAAGCAGTCGACCACCGGGGAAAGCCAGCACTTGTACCCGTCCATGGTGAACTGGGTGACGTCCGTGACCCACAGCATGTTCGGCGCGTCGGCGTGGAAGTCCCGCTCCACGAGGTTCGCCGGGGCCTCGCCGATCTCGCGGCGTAGGAGCTCCACCGCTTCGGCCGCTTCAGGTACACGGGCCGCATGGCCCCCTCGCGCATGATCCGCCTGACGACCTTCTCCGAGACGACGATCGGGTCGGACTCGTCAAGGCGCAGCATGCGGTGGATGGTCCGGTATCCCCATGCGCGCCCACCCTGCTCGAACAGGCCGGCGACGCGGGCCCGCAGCACGGCGTACCTGTCGCCCGCGGCGATCGCGCCGCGCTCGTAATAGTAGGTGCTGCGTTTCAGCCCCACGGCCTTCAGACAGGCCGCCAGGCCGAATTCACCCCTGATCGCGTCGACGACCCGCGTCCTCTCCCTGTTCGTCAGCATGGACGGGTCGAGGCGCGGGTCGTCGGCTTTTAAAACATCGATCGTCTCCCGCATCACCGCGTTCTCCAGCCGCAGGACCTCCACCTGCCGGCGCAGCTCCTCCACGTCATCGCCGGCCGCGGGCATCGGTTCGGCCGGCATCGGCGCGTTTCTCCTGTCCATCAGTCCCAGTATCCCCTCGCTCCGGTAGCGGCGCATCCACTGGTACACGCTCGTCGGCGTGCAACCCGCGTCGCGCGCCACGCGGGCGAGGGGCTCGCCCTCGAGCGCGCGTCTGGCCGCATTCGTCTTGCATTCCAGCGTATACGAACGCCTGCACGCGCCCGTGATCTCGTCGGCCTCCGCGTCCAGCATCGCGTTCAACAGCTGTTCGACCTTCTCCGACACCAACCGGTCCAGCTTCGTCTCGAGCATGTTCTCGTCGACCTGTAGAATCTGATTCGGCATGGTTCCGTCGCCTTCCTAAATAGGTTGATTTGGTTTGGCGACTGAAATCGTACCCGGACGACGGACCATGTCTCTCAACTCAAGCCTCAACCAAAATGCGCAACAAACCGGGCGTTATCAATCGGACACATTGGAGTCGGACAGGCTAAGCTGCATAGAACACCGCATCTAATCGGTTCGACACGCGCATTTCACTGCGCGACTGGACATTGACGTCCCTTTCGAGGTAATATCGAACCGGTTCGATACATACGTGAGTATGCAAATACGTAAACAACAAACAGGCAGATGCGCACGCAAATTGCACCCGCGCCCATGAGCCAAGGGAGGTCCCATGAAAAACAAAGTGCAACTCATCACATACGCCGATCGTCTCGGCGATGGCACTCTTAGCTCGATGACCGACATCCTGCGCACCCGCTTCGACGGCGTGTATGACGGCGTGCATATCCTGCCGTTCTTCACTCCGTTCGATGGTGCGGATGCAGGCTTCGACCCGATCGACCATACCAAAGTCGACGAACGTCTCGGCAGCTGGGACGACGTCGCCGAACTCTCCAAGACCCACAACATCATGGTCGACGCCATCGTCAACCACATGAGTTGGGAATCCAAGCAGTTCCAAGACGTGCTTGAAAAAGGTGAGGAATCCGAGTATTACCCGATGTTTCTGACCATGAGCTCCGTGTTCCCGAACGGCGCCACCGAAGAGGACCTGGCCGGCATCTACCGTCCGCGTCCGGGCCTGCCGTTCACCCACTACAAGTTCGCCGGCAAGACGCGCCTGGTCTGGGTGAGCTTCACCCCGCAGCAGGTTGATATTGACACCGATTCCGACAAGGGCTGGGAATACCTCATGTCCATCTTCGATCAGATGGCCGCCTCCCATGTAGCTACATCCGCCTCGACGCCGTCGGCTACGGCGCTAAGGAAGCTGGCACGAGCTGCTTCATGACCCCGAAGACGTTCAAGCTGATCTCCCGCCTACGTGAGGAAGGCGTCAAGCGAGGCCTCGAAATTCTCATTGAGGTGCATAGCTACTACAAGAAGCAGGTTGAAATCGCCTCCAAGGTGGACCGCGTCTACGACTTCGCCCTGCCGCCGCTGCTTCTGCACTCGCTGTTCACCGGTCACGTCGAACCCGTGGCCCACTGGACCGAGATCCGCCCGAACAACGCCGTCACCGTGCTCGATACGCACGATGCATCGGCGTGATCGACATCGGCTCCGACCAGCTCGACCGCTCCCTCAAGGCCTCGTGCCCGACGAGGACGTCGACAACCTGGTCAACACCATCCATGCCAACACCCACGGCGAATCCCAGGCCGCCACCGGTGCCGCCGCGTCCAACCTCGACCTCTACCAGGTCAACTCCACGTACTACTCGGCCCTCGGCTGCAACGACCAGCACTACTTGGCCGCCCGCGCCGTGCAGTTCTTCCTGCCGGGCGTGCCGCAGGTCTACTACGTGGGCGCGCTCGCCGGCCGCAACGACATGGAACTGCTGCGCCGCACCAACAACGGCCGCGACATCAACCGCCACTACTACTCCACCGCCGAAATCGATGAAAACCTCGAACGCCCGGTGGTCAAGGCCCTGAACGCCCTGGCCAAGTTCCGCAACGAGCTGTCTGCATTCGATGGCGAGTTCAGCTACGAGGTCGATGGCGACACGTCCATCACCTTCCGCTGGACCGCCGCCGACGGCGCGTCCACGGCCGCCCTCACCTTCGAGCCCGGACGCGGCCTCGGCACAGACAACGCCACCCCGGTCGCCAGCCTTGCCTGGAGCGATGCCGCCGGCGACCACGAAACCCACGATCTGCTCGCCAACCCGCCGATTGCCGATATCGACTAACCGTTGGCCCATAAACGCCACTCCGCTGTGCGCGCTCCAAGTAGTGCGCCCGGCGTAAGCTGGTTCATGGAAAGCAAACCGCCCGCAGTGCACTGAAGCCAGTGCGCCCGGGCGGTTTTGCGTATGCGGGGTTGAAGGTCGTGCTCCTGCGGGCGCGGCCCAAGCATCCCGCCGGAATCGACGAGACGAGCAGCAGAACAGAGAAAGAGCAGCATCATGTTGGAACCGTATGTGCGTCCGGGTATTGATGATCGCCCGGATTTGGACAAGGTCCTAAGTCCCGAAGACAAAGCCGCCGTGGCCAGACTGGCCATCAAGAATCGCCGCCGCCCGCCCGAAGCCTCTGCGGACCAGCCTGAGGCTCAGGCTGTGCGATTGGCTTCCGCCGGTTCTTCGGCAGCCGCTGCTGCAGCCGCCAGTGTGGACACTCCCGCGCCGGATATGTCGTCCGCCTACCTCGACATGCGCGATCCCATGGTCGCCGTCAATGGCCAACGCCCTACCGCAGGTCAGGTCTCCCGACTCAACTGGGGTTTCTTCGCTGCTTCAATTCTGGTCGGCGCACCTTGGGTGGCGTTGAACACCATTGCCATGCCCAACGCGATTGCGCGTACATTCGGCTATGACACTGCTGTTGCCGGTCATATCGCCATCAATCCGGCCACTGGCCGCCCGTTGCCCGTCGCCACCGAATTGGCGATGCCCCTGGCCGTGTTGGTGATTGTCGGCGTAGTGGCCTCCATGTTTGCGATGCCGCTGATTTCAGTGTTGTCCGACCACACACGCACGCCATTGGGCCGTCGTACCCCGTGGATGGTTGGCGGAGGTCTGCTGTGCGCGCTGATCACGCTGATTCTGGGGCAGAATATCGGCATCATTGTGCTTTGTATTTTCTGGGTGTTCCTACAGTTCGCCTATGCGATGCTTTCCGTGCCGTTGACCAGCGCCATCAGCGAACGGGTGCCCGACAAGTTCCGTCCTCGCATCGAACGCTGGCATGGCATCGGTGTGATGCTCGGCCAAGCGCTTGGCGTGTGCATGGGTGCGCTTGGTGTGATGTTCAATTCGTTTGCGCCGTTTAGTTACACCGCCGTGCTATTTGCAGTGTCCGGTATTGCCACCGTATTGATTCTGCCCAAGGAGCCTTCTAGCGCTGAGCAGCGAACCAGCTTTTTGACCGCAGTCAGGTACTTGACCAATTGCGCCCGCCGGCCCACGCTCCCGAGTTCTCCCGGGTGTTCGCCGCCCGTACGTGCATGATGGCCGGTGTTGGGCTGACCGGTGTGTTTCTGTGGTATCTCGTACGTTTCTGGGTTTATGGCAAGGCCGTGGTACTTACGTCCGCGCCGCTGACCATTCCGGCCGGATTCCTCATTGCCGGTATGGCTGTGGCCACATTGATCGGTGCCGCGCTCGCCTCCTGGGCCGCCGGGCCGATTTCCGAGCGAATCGAGGAAAAGAACATTCCCGTGGCCCGTGTGGTGGCCGGTGCCTGCCTGCTGTATGCCGCTGGTTTGGCGCTCGCATGGGGCCTTGGCGTCTGGTCCACCGGCACTGCCCGTGAAAACGGCATGCTGCTGTTTGCGTTGATTTCCGGATTCGCCTTTGGCGTCTATGATTCGCTCGGACTTGAACTGGTGATGGACTCTTTGCCCGACCCGCGCCGAGCCGGCCACGACCTCGGCATTTATGCGCTCGCCAACTCGGCCGGTCTGGCGCTCGCCGCCATCATCGGCGCGCTACTGGTGAACGCCTTCGAGCATAGCTTCGGCTATTACCTGCTCTTCCCGTCCGCCATCGTCATGGTGCTGCTGGCCGGAATCGTCACCCTCACCACCAAATCTGCCGAATAATAAACCGGTTCGAGTACACTGGTCAGCAGTGATCCAGTCCAGTACTCGCAGGGGAGCAAAACCATGGTCGGCATGCGCGACGTAGCCAAAGCGGCAGGGGTGTCCTTAAGCACCGTTTCGTTGGTGGTCAACAACACCGGCTACGTCTCGGCCGATATGCGTGCCAAAGTCGAGTCCGCGATGCGCCAGCTCAACTACATTCCCAACGAGCTGGCCCGCAACCTCTACCGAAACCGCACCAACACCATCGGCGTGATCATGCCGACCATCGCCCACCCGTTCTTCTCCACACTCACCGCGCATCTGCAGCGCGAGTTCGCCGCGCGCGACCTCAAAACCCTGCTCTGCTCCACCGCCGATACAGACAAGGGCGAGAGCGAGTACATCGACATGCTCCAGCGGCACATGATGGACGGCATCATCATGGCGGCCCACACCGAGCATCCGGCCGACTACTGGACCTCCATCCATCGGCCAATTGTCGCTTTCGACCGCACGCTCGGTGAGGGTGTGCCGGTCGTCCGGTCTGATCATGAACAGGGAGGCCGTCTGATTGCGCGCCAGCTCATCGATTCCGGCGCGCGCCACGCGGTGCTCGTTGGTGGCCCGCGTTCCCAGTTCGCGGAAGGCACCACTTTCCCCACGATTCGCTACCATCTCACCGTCGAGCGTCTGCTGGCTGAGGCCGGCATTGCCTGCGATTATGTCGAAGCCGGCACCGTGGCCGACATCGCCGCCCACGAAGCCACCGCATGCGCCATTTTCGAACAGTATCCTGATGTCGACGCCATCGTCGGCTCCGATGTGGTGGCATCCGTGGCATTGCAGGAAGCCTCACGACGGGGTATCGAGGTGCCTGCTGATCTGCAAGTCATCGCCTATGACGGCACTCTCATGGCCGAAACCGCCGGCAAACGCCTGACCGCGATTCGACAGGACTTCCCGGCCATCGCCGCCGCGCTCGCCGTCCGCATGGACTCACAGATCGCCGCCGACGGTGGCCCCGCCTCTCCGTCCAAGAACGATAGCGCTTCGGACGTTGACACCCAACCCACTCCCGAAGAAGTCATCCCCGTAGCCCTCATCCCCGGCGAAACCACCCGGTGACTCCTATCTTGGCTCCCCTCTCTGAGGCTGAGCTGTGAAGCAAACAGTCCGGTGGACTGTTTGTAGGCGAAGGCGAGCCGGGAGGCGAGCAGGCAGACTGCGGGCGGTAGCCCGTCTGTAATTGCGGCCGAGCTGGCGGCGTAGGCGACTGAGGGGAGCCGAGTCACGGCCGCCCACAGTCACCCATCTCACATGACTCCTACGTCACAATGTCCACAATGTGAACCCTTGCTGGATTGGCAAGACATACAAACCTATGTTTACATTCCAGTTCAGGTCGAACGGCCTGAGGAAATACCGAAAGGAGGCCACGCGATGACTGGATTCAATGCTTCTGCGTTTGTATCCGCACGAATTATTAGCCCGTCTTCGCTGGCGGACTAATTCGGCACTGATGCTTGAAGCCCCGTCAACGAAGGCAGGGCCAATCAAGCTGACACAATCGGCACGGCCCTGCATGATGCGGGGCTTTTTTTGTTGCGCTCACAAGGCTTACGGCAGAATCCCGCAGACGGAAACGGTAGCGGACAGTACACGGCAACAACACAGCGACAGAACAACAACCTCCCTGTGGGGCGAAATAATCGCCCGCCGATGAGAGTGAACGAGAGCAAAACAGGAGTAACAATGACTGCAGCAGTCGAAGAGACTGGCTTAGGGCAGGCGGCAGGTAAAGCCGCTACCTTGGTACGCGATTCGGTCAAGACCGTGATCGCCGCGTCGATGGTCGGTACCGCCATCGAATTCTATGACTTCTACGCCTACGGCACCGCCGCGGCAAACTACTTCCCGCACATCTTCTTCTCCGCGAAGGACAACCCCACCGTCGCACTGCTGATGAGCTTGCTGACCTTCGCCGTCGCCTTCATCGCCCGCCCGCTGGGCTCGCTGATCTTCGGCCACTTCGGCGATCGCATGGGCCGCAAGACCACGCTGGTCGTCAGCCTGATGACCATGGGTGTCGGCACCTTCCTGATTGGCTGCCTGCCCACCTACGATCAGGTCGGCGTTGGTGCAGTCGCCATCCTCTGCCTGCTGCGTTTCATCCAGGGCATCGGCCTGGGCGGCGAATGGTCCGGCGCGGCACTGGTCGCCACCGAGAACGCGCCTGAAGACAAGCGCGCACTGTACGGCTCCTTCCCGGAGCTCGGCGCCCCGATCGGCTTCTTCCTGTCCAACGGCACCTACTTCGTGCTCGAATCCTTCAACAATCAGGACGCGATGCTGGCTTGGGGCTGGCGTGTGCCGTTCCTGCTGTCCGCCATCCTGGTGATCGTCGGTCTCGTGGTCCGCGTTCACATGGAGGAGACCCCGATCTTCCGTATGGCTCAGGAGCAGAAGAAGGTTGTCAAGTCCCCGCTGACCGAGGTCTTCCGCAAGTCTTGGCGTCAGGTGCTGCAGGCCACCTTCCTTGTGGCTGTGACCTACACGCTGTTCTACACGCTCGCCACCTGGTCCCTCGCTTGGGGCACCAAGGAGCAGGGCGAAGGCGGCGGCAACCTTGGCTTCACCAACCAGGAATACCTGCTCATGCTCATGATCTCCATCTGCGTGTTCGCCCTGTTCATCGTGCTGTCCTGCCTGTACGCGGACAAGATCGGCCGCCGTCGCGTGCTGACCTTCTCCTCCTGCGCACTTGTGGTGTTCGCCGTACTCTTCCCGTTCCTGCTGGACGGTGGTCTGGTCGGCCAGAAGAACTTCTTCGCCAACATGGTGTTCCTGTGCGTCGCTTTGCCCTGATGGGCATCGCCTTCGGCCCGATCGGCGCCTTCCTGCCTGAGCTGTTCGACGCCAACGTGCGTTACTCCGGCTCCGGCATCGGCTACAACCTGGCCGCCATCGTCGGCGCGGCTTTCGTGCCGACCATCGCCACTTGGCTGAGCTCCCACTGGGGCGTCCACTCCGTGGGCCTCTACCTTGCCGTGATGGCCGTGTGCTGCCTCGTCTCCGTGCTCACCTGCAAGGAGACTAAGGACGTTGACTTTACCAAGTGACGATGTTCACAACGTGAAAACCCCTAATTCCACTAAGTGAACCCCTACAGGCTTTTCCGATGCGACGGGACTAAACCTGCATATCGGAAAAGCCCACAAGGAAAGCCACAACAGAATATCGCTCAGCGAAACCCCGCAGAACGCAAGAAAAATTCAACCCCATAAATAAACAAAATAAATAAAAGGAGCGCCAAAAATGGCAGCAACTATCTGGTACGAGAAGGACGCCGATCTGTCCGTGTTCGATGGCAAGAAGGTGGCTATCCTGGGCTACGGTTCTCAGGGTCACGCCCACGCGCTGAACCTGCGTGACTCCGGTGTCGACGTGGTCGTCGGCCTGCGTCCTACCTCCAAGTCCGTGGAGTTCGCCAAGGAGCAGGGCCTTGAGGTCAAACCGGTTGGCGAGGCCGTCGCTGAGGCTGACGTTGTGATGATTCTTCTGCCTGACCAGTACCAGGCAGCCGTCTACAAGAAGGACGTTGAGCCGAACCTGAAGCCGGGCGCTGCCCTGGCCTTCGCCCACGGCTTCAACATCCACTACGGCTACATCAAGCCGTCTGAGGATCACCCGGTGTTCATGGTTGCCCCGAAGGGCCCGGGCCACATCGTTCGTCGTGAGTACGCCGCTGGCCGTGGCGTCCCGGTCGTCGTTGCTGTTGAGCAGGACCCGGACGGCAAGACCTGGCCGCTGTGCCTGGCTTACGCCAAGGCTCTGGGCGCTCTGCGTGCGGGCGCCATCAAGACCACCTTCACCGAGGAGACCGAGACCGATCTGTTCGGTGAGCAGGACGTCCTCATGGGCGGCATCAACCACCTGTGCGACCTCGGCTTCGACGTGCTGACCGAGGCTGGCTACCAGCCGGAAATCGCCTACTTCGAGGTGTTCCACGAGCTGAAGATGCTCGTCGACCTCGCTAACGAGGGTGGTCTGAACAAGCTCGTTGGTCCTGCTCCGACACCGCTCAGTACGGCGACTACACCTCCACGGTCATCACCGAGGAGACCAAGAAGCGCATGCAGTATCAGCTCAAGCGCATTCAGGATGGCTCCTTCGCCAAGGAGTTCATGGATGACCAGGCTGCTGGCGCCCCGAAGTTCAAGAAGCTGCAGGAAGAGTACTCTCACCCGCACCTCGAGACCGTTGGCCCGAAGCTGCGCGCCATGTTCTCCTGGAACAACGCCGAGGCCAAGGACAAGGACGAGGCTGAGTCCTTCAACGGCAAGATCGCTCGTACCCAGGTTCAGTGATTGCCGCCCCTGAAGGGGATTTAAGCTAGCAAACCGCCGTTCCCGCCCATACGGGAGCGGCGGTTTTGTGTTGTTGCGCGCAGCGAATCATTCTCAATAACAACTATGCGCTGATTTCTTGCAGGCAAACGAACACCGAATATGCAAGATCGTTGATATCTCAGCCTTTCCCCATATGTGGATTGTGCGATTCTGTTCAAAAGGGTGCAGAGTTGTTATCGAGAATCGTTCTCTGCACACGGCTGTCCATACTCCAATAGTGACCTAGCTCACGTTGTGGACTCCAGCGGGGCTGCGACGGCGTTCTCGGTAGGATTGAACTCGGTTTGAAGGACACAATCCTCGCAAAACAGGACTTATCTGCACACCGTAGATACCCCCGGCGCCCAGCGGCGCCACAACCCACTACTGAAAAGGAGTGCCAATAATGGCAGCACAGATCTGGTATGAGAACGACGGTGATCTCTCTGTTCTCGAAGGCAAGAAGGTCGCAATCATCGGCTACGGCTCCCAGGGCCACGCCCACGCGCTGAACCTTCGCGATTCCGGTGTCGACGTGGTCGTCGGCCTGCGTCCGACCTCCAAGTCGGTCGACTTCGCCAAGGAGCAGGGCCTCGAGGTCAAGTCCGTGGCCGAGGCTTCCGCCGAGCGACGTGATCATGATCCTGGCCCCCGACCAGTACCAGCGCACCATCTGGGCCAACGACATCGAGCCCAACATCAAGCCGGGTGCCGCCGTCGCCTTCGCTCATGGCTTCAACATTCACTACGGCTACATCAAGCCGTCTGAGGATCACCCGGTGTTCATGGTTGCCCCGAAGCCCGGGTCACATCGTTCGTCGTGAGTACGCCGCTGGCCGTGGCGTGCCGGTCGTCGTGGCCGTCGAGCAGGATCCGCGTGGCGATGGTTGGGCTCTGACCCTGGCCTACGCCAAGGCCCTCGGTGCTCTGCGCGCCGGTGCCATCAAGACCACCTTCAAGGAAGAGACCGAGACCGATCTCTTCGGCGAGCAGAACGTGCTCATGGGTGGCGTGAACAAGCTCGTCGAGATGGGCTTCGAAGTCCTGACCGACGCCGGCTACCAGCCGGAGATCGCCTACTTCGAGGTCTGCCACGAGCTCAAGATGCTCGTCGATCTGATGAACGAGGGCGGCCTGAACAAGGCTCGTTGGTCCTGCTCCGACACCGCCCAGTACGGCGACTACGTCAACACCGTCATCAACGAGGACTGCCGCAAGCGCATGGAATACCACCTGCAGCGCATCCAGGACGGCTCCTTCGCCAAGGAGTTCATCGACGATCAGGATGCCGGCGCCCCGCACTTCAAGGAGCTGCAGGAGAAGTACTCCAACGAGCGCATCGAGACCGTCGGCCCGAAGCTGCGCGCCATGTTCTCCTGGAACAAGGATGGCGTCAAGGATGCCGACGAGGCCAACTCCTTCACCGGCAAGATCGCCCGCGCTCAGGTTCAGTGAGCCCCTGTAGCTCCCGCTGGCGCATAAGCGCCTGAGGGGAGTACCCAGCACGTACCAAAAGGCCGCCGCTCCGATTCATTCGGAACGGCGGCCTTCTAGTATGGTCCCACCACGTAGCCAAACTTCCACCACGCAGTGAACCACAGAGTTACTTGATTACCCACGCAGAGGTGTCGGTGGGAAGTTGACCGTCGGGAGTCAGCGGGCCGGAAGTGAGCACCACAGAGCCTTCGGGCAGTGAGACCGGGGCAGTGCCAAAGTTAGTAACCGAGGTGAACGTGCGTCCCTCAACCGCCGCACGGCGGTACGCCACCACGTCCGCTCCCATATCCACCTGCTCGGCGGTGGTGTCGCGCGTGGCGGTCAGCGACTCCTGACGAATCGCCAACGCCGCATGATACAACGTGTACATCGAATCCGGGTCGGCCTGCTCCACGTCCACCGCGTAATCCTTGAACACAGCGGCTGCGGCAGGTGCGGGTCGGCGGCCGGCGTCACGCCATCGGCGCGAACCGCAGGGAGAAGCCGAAGGAAGCGCCCGTGCCGAACTGGCCGGCGGCGCACAGCGCACATGGTTCTCGCCGGTGCCATCGTCGGCCGGAGCCGGACGGCTGAAATCGGCCAGAGCGGGCTCGTCGGAAGCGGTCCAAGGCAGAGGCACGCGGCAACCGTCACGGCCTTATCCATCGTGGCCTGAGCGGTGTGGAAAGCGGTCGGATCCTCTAGTCGATCCCACGGAATATCGGCCACCTCAAACAGACCCAGCTCCTCGCCTGATAAATATAGGCGGCGCCGGGCAGACCAAGCTCCATCAGCGCGGCGGCACGGGCACGGCGGGTGCCGAGCTCGCGGTCTTCGGGATATGTGGTGCCGTTGCGCAGCAGCCAGTCGTGCGGCAGCTGGTGGTAGGGCGCGCCCTTGACCTGCGGCAGACCGTAGCGGGAGGGGCTGCGCGGCACGTCGTGATTGTTCATGACCCACGTGGTGGTGGAGCCGCCGGTTTCGGCCGCCGCCTTAAGACCCGCGGCGATGGCCTTGCGGAACTCGTCGGCATACCAGTTGGCCTGCGCGAAGTCGAAGTTGAAGGACTGGCCCAGCTCGTCCATCGAAGCGTACAGGTGCTGGTGCTCAGGCACCACCCACGCCTCGGCCACGGCAAAGCGCGGCGGGTTGTATTCGTTGAACACCTTGCGCCACTCGCGGTAGATGTCGTGCACCTCACGACGGTCGAACAGCGGGTGGCTGAAGTCATGATTCAGCACGCCGACCACGCTGTATTCGCGGCCGAGCTCTTCCAACGGCTTGGATTCGAGATCCTTGGCCAGGCCGTGCGCCACGTCGATGCGGAAGCCGTCGGTGCCGTGGTCGGACCAGAAACGTAGGGTCTTCTTGAACTCCTCGTGGATGTCCGGATTCTTCCAGTTGACGTCCGGCTGCGCCTTATCGAACAGGTGCAGATACCACTGGCCGTCGGCCACGCGCGCCAGGCCGGGCCGCCGAAGAAGGATTGCCAGTCGTTGGGCGGCAGTTCGCCGTGCTCGCCGCGGCCGTCGCGGAAGATGTAGCGGTCGCGCGCCGGGGAGCCGGGCTCGGCGGCGAGGGCCTCTTGGAAGAACACGTGCTTGTCGGCGGTGTGGTTGGGCACGATGTCCACGATCACTTTGATGCCGGCCTCGTGCGCGGCCTCGGCCATCGCGTCGAAGTCGTCCATGGTGCCTAGGCGCGGGTCGACGTTGCGGTAGTCGATCACGTCGTAGCCGCCGTCCGCCAGATCCGAGGGGTAGAACGGGGAGAGCCAGATCGCGTCGACGCCGAGGTTCTTCAGGTAATCCATCTTCTCGGTGACGCCGGCGATGTCGCCGAGTCCGTCGCCGTTGACGTCCTTGAAGCTGCGCGGGTAGATCTGGTAGACGACGGCCTGCTTCCACCAGTCGTCATTGAGGTTGTTGGCGGTCATGCCGATTCCTTCCTGTTCCGGGTGCGTTGTGGTTGGGTTGTTCCGGTTGTGCTCGAACTGCTGTGTGAAGGCCCAACCGTTGTATTGATGATGACAACGATATCATGTGAATTACGCATGCAAAAGTCGATTTATCGGCGTTTTGCGGTGGTAACGTAGTCACGCCTGCGCGGACGCTGCTGTTGCGGCAGGCGGCGCGGTGGTTTCGCGCAGTATTAGCGGAGTGTCCGGCCGTACGAATGCCGGTTCGATTGACTTGCCCGCAATGGCATCCAATACCATGTGCCCGGCGGCCACGCCCATTGCGAACGGGTCCTGATGCAGTGTGGTCAGTCCCACGGCGGCGGACAGGGTGGAATCGTCGAAGCCGATGATGGAGATGTCCTGAGGTACCCGCCGCCCGTATTGACGCAGGCGATACAGCACGGGTGCGGCCATTTCATCATCCTCAAAACAGAAGGCGGTGATGCTGGGGGAGGCGTTCAGTACGGCGTTCAATGCCGCGTTGCTTTCGCCAAGACCGCGTTGAATGCTCAGGGGCGTTAGCTCGATCCCCGGATGGGCGGCAGCGGCATCAATGACGCCCTGCAAACGAGCCTCGGCACTGTAGCGCATGTTGGTTTCGGTCGGGGCGCTGCCGACGAACGCGATATGCCGGTGGCCGAGTGCAATCAGGTGCTCGATGGCCGAACGTGTGGCGGCGTAATCGTCAATGCTCACGCCTGCGTCGAACCCATCGGTGGAGGGAATGTTGATGCCGACAATCGGCACGTGCATATGCTTCAGTCGCTCCACTTCAGCCGGCTCAATGTCGAAGGAGCTGACAATCACCGCATCCGCATTGCGTCGCACGGGCAAATCCGCAAAGAAGTCATGGCGCTCGGCGGCGTTGCGCATGGGGTAGGGCACAGTGTCGTAGCCGGAGGGGCGCAGCGCCGAGTCAAGGCCGGCGAAGATGTTTGCATTGAACCAGGTGGTGATGGTCTCGCTGGCCAGCAGCGCAATGCGGAACGACTGGCCGGACTTCAGTGCGGCGGCCGAGCGAGAGACGGAGTAGTCGAGCTTTTCGGCCGCGGTCATCACTCGGTCTCGAGTCTCTGGAAGCACTAGATCCGGCTTGGCGAAGGTTCGGGACACCGTGGATACGGAAACGCCGGCCTCGCGGGCCACCGCTTGAATGCTTGCCTTGGTCATAGCCGTCGCTCCTTCGCCGTCGCGAACAATCATTGTCATGACAACGATAACATGCCCATAACAAGTCGTCGTCTTCGGCTATCTCGATTACGAGGGGCTGATTTAGACCAATTTCCCATTGCCGGAATCGATCACCGCTTCTCTCGGCGCATCACGGCGGCTAGGGACTGCACGCGTGGCAGGTCGAAGACTCGTCGGTATGTACCACGTGGCCTGAGCTGTCCGCCAGCGGCACGCGCCAGTTCGAATACTCTCTGGAAGTGCCCGGCTGATTCTGGGAGCGGCATTCGCCCACGCCGTCCACCAGCGCTGCCTGCAGCAGCAGCGACGGCGTATCGGTGAGCATGGCGTGCATCGCTTCCACGATTTCCTGCACATGGCCTTCCACATCATCCGCCACGGTCTGCGAGATATAGCCGTTCTCCACCAGACGGTTCATCATGGCCGTGCGCTCGGCCATCGCCGAGGCGGCGAATGCCTCCACCGGCTCGCTCAGGAGATGCAGCTCCTCGCGCAGCTTGACGTGTGCGAAGTTCAGGTAGCCGGCGGTGGGTGGCAGATCGTGCGTGGTCACCGAGGCCAATGCCTGTTTGCGATAGTCCTTGGGTGCGCGGTACGGGTCGCCGGCGTTCGGCGAATCGTCCACGCGGTTGAACCATTCCACGTCAGTGCCGAGCACGCCGTGATCGGCCAGAATGCGGCGCACGTAATCCGGTACGTGCCAGATCCTCGCCAACCACCATGCCTCCGGCGCGCGTGGCCTCGATGGCCAGTACTCCCAACATCGCCTCGTGGTTGTACGTCACGTATGCGCCGTTGCGGGCACCGAGCCCCTGCGGAATCCACCACAGGCGGAACAAGCCCAGCACATGGTCGATGCGCACCGCGCCCGCGTGCTCGTACATCGAATGCACCATCTCGCGGTACACCTGGTAGCCGGTGGCCTCCAGGTAGCGCGGGTTGAACGGTGGCTGGCCCCAATCCTGGCCCTGCTGGTTATAGAAGTCCGGCGGGCAGCCGACCGTGACGCCACCTGAGGCGAAGCGTTCCGGATTGGCCCAGGCATCCGCGCCGAGCCCGTGCACGCCCACGGCCATGTCCTGCATCAGCCCCAGCGTCATGCCGTGGTCCAGCGCCTCCTGCTGCGCGGCGTTCACCTGCTCGGCAGCGATCCACTGCAGCCAGCGGTTGAACTCGAACAGGTCGTGGTGCTCCTCGACGAGCTGGCGCACGGCCGGGTCGTCGATGGTCTTCTCGAAGAACCAACGGTTCTCGCCCCACGGCGCGCCCCATACCTCGAAGCACAGGCACCATGTGGCGAAGGAATCGAGGTCCGGGCCGGCGGTGGTCTTGAAATGCTCGAATTCGAGCTCGCGCTTGTTGTTGCGGCCCGCTTCGAAGATCAGGCGCAGCGCCGGGCGCTTGGCCTCCCACGCCGCGTTGATGTCCATCGGGGTCGATTCGTCGTTGCGCGCGGCCACCGAATCATGCAGCGCATCCACCTGCGCGCGCACGTCGGCCGGCAGTGTGGCATATTCGGGGATATCCTGCGGCCGGATGTACGTCACGTTGAGGAATCGGCGCGATTCCGGTAGATACGGCGATGGCTCAAGCGGCGGAATCGGCGCGCCGGCGTGAATCGGATTGATGAGCATGAAGTCGGCCTTGGACTTCTCGGCGGCATCTGCCAAAAGACGCTTCAGATCGCCGTAATCGCCGATGCCCCACGATTCGCGGGACCGCACGGAATACATCTGCGTCATCCAGCCCCACCGCTGGTGCTCGGCGACCGCCTCCGGCACGGGAATGCGCGCGGGGGCGGCGATGATGGCCGCCTTGCCCTCGCGCCCGTCAACCGTGACGGTCAGCGTGTGGTAACCCATCGGCAGGTCGGGTGCGATGGTCAAGTCCGGCTTGCCGGAATTGAGGTTCGGCAGCAGGGCAAAGTGCCCAAACGCGGTGCCGTCCTCCAGTTCGATGGAGGCGGTGATGTCCGCGTCCGACGAGCAGTTCAGGGTGATGCCGGTCGGTTTGCCGGTGGTGGCGACGATGGTGGAGGGGAGCAAACGTTTGCTGTTTTCCACCTCAAGTTGGGTCATGGAGCGTACGATGGCCTCGTCGCTGGATGCGTCCACGTCGAGGGCCTTGAGTACGGCGACCAAGGCCGCGTCGCTGATTTCGGTGTAGGTGCCGAGCTGGTTGATGAATGAGGTGGCAAGTCCGCAGGCTTTGGCGAGCTTGATGAGCGGGCGGGCGAGTCGTTCCGTGCTTTCCGCGCGCTGCGGGGCACCGGAAGCGGCGTCGTTGGTGGTGTCTGCGATGGTGCCGGTGCTGGTCGCTGCGTCGTTGCTGTACGCGTTGGTCATGATGACTCCTTGCTTGCAAATTGGGTACTGCTAGTCGTTTGCATTGCTGTTCGAGGGCCGCTCTGCGTTGAGGTTCCGGCAATCTGACAGACCAATGTTCGAGCTGTTCTGTCTTTACCGTAACTCATATTGACAACGATTGCAATACATTCGGTGAGTTGGACGAGGCTAGAGGTGTTGGTGTTTGTCGTGATGGCCCGTTGACTATCCCAGTCGACTTTGCCGACAGCCTCGCCGGCGGAGGTGAGGTCGAACGGGTTTAACCAAACACGACGAACGATTGCGGGGAGAGCGTCAGCTGCCCGCCGCTCACGGCCGGTTCACCAAGACTGAGCAGCACGTCGGCGTCGGAAGAGAGCTCGTCCGGCAGGTATTCCGTGAGGAATGAGGCGATTGAGGCACCTGAATCGGCGTTGAAATAACTGGAATCGCCTTCGTGCTCCATAGCGTGTCGGTATTGCGCAGCAACAGGTTGTAGCCGTTCGGGTGGCCGTCCCGGCGCCAGTCGAGGTAGAGGTCCATGTCGAAGCCGGCCTGCATCGATTCGTTCGGATGGCCTGGACGCCATCGGCGGACCGACCTGGGTGGATTCCGATAAGGCGGCCGTATGGGTGACCAACTGGGACACCGAGCGCAACGGCTCCTCGCTCACCACCCGTGACGGCACCAGCTACCTGCTCGCCAACGCCTTCATGCTCGCCTACGATTACGGCCAGCCGCACATCTTCTCCGGCTACTACTACGCCGCGTCGACGACGCGCTCCCGGCGCCACCCGCACCTCCGTGCCGGACATGACCTGTCCGACCGACGGCATCGAAACCGCCGGCACCTGGCACTGCGCGCAACGCTGGACCGCCATCCGCGGCATGATCGGCTTCCGCAACGCCGTGGCCGGCACCTTCACCGGCACCGTGGCCAAGGGCTCGGCCGTCGCCCTATACGCCGGCGCGACGCCCGCAAACTGGGCCGGCACCCGGAAATACGATCCGTCCGATCCCGCCTGGTTCACCGGCGAAACACCGCATAAGGCGATGACACCGCCGCCAAGTCCGCCGATTCCGCAGCGTCCGCCAAGTCAGGCGACGCCAAGTCCGGAAAGGCAACGTCCGATGCCATCCGCCGCGCCGCAACGCTCGCCGCCATCCTCCTGCCCGTCATCGTCGGCGTCACGTTCATGGCGATAGCTCGCAGGAACGGCAAAGCCCAGTCCGACAACAGCGGCCCGAATAACGACTGATTCGGCCCCGCTCAGCCGCGCACCCGCGGCGCGGCGGTGGAGTCGCGTACCAGCAGTTGCACGGGGAAGATCTCGTGCGGCTGGTCCAGGGTGCGCCCCTCGATAAGGTCCAGGGCCTTGCGCGCGGCGGCGACGGCCATGTCGTACGGCTTCTGGCGCACGGTGGTCAGCCCCACCTCGCCCGAGAACGTGCTGTTGTCGAATCCGGTGACGGACAGGTCGGTCGGAATCGCCATGCCGCATTGGCGCAGGCGGAAGAACAGCGGAATCGCCAGCGAATCCTGATGGAAGCACAGGGCAGTCGGGGCGTCGTCGCGCGCGAGCAGCGCGGTGAGGGCGGCGTCGACCGGATCGTCGCCGGCCTGCATGTCCATCGTCTGGCCGGTCACGCCGTCCAGTTCGCTGCACGCCTCCAGGAATCCGGTGACGCGGTTGTGCGAGCTGAAGCCCATCGTGCATCGAACGTCTCGTACAAATACAACAGGTTGCGGTGGCCGAGCGTGGTCAGATGGCGCACGATCAGCCGGATGCCGGCCTTGTCGTCGATGCCCACGGAGGCGGTGAACCCCTGCGAGGCCGTGTTGATGCCGATGAGCGGGATCCGCGTGGTGTTGAGTCGCCTGATTTCGGCCGGGGTGATGGCGAACGACGAGACGATGACCGCGTCCGCGTTGCCGCGCACCGGCAGTTCGTCGAAGAACTCCTCGCGCGCGCCCGCATCGCCGATCGGTTGGATGACCAGATCGTAGCCGGCCGATCGCAGCACTTCGTTGAGGCCTTCGATGATGCGCGAGGTGAACCAGTCGAGCTTGCTGCTGCCCACCAGCAGCGCCACGCGGTGGGAGCGGCCCGATTTGAGGATGCCGGCCATGCGGGATACCGAGAAGTCGAGTTGTTGGGCGGCCTCCATCACCTTGGCGCGCGTTTTGGCGGAGACCATGTCAGGGCGGGAGAACGCGCGGGAGACCGTGGCGGTGGAGACGCTGCTTGCCTGGCGACGTCCTCGATGCTGGCTTTCATGGCCCCTCCCGGTTTTTCAAAGTTGACGGTGTGACAAACTTCTCTTCATTGTAAATCATTGCAGTACGTTTTACGACAGTCATAGTGCAATGGGTTGCGATATTGCGACACGCCGAAAATATAGACCAATATGGTCTCAATAGCTTTGGAATGTAACAGGTTGCAAATGTAACGGTTTGCATGGCTGAGAAAGCCGGGTTGCCGAACTAGTTCGACACCCGTATACTGAACCGTGTTCACTTAGAGCTTGCGAGGAAGTAAGGGAGATAATGAAGATCAAGAAATCTCTCGCCGCGCTGACTGCAACCGTGAGCATTATGGCACTTGCAACCGGTTGCAGTTCGAGCGGTTCGTCAGGCGTCGTCGACACCCAGGCCGACAAGGGCCTGGCCGTCATGGGCGACACCATCACCTACGACCCCAACCACTTGGTCAACGACGGCCAGCCCATCGAACTGGGCTACTGGTCCTGGGGCGACGAAAGCACTGACCCGGTGATCTCCATGCTCCACGAGTACGAGAAGATCCACCCGAACGTCACCTTCAAGATCTCGCAGGTGGCTTGGAGCGACTACTGGGTCAAGACCCCGCTCTCGCTCAAGGGCAACAAGAACGCCCCCGTGCTGTTCAACGTCCACAACTCCGAGGATGCCCTGCTCCGCCCGCACGCCGCCCGCCTCGACGGCGCCAGCGACTGGCGCATCTTCCACCAGGTGGTGCTGCCGATGAGCCGCAATTCCATCGCCGCGCTCGCCATCTTCACCTTCCTGTGGAACTGGGAGGACTACCTCTGGCCGTTCCTCATGATCGCCGATGACGACAAGCAGCTGTTGTCGGTGGGCATCAAGATGTTCTCCGGCCAGTACGGCACCGATTACGGCGGACTGTTCGCCGCCACCTCCGTGACCATCATCCCGGTGGTCATCGCCTACCTGGTGTTCCAGAAGCAGTTCATCGCCGGCATCGCCACCGGCTCCGGCAAGTAAACCCGGCCGGTTTCGGCTGAATCCGAACCGCGCCGCAGTCTCCCACCAGTCCCGGAGAGCCGCGGCCGCATCACTCGTATCATCGTGGATAACCGTACAGAAGGGGTAACCATGGCACAGTCACCACAACTCAAGCAGTCGTCTCCGACCTCGCCCGATCCGCAGGACTTCCGCCTCGACGCCACGCCGGCCATGCGCGCCGACAATGTGGTGTCCGGCGAGCACTGGCGCATCGGACTCATCACCGATTCGCTCGTGCGATTCGAATGGTCCGATTCCGGCGTATTCGAGAACCGCCCGACCCAGACCGTCCTGAACCGCGATTTCGGTAGCCCGGTCGAACGCCGCGTCACCGAGCGTGACGGCCGCGTCATCATCGACACCGCGGCCCTGACCATCGTCTACGACCAGCAGCCGTTCAGCAAGGAAGGCCTGAGCGTGGTCGTCAAAGGCGTGGCCGACACCCAGTTCAACACCTGGCATTACGGCGACGCCCAGCGCGGCAACCTCAAAGGCACCGCCCGCACGCTGGACGAGGCGGACGGCGCATCGAGCTTGACAACGGCGTGATCTCGCGCGATGGCTGGGCCGTCATCGACGATTCCGCCGCCAACATCATCATCGAAACCGACACGGTGAACGGCAAGGCGAACCCGTTCGGCACCTGGGTATCCCCGCGCGCCACCGCCGAAACGGACTTGTACTTCTTCGGCTATGGCCACCGCTACATCGAGGCCGTACGCGACTTCTATCGCCTGACCGGCCCCACGCCGCTCCTGCCGCGCTTCGCCATGGGCAACTGGTGGAGCCGCTACTACCGGTACACGCAGGACGGCTATCTGGCCTGATGGACCGCTTCAAGCGCGAGGGCATCCCGTTCACCACCTCCGTGATCGACATGGACTGGCATCGCGTGGACGACGTGGACCCGAAGTACGGTTCCGGCTGGACCGGCTACTCGTGGAATCGCGAACTGTTCCCCGACCCGCCGGCCTTCCTCGCCGACCTGCACCGGCGCGGCCTGCGCACCACACTGAACGTCCACCCGCGCGACGGCGTGCGCGCGTTCGAGGACGCCTACCCCCGAAGTCGCCAAGCGCGTCGGCATCGACCCGGCCACCGAGGAGAACGTGGAATTCGACCTCACCAACCCGGACTTCGTGGACGCCTATTTCGACATGCACCACCGCATGGAGGCCGAAGGTGTCGACTTCTGGTGGCTGGACTGGCAGCAGGGCGGCGTGACCCGCCAGAAGGGTCTCGACCCGCTGTGGATGCTCAACCACATGCACTACCTCGACTCAGGGCGCGGTGGCAACTGGCCGCTCACCTTCTCCCGGTACGCCGGCCCCGGCTCCCACCGCTACCCGGTCGGCTTCTCCGGAGACACGATCGTGACCTGGGAATCGCTCGCCTTCCAGCCGCAGTTCACCGCCACCGCTTCCAACATCGGGTATGCTGGTGGAGCCACGACATCGGCGGCCACATGTTCGGCTACCGCAACGAAGAGCTGGAGGCCCGCTGGTACCAGCTCGGCGCGTTCAGCCCGATCAACCGACTGCATTCGTCCAACTCGCCGTTCTCCGGCAAGGAGCCGTGGAACTTCAACCGTGACGTGAGCGCCGCGATGGTGGACGCGCTGCGTCTGCGCCACGCGATGATGCCGTACTTGTACACCATGAACTACCGTGCCGCCGAAGCCGGCCGTCCGCTGGTCGAGCCGATGTACTGGCAGAACCCGGATACGCCGGACGCCTACGAGGTGCCGGATGAGTTCCGCTTCGGCACCGAGCTCGTGGTCGCGCCGATCGTCTCCCCGGACGATGCCGCCGCCTGCCGCGGCCGCGCCGACGCCTGGCTGCCGCAGGGGGAGTGGTTCGACTTCTTCGACGGCCGCCGATACGTCTCATCCGACGCCGCTGGCCGCCGACTGGAGGTCTGGCGCTCGCTCGACCGCACGCCGGTGTTCGCCAAGGCCGGCGCGATCGTGCCGTTGCAGGACGTCGCGGAATCCGGCGAAGCGATCAACTCTATCGCCAACCCGCAGGCCCTGCGCGTGCTGGTGTTCCCTGGTGCCGACGGCTCGTTCGTCATGCGCGAGGATCGCGGCACGTGGGGCGCCCCCAGCGCCGACACCGCGATAGCGTTCACGTGGGGCGGGGCCGATGCGTCGCCCAGCGCCTTCACCGTC